>JAESGR010000802.1_pt1 | contig 14840 bp, 13 predicted proteins | sample 9269771 | NCBI WGS metagenome assembly JAESGR01 (sample SAMN15739572, study PRJNA653492) | algae metagenome | isolation source: Chroococcus sp. CMT-3BRIN-NPC107 and co-occurring heterotrophs from well... | place: USA: Clark Mountains Wilderness, California | collected 2010-04-18
CGGGCCGATGATCGCGACCCGCTCGCCCGGCGCGACCGCGAGGTTGGTGCCGCGGATGATCTCGGTCTTGCCGAAGGACTTGCACAGGTCCTTCAGCTCGACGGCGTAGGCCGGCGCGCTCATGGCGTCCCGGCGCGGGCGTCGCGCGCCGCCACCCCGCCGCTCTCGGCAACGGAAGTGGGCTCCTTGAACGTCAGGTCGGCCTCGATCTCGGTCTGGATCGCTCCCCATTCATGCGCGAACCGGCGGCGCACGTACTCGAAGGCGGCGAAGCCGACGGCCATGACAAGGACCGCGCCGAACCAGTGCCAGAGACTGCCGACCTCCAGCGACAGCCCGAGATAGCGCAGCGGCGCGCCGATGGCGGCGCCAAGCTGCAGGTGATAGACCATCTCGACGAGCGCGCCGAAGCCGATCAGCAGGACGATCGCGGCGAGCGTGAGCAAGGCGTACCAGCGCCACAGGCGGTGCAGCTTCCTGTGCATCGCCACACGGAGATTCATCATGATCAGGCTGGCGATGCCGCCGGGCGCGTACATGACCATGAACAGGAACACGAAGCCGAGGTAGAGCTGCCAGGCATTGGTGAGCTCGGACAGGATCACCGAGGCGAACACCATCAGCACGGCGCCGATGATCGGCCCGAAGAAGAACGTGGCGCCGCCGAGGAAGGTGAAGAGCAGGTAGCCGCCCGAGCGGATGGCGCCGACGACCTCCGCGGTGGCGATCTCGAAGTTCAGCGCGTACATCCCGCCCGCCACCCCCGCGAAGAACCCGGCGATGATGAAGGAGAGGTAGCGCACGCGCTGCGTGCTGTAGCCGATGAATTCCACCCGCTCCGGGTTGTCGCGCACCGCGTTGAGCATGCGGCCCAGCGGCGTGCGCGTGAAGGCGAACATCGCCGCCGTGCAGACGAGCGTGTAGAACGCGAGCAGGTAATACACCTGGATCTGCGGGCCGAAGGTGATCCCCAGCACCGGCTGGCCGACGACTCGGTTCGCCGAGACGCCGCCTTCGCCGCCGAAGAACTCCGGCACCATCAGCGACATGGCGAAGACGAGTTCGCCGATGCCGAGCGTGATCATCGCGAAGGGCGTGCCGGCCTTCTTCGTCGTCACGTAGCCGAGAACGATCGCGAAAGCCATCCCGGCGAGGCCGCCGACGACCGGGATGAGGCTCACGGGAATCGCCAGGCTGCCTTTGCCGATGCCGAGCAGGGCATGCACCGCGACGAAGGAGGCGAGGCCGGAGTAGACGGCGTGGCCGAAGCTCAGCATGCCGCCCTGCCCCAGCAGCATGTTGTAGGACAGGCAGGCGACGATCGCGATGCCGATCTGCGACAGGATCGAGAGCGACAGGCTGCTCGGGAAGAGCAGCGGCGCGGCGACGAGAACGAGGGCGAAGCCGCCCCAGACGACGAGGCGGCCGGTGTTCAGGCGCTTGGCGGCCGCCGCTGCGCTCGCCGGCAGGGAACGGGCGATCTCCATCATCCCTCCCTCGTGCCGAGCAGACCCTTCGGCCTGAAGATCAGGATCAGGACCAGGAACAGGTAGGGCAGGATCGGCGCGATCTGCGAGATGCTCATCGTGAGCAGGGTCTGGCTCGCTGCGCCCGGTGAGAGAGAGATGCCGATGCCCCGGATGGCGTCGATCAGCGAATAGTCGAGCGCCACGGCGAAGGTCTGGATGACGCCGATCAGCAGGGATGCGACGAAGGCGCCGGCCAGCGAGCCCATGCCGCCGACGACGACCACGACGAAGATCACGGACCCGACCGTCGCCGCCATCGCCGGCTCGGTCACGAAGGTGCTGCCGCCGATCACGCCGGCGAGGCCGGCCAGGGCGGAGCCGGCGCCGAACACCAGCATGAAGACCCGCGGGACGTTGTGGCCCAGAGCCTCGACCATCTCCGGATGCGTGAGCGCGCTCTGGATGACGAGGCCGATGCGCGTGCGGGTCAGCAGCAGCCAGAGCGCCACGAGCATCGCGATCGCGACCACCATCATGAAGCCGCGGGTCGCCGGGAACGGCGAGCAGACGACGCGGACTGCAGCGTCAGGCGAGGCGCACATCGCCGAGGGTGCAGCGCCGAACACGAGGCGAAGCCCCTCGATCGAGGAATTGACGAGGGTGAACGCCGGGCCACGCAGCACCTCGGGGGGCGGGAACTCGACCGGGGTGCGGCCCCAGATCAGGAGCACGAGTTCGATGATCACGAAGGACAGGCCGAACGTGATCAGCAGCTCCGGGACGTGGCCGTACTTGTGGACGCGGCGCAGGAAGAAGCGCTCGAACAGGGCACCGAGGATGCCGACGACGATCGGCGCCACCACGAGGGCCGGCCAGAAGCCGATGAAGCGTGCGATCGAGTACGCGATGTACGCGCCGATCATGTAGAAGCTGGCGTGGGCGAAGTTCAGCACGCCCATCATGCTGAAGATCAGCGTCAGCCCGGAGCTCAGCATGAACAGCAACAGGCCGTAGCTGAGCCCGTTGAGCATCGAGATGGTGAAGAACTCCATGGCGGATGCGGCCGTTCCTGATCAATGCTGGCGCCTCGGCGCCAGATGTGCAAGAGGCCCGAACCGGTCGACGTGTCGACCGCGTCGGGCCTCGGGCATGCGAGGAACCGGTCAGGCGCCCGGTCGCTTCATCTGGCAGCTCGTCGGCGTGCTCGACACGTAGTTCGGGTACTCGGCCACCGGCACCAGCGTCATCCCCGTGTTCTCCGGGCTGTAGGTGTACTTCCCCTCGGCCTTCTGCCAGACGGTGATGTAGAGGGGCTGCTGCAGCTGGTGGTCGGTCTTCCTCATCTCGACCTCGCCGCCGAAGGCGCTCTTGAACTTCATCCCTTCCATGGCCATCGCGACCTTGACCGGATCCGTCGACTTGGCCTGCGCCATGCCCTGCGAAAGGAGCTCGAGGATGCGGATGATCGAGCCGGTGTAGAAGTCGTCGTTGAACTTCTGCTTGAACTCCTTCTGCCAGGCGTCCATCTGGCCACCCATGTGGTAGCTGTTGTACGAGACCTGGTAGACCTTGCCGGCGCCGGTGTTCCCGAGCGCCGTCGGCGTTCCCGTCACGCCGGTGTAGTAGGTGAAGAACTTGCCGGTGTAGCCGCCTTCGTTGGCCGCCTTGACGAGCAGCGCGAGGTCGGAGCCCCAGTTTCCGGTGATCACCGAATCGGCGCCCGAGGCCTTGATCTTGGCGATGTAGGGCGCGAAGTCGCGAACCTGGGCGAGCGGGTGCAGGTCCTCGCCGACGATCTCGATGTCCGGGCGCTTCCTCTTCAGGTACTCCTTGCCGTACTTGGCGACCTGGTGGCCGTGCGAGTAGTTCTGGTTCAGCAGGTAGACCTTCTTGATGTCCTTCTGGTCCTTCATGAAGGTGGTCATCGCCTCCATCTTCATGGTCGTGTCGGCGTCGAAGCGGAAGTGCCAGAAGCTGCACTTGCTGTTCGTCAGGTCGGGATCGACCGCCGCCTCGTTCAGGAAGATCACTTCCTTGCCCGGGTTGCGCTCGTTGTGCTTGTTGATCGCATCGATCAGCGCCAGCGCCACCGACGACCCGTTGCCCTGGATGATGTAGCGGATGCCCTGATCGATCGCCGCCTTCAGCGCGTTCAGGCTCTCGGTCGGCGAGAGCTTGTTGTCCATGCCGACGACTTCGTACTTCACGCCGGCGGGGTTGTTGGCGTTGAACTTCTCGACGAAGAACTGCCAGCTCTTGAGCTGGTTGTTGCCGACCGGCGCCATGAGCCCGGAGAGCGGATCGATCCAGGCCATCTTCACCACCTGCCCTTGCAGTGGCTTGGCCTGCGCCCAGGCCGATGGCGCCGCCGCCGCGAGTGCGAGGGCGATCGCGAGCCCGGCAGCGCGTGTCGAGCGGGCGAATACAGAGGTGATCATGTCGTTTTCTCCAGCAAGGAAAAGGTTCCTCGCGGAAGGTAACGGATGTCACCGCGGCCCGGTTACAGGGACTTCCCCGAACGACGCCCGACGCGGAAACCCCGCCGCTGGCATGGCCACGAGCAGAGACCCCGCGCCGGCTCGACGCGACCCGGCTGCATACACTGGGGCCATGGATGACGCCGCCTTCGACGCTCACCGGCGCATGCCGCGGTCGAGTCCGTGACCTTTTCGTCGTTCGCGAAAGCAGCGGACGGCGCGGTGTTCGCTAGGCTGGCGGACTGCCGCGCGGCCGGCATCGAGTCAGGGACGACCGCTGGCCTGCCCGGCCGTCCCGATAGACTCTGCGCCGCCCCTGCGGTCCTCAACACGAAAAGGCCGGCCGACGCATGAAGCTCTTCTTCGACTTCCTTCCGCTCATCCTCTTCTTCGCGACCTTCAAGCTCGCCGACGCGAACGCCGAGGAAGCCGCCCGCTTCGCGACCGAGCACCTCGGGTTTGTGGTCTCGGGCGGCGTGGTGGCGGCGAGCGAGGCGCCGGTGCTGCTCGCGACGGTCGTCGTGATGGTCGCGACCCTGATCCAGATCGGCATCCTGCTGGCGATGCGCAAGAAGGTCGACACGATGCTGTGGGTCACCTTCGGCCTCATCGCCGTGCTCGGCGGCGCGACGGTCTGGTTCCACGACGCGACCTTCATCAAGTGGAAGCCGAGCGCGCTCTACTGGGCGATGGGCCTCGTGCTCTGGGGTGCCCAGGTGCTGTTCCGCAAGAACCTGCTCCAGGCCCTGATCGGCACCCAGCTCGACCTGCCCGACCCGGTGTGGAAGCGCCTGAACATGGCGTGGGCGATCTTCTTCATCCTGATGGGCTTCGCCAACATCTACGTCGCCTATCAGTTCTCGATCTCGACCTGGGCGACGTTCAAGGTGTTCGGCCTGACGGGCATCATGCTGGTCTTCATGATCGCCCAGGGCTTCTACATTTCCCGCCATCTGCGCGACGAGACGCCCGCTCCCCCCGACAAGCTGCCGGGCGGTCCCGTCGCAGGGGCGGGCCAGGAATCGAGTTGAGCGTCAGTGCGGCCGACATCGAGGCCTGCCTGCGCCAGGCGCTCCCGGCCGAGAGCCTGGTCGTCGAGGACGACAGCCACCTGCACGCCGGCCATGCCGGCGCGCGGGAGGGGCGTCATTTCAGCGTCAGGATCTGCAGCCCGCGCTTCGAAGGCCTGAGCCGCGTCGCCCGGCATCGCCTCGTATATGATGCTTTGCAAGGCCTGATTCCGCTCGGGATCCATGCCCTCGCGATCGATGCCCGGGCACCGAGCCAACGCTGATCCCGGCCCGCGCCGGCAGCCTTCCAGGCGCCGCTCCACCCACACACCCGTTCCGCCCGAAAGGCACGTTCCATGAAGAAAAGTCTCTTTGCCGCCAGCGTCGTGCTGGCCGCCGCCGGCCTGGCGCCGCTGGGCGCGCATGCGCAGAACATCGCCGTCGTCAACGGCAAGGCGGTGCCCAAGGCACGCGTCGACGCCATCATCACGCAGGTCCAGAAGCAGGCCGCCCAGCGCGGCCAGCAACTGCCGCCGAACATCGACCAGCTGGTCCGCGACAAGGTCGTGACCGACGAGATCCTCAGCCAGGAAGCCGAGCGCCGCGGCCTCGCCAATTCGCCTGACTACAAGGCGCAGATGGAGCTCGCGCGCCAGGGCATCCTCATCGGCCTGCTCTCGGCCGACATCGACAAGAAGTCGGCCGTCACCGATGCCGACATCCAGACCGAGTACGACAAGATCAAGGCCCAGTCGAGCGGCACGGAGTACCGCGCCCGGCACATCCTGGTCGAGAAGGAAGAGGAGGCGAAGGCGCTGGTCGGCCAGCTGAAGGGCGGCGCCAAGTTCGAGGACCTCGCCAAGAAGAGCTCGAAGGACCCCGGCTCGGCGGAGAACGGCGGCGACCTCGACTTCGCCGGCCCGAACGCCTACGTCCCCGAGTTCTCGCAGGCGATGGTCAAGCTGAAGAAGGGCGAGTACACCGAGGTGCCGGTGAAGAGCCAATTCGGCTACCACATCATCAAGCTCGAGGACACGCGCGAAGCCAAGTTCCCGCCGCTGGCCGAGGTCAAGCCGCAGCTGCAGCAGCGGCTGTCGCAGCAGAAGGCCGCCGCCTTCCGTGACGAGCTGCGCGCCAAGGCGAAGACGGACTACAAGTTCACGAACTGACAGCGGCGGCCGGCTCGATCCGTCCGGCCTCGATCCTGAGCTGCTGGTCGCATCGGGACGCGATCGCCGGGTCGTGGGTCACCAGCACCAGGGTGGTGCCGGCCTCGCGGTTCATCTCGAACATCAGCGCCATCACGGTTTCGCCGGTCGCGAAGTCGAGGCTGCCGGTCGGCTCGTCGGCGAGCAGGAGCGCCGGCTGGACGACGAAGGCGCGGGCCAGCGCCACGCGCTGCTGCTCGCCCCCGGAGAGCACCCGCGGATAGTGGCGAAGCCGCTCGCCGAGGCCGACCCGGCGCAGCATGTCGGTGGCGAGCTGGCGGGCATCGGAGCGTCCCTGCAGCTCGAGCGGCAGCATGACGTTCTCCAGCGCGTTGAGGTTGCCGAGCAGCTGGAAGCTCTGGAAAACGAATCCGACCTTGGCCGCGCGGACACCGGCGCGCGCGTCCTCGTCGATCGCGAACAGGTCGATGCCTGCCAGGCGCACCGTGCCCGTGGTCGGCGTGTCCAGCCCGGCGATGATCGAGAGCAACGTGCTCTTCCCCGAGCCCGAGGCGCCGACGATGGCGACGGAGCGCTGCGCGGGCAGGGTGAAATCGATGTCGTGGAGAATCGTCAGCGTGCCGGTGGAGTCCTGGACGCGCTTGGTGACACGCTCCACGGCAATGATGGGTTCGGACATGAAACAGGGCTTGTTCTTCGAAGTTGTGTTGCATCGCCGTCGTTGGCTGGCGCACTGTAGCGTGCTCGTCGCGTCGGTCGCGACGGCCGCGCCCATGGCCTCATGGTCCGCCGCCGCCGCACGCGTGCGCAAGATCCTGGTGGTCGGCGACAGCCTGTCCGCGGAGTACGGCATCTCGCGCGGCACCGGCTGGGTCGCCCTGCTCGAGCAGCGGCTGGCCCAGGCGAAGTCGGGGGCGACGGTCGTGAACGCCAGCATCAGCGGCGACACGACCTCCGGAGGCCTCTCCCGACTGCCGGCGCTGCTGCGTCAGCACAAGCCCGACCTGGTGATCATCGAGCTGGGCGGCAATGACGCGCTGCGCGGCCTGCCCCTGGATCAGACCCGCGGCAACCTGACCGAGATGGCGCGCCTGTCCGCCGCCTCGGGCGCCAAGGTCGTCATCGTCGGCATGCAGCTGCCGCCCAACTACGGACGCGCCTACGGCGACCGCTTCGCCTCGCTGTTCGCGGACGTGGCGCGCAGTGAGAAAGCGGCGCTGGTCCCGTTCCTGCTCAAGGGCGTCGCCGACGGACCGCGCGCCGAGGCGATGTTCCAGCCCGACCGCATCCACCCGCTCGCCAGCGCCCAGCCGGCGATGCTGGACAACGTCTGGCCGGTTCTGGAGCCGCTGCTCAAGTAGGCGCGGCGGCGCGTCTGGCGCGGCGGCGGCCGCGGGCTGGCGCGCCAGCGGCACGGCGCCTAACGCACGCGCTCGCCCTGCCCGCGCCGGTGGTCCGAGCGCCCTTCGTCCCGATCGCGCGGCGGCTCCGGCCGGCCCATCCGCGGCTCGCGTGCCGGCGCCGGCAACACTACCGACGGAGCCTGCGGCGGCGCCGGCCGCTGTACCTCGGGGGCGCGCGGCGCTGGCGCGGCGCGCTCGATGGGCCGCGGCGCGTCGACGGCGCGCGGTGCTTCCATCCGCAGCGGCGCGCCCGGCGCCATCGCACCGGGCGGCAGGCTCGGTCGCATCGAGCGGCCGTCGCCGCCGGACCCATCGGGTGGCGAGGTCCGTGGTTCGCGGGCCGGGAACCCGGGTCGGACACCGGCGTCGCCGGCGCCGCGCTGCCACGGCGGCGTGGCGCCGCGGGGCCCTCCTGCATCGTTGAGCGAAGGCTCGCGAGCGCCGCCCCTCGACCCGCGCCCGCCTTGCTCGCCGTCCGAGAAGCCAGGTGCGGGGCGGGTCGGCGCGACGACCAGCGGCGCCACGGGCGCGATCGGCGGCGGTGCAGCGACACCGGGGGGAGCGACCGGCGCCATCGGCGCCGCGCCGCCGAGGACCGGCGGCGCGGCGGCCGCCGAGCCGGGGCGCTCGCCCGCACGCTCGCCAGGCCGATCGCGCCGCTCGCCGACGCGGTCGGCGGGCCGGCCGTCGCGCCCGTCACGGCGGTCCCACGCATCGCGCCCGTCACGGCCGTCGCCGCGGCCCTCCCGGCCCTCCCGGCCCTCCCGGCCCTCCCGGCCGTCGCGGCCGTCGCGGCCCTCGCGACCCTCACCGCCGGCACGGAAGTCGCCGCCATGGCGCTCCTCGACGCGACGCTCGACGGGACGGCCATCGCGCTCGTCGCGTCCATCGCGTCCGTCGGCACGACGGCCTTCCGGGCGGCCGACCTCGAAGCGGCCACCGTCGGGCCGTCCGGCCAGGCTGCCGGGCGCCCGGCCCTCGAACGGCGGTCGGGGCCGGGCTTCGCCGCGCCGGTTCTCGACCTGCGGCATCGCCACGGGCCAGGCCGTGGACACGCCCAGCGAGCGGCCGTCGGCCAGCATGGCGCGGACCTGCGGATCGTTGCGCAGCCGCCTGGCAATCGGCGCCACCGGTTGCCGGCCGGTCAGCACGTTCTGCGGAACGACCGTCACCGCGTGCGGGAACTTGCGGTTGGAGAAGTCGCGCCGGTCGGCGTCGCCGTGCCGGTTGCGCCAGTGATGGTCGATTACGGTCACGTTGGTGACGTGCGTGAGGTTGATGTTGCGCACGTAGCGGGAACTGCTGCGGTAGCTCGGCACATAGACCTCGCGCGGCGCGAGCGGGAACCAGCCGACCGCCGGACCGCCGCCGATGGACACCGAGACGCCGCCGCGCGAGCCGCCGATCCAGGCGACAAGCGCCGGCGCATACACCGGGCGCCGCACGTAGGCCCCCGGCGCCCAGCACCAGGCGTTGCGGTGATAGACCCAGCGCCCGTAGTGAAACGGCGCGAAGCCCCACGGCGCGTCGTCGACCCAGGTCCAGCCCCAGGGCCGAATCCAGGTCCAGTGGCCGGTGCTGTACGGAGCCCAGCCGGAAGGGACCACCGCCGGCTGCCAGACCGGGCCGTAGTCGCTGGTCTGTTCCCAGCGGCCGTAGCGGTCGAGGTCGCCGGCGCCGGTCATCTCGGGCGAGACGTAGCGGTTTGCGGCGACGCGGTCCTCGGCGCTGTCCCGGTCGTCGTTCCAGGAGGCGAAGGCGTCGCGCACCGACTGGACCAGGCTGTATTGCGCCGCGCCGCTCGCGTCGAGCCAGAACTGCGCGTGCTGCCCGGCGTGGACGGGCAAGGCGCTGTTGCGGCCCTCGAAGACGGCCTGGCCGCTCATGACCGTGACGTCGCTCGCCTGCTCGAAGCGGTCGAAGCGGTAGCGGCCGACGGCCTGCAGGCGAAACCGTCCCTCGTCGGTGTTCATCTCGAACTCGGGCAGCGACTGGGCGCTGAGCACCCGCGCCGCGACGCTGCCGCGGTGCAGGTGCAGCGCGAAGCGGCTGTCGTCGAGAAGCACGATCTCGAGCTCGGTCCCTTCGTCGAGGCGCAGGGTCGTGCTGCCCAGCGTGATCTCGGCGCGGGCGCCGCTGTCGGTGGCCAGGCGGTCGCCGGTGGTGAGCGGACGGTTGCGGGCGACGCCTAGCCACTCGTTGCTGTCGGGGCTGTAGAGCCACACCTGCCCGATGACCTCGCTCAGGCGGGCGGCCCGGTCCGGCGGGTCGACCTCGGTGTCCTGGGCCCGGGCATGCAGCGCGACGCCGAACACGAGCAGCGCCAGGAGAGCGAGGCCACCGAGCCAACGCCGGTCGCCATACGAACGGGCGATCGAACGAGGATCCGCTGTCTTCTTCATGTCTCGATCTCCTTCACCGCTGCGGGTCGGCATCGAGCACGCAGCCTCGCCGTCCATCTTCAACGTTCCGGCAGCCGTCGGTGCCGACGTGGACCTCGTGCCGACACTTTCCTTTACACGCGCTTGCTCAGTCGTCCGCTTCCGGGTCGAGCTCCGGGAACAGGACGCTCGTGTAGCCGAAGCGGCTGAAGTCGCGGATCCGCATCGGATACAGCTTGCCGATCAGGTGGTCGCACTCGTGCTGGACGACGCGGGCATGGAAGCCGTCGGCCTCGCGCTCGATGGGCGAGCCGTCGAGATCGAAGCCGCTGTAGCGGATGCGCGCGAAGCGCGGCACGATCCCGCGCATGCCCGGCACCGACAGGCAGCCTTCCCAGCCCTCCTCCTCCGCGTCGCCGAGCGGCTCGATGCGCGGGTTGAGGAGCACCGTCTCGGGGACCGGCGGCGCGTCCGGGTAGCGCTCGTTGTGCTTGAAGCCGAAGATCACGAGCTGCAGGTCGACGCCGATCTGCGGCGCGGCCAGGCCTGCGCCGTTGACCGAATGCATGGTCTCGAACATGTCGGCGGCGAGGGTGCGCAGCTCCGGCGTCCCGAAACGCTGCACCGGCGGGGCAATGCGCAGCAGGCGCGGGTCGCCCATCTTCAGGATGGTGTGGATGGTCACGTGGCCGGGCCTCCAGGAGGGGACGCTCCATTTTCCCCGGCGGCCGCCGCGGCGGCTCGCGCCGCCTCGATGACCTCCGCCGGCGCCTGGACCAGCTCGATCAGCACGCCTTCGCCGGCGACGGGAAAGGCATCGCTGGAACGCGGATGGATGAAGCAGATGTCGTGACCCGCGGCGCCGGTGCGGATGCCGCCCGGCGCCATGCGCACCCCGTTGGCCTCGAGCCAGACGACGGCGGCGCGCAGGTCGTCGACCCAGAGGCCGACATGGTTCAAGGGCGTCGTGTGGACCGCCGGCCTGCCGTCCGGATCGATCGGCTCCATGAGGTCGATCTCGACCCGCGCCGCGCCCGACCCGACGGCGCAGATGTCCTCGTCGACGTTCTCGCGCTCGGAGCGGTAGCTGCCGGTCACGGCCAGGCCGAGCCTGTCGACCCACAAGGTGCGCAGGCGTGCCTTGCTGGGACCGCCGATGGCGACCTGCTGCACGCCGAGCACGGCGAAGGGTCGCGCGTTCGCAGCGCTCATGCCTTGGCCTCGAACTCGAGGATGACCTCGTCGACGGCGACGCTGTCGCCTGGCTTCGCGACCACGCGAGCGACGATGCCGTCGTGGCCGGCGACGACGACGTTCTCCATCTTCATCGCCTCGATGACGGCCAGGCGCTCGCCCGCGCGAACGGCCTGCCCCGGCTTCACCGCGACGGAGACGAGCAGCCCGGGCATCGGCGAGAGCAGGAAGCCGGAGAGATCGGGCGGCGGCTTGTACGGCATCAGCGCGTGCAGCTCCGCGGCACGCGGCGAGAGCACGCGGACGTCGATCTGCGTGCCCCGGCGGGCGACGCGCAGGCCGAGGCCGACCCGCTCGATCTGGGCGTGAAAGGGCGCACCGTCGAGCAAGCCGCGGACCGCGACCTCGCGCAGCGGCGTCTGGAACGACACGCGACGCGTCCGGCCGGCGATGGTCACCAGCAGATCGGCGCCGTCGAGCGTCACCCGGGCCGGCGTGCGCGTCGCGCTTCCTGTGGCATCGACCTCGACGGCGACGAAGTCGAGGCCGGTCTCGACCTCGTGGCCGGGCAACTGGCCGCTCAGGCCCGCGGCGCGGCCCAGCAGGCGCCGGTCGGCGGCCACCGCGAGGGCGACGAGCTCGTCGTGATCGGCGCCGGGCGCAGGAACCGCGAAGCCGCTCGCGTACTCCTCGGCGATGAAGGCGGTCGTGAAGTCGCCGGCCGCGAAGCGCGGGTGCGCAAGCAGCGCCGACTGGAAGGCGAGGTTGCTGGACACGCCGCGGACCACGAAGGCGTCGAGCGCCTCGCGCATCGCGGCGATCGCCGCCGCCCGTTCGGTGCCGCAGGCGATCAGCTTGCAGATCATCGAGTCGTAGTGGATCGGGATCTCGCCGCCTTCGTAGACGCCGGTGTCGACGCGCACGCCCGGCGTTCCGGCCGCCTGCGGCTCGCCGGCATGCAGGGTCTGATCCGGCGGGCGGAAGGTCACCAGCCGGCCGGTGCTGGGCAGGAAGCCGCGCAACGGATCCTCGGCGTTGACGCGGCATTCGATGGCCCAGCCGCGGCGCGCGACGTCGGCCTGCGTGAAGGCGAGCCGTTCGCCCGCCGCGACACGGATCATCTGCTCGACCAGATCGAGCCCGGTGATGCACTCGGTCACCGGGTGCTCCACCTGAAGGCGCGTGTTCATCTCGAGGAAATAGAAGCGCTTGTCCTTGCCGACGACGAACTCGACCGTGCCGGCGGACTGGTAGTCGACGGCGCGTGCCAGCGCCACCGCCTGCTCGCCCATCGCCTTGCGCGTGGCCTCGTCGATGAACGGGCTGGGCGCCTCCTCGACCACCTTCTGGTGCCGGCGCTGGATCGAGCATTCGCGCTCCCACAGGTAGACGCAGTGGCCATGCGCATCGCCGAGCACCTGGATCTCGATATGGCGGGGCTCCTCGACGAACTTTTCGATGAAGACCCGCTCGTCGCCGAAGCTGGCGAGCGCCTCGCTGCGGCACGACGCGAAGCCCTCGGCCGCCTGGCGGTCGTCGTGAGCGATGCGCAGCCCCTTGCCGCCGCCCCCGGCCGACGCCTTGATCATCACCGGGTAGCCGACCTTGCGAGCGATCTCGACGGCGAGCTCGGCGCTCGCGATCGGCTCGTTGTGGCCCGGGATCGTGCTGACGCGGGCCGCCGCGGCGAGCTTCTTGGAAGCGATCTTGTCGCCCATGGCCGCGATCGACGCGTGCTTGGGTCCGATGAAGACAACCCCCTCCTCCTCGACACGGCGGGCGAAGACCTCGTTCTCGGAGAGGAAGCCGTAGCCGGGATGGACGGCTTCGGCGCCCGTCGACTTGCAGGCCGCGATGATCCGGTCCATGGAGAGGTACGAGTCGCGGCTCGGCGCCGGCCCGATGCAGACGGACTCGTCGGCCAGCTCGACATGGAGTGCGTCGCGATCCGCCTCCGAGTAGACGGCCGCCGTGGCGATGCCCATCCGTCGCGCCGTCTTGATGACGCGGCACGCGATCTCTCCGCGGTTGGCGATCAGGATCTTCTTGAACATGGGTCCGTTTCCCCGCTGCGCGGTTGCGTCGGCGATCTCACAGCGGGATGTTCCGGTGCTTGCGCCACGGATCGTCGACCTTCTTGTCGCGCAGCATCGCCAGCGAACGGCAGATGCGCTTGCGCGTCTCGTGCGGCTGGATCACGTCGTCGACGTAGCCGCGGGCGCTGGCGATGAAGGGGTTGGCGAACTTGGCCTTGTACTCGGCCTCGCGTGCGGCGAGCTTCTCCGGATCGCCCTTCTCCTCGCGGAAGATGATCTCGACGGCTCCCTTGGGCCCCATCACCGCGATCTCGGCGTTCGGCCAGGCGAAGTTGACGTCGCCGCGCAGGTGCTTCGAGCTCATCACGTCGTAGGCGCCGCCGTAGGCCTTGCGCGTGATGACGGTGATCTTCGGCACCGTGCATTCGGCGTAGGCGAACAGCAGCTTGGCGCCGTGCTTGATGATGCCGCCGTACTCCTGCGCCGTCCCGGGCATGAAGCCGGGCACGTCGACGAAGGTGACGACCGGGATGTTGAAGGCGTCGCAGAAGCGCACGAAGCGGGCGGCCTTGATCGAGCTCCTGATGTCGAGGCAGCCGGCGAGGACCAGCGGCTGGTTGGCGACGATCCCGACGGCGGTCCCGTCCATGCGGCCGAAGCCGATGACGATGTTCTTCGCGTGCTCGGGCTGCAGCTCGAAGAAGTCGGCGTCGTCGACCGTCTTCAGGATCAGCTCCTTGATGTCGTAGGGCTTGTTCGGGTTGTCCGGCACCAGCGTGTCGAGCGAGAGGTCGATCCGCTCCGCCGGGTCGTCGGTAGGCAATCGCGGCGCCTTTTCACGGTTGTTGAGCGGCAGGTAGTCGAAGAAGCGGCGCAGCATGGCGAGCGCGTCGACGTCGTTCTCGAACGCCAGGTCGGCGACGCCGCTCTTGGTCGTGTGCGTCAGGGCGCCGCCGAGGTCCTCGGCGCTCACCTCCTCATGGGTGACGGTGCGCACGACCTCGGGGCCGGTGACGAACATGTACGAGCTGTCCTTGACCATGAAGATGAAGTCGGTCATGGCCGGGCTGTAGACCGCGCCTCCGGCGCAGGGCCCCATGATCAGGCTGATCTGCGGCACGACGCCCGAGGCGATGACGTTTCTCTGGAACACCTCGGCATAGCCGCCGAGGGAAGCGACGCCTTCCTGGATGCGGGCGCCGCCCGAGTCGTTGAGCCCGATCACCGGGGCGCCGACCTTCATCGCCTGGTCCATCACCTTGCAGATCTTCTCGGCATGCGCTTCCGACAATGCGCCGCCGAAGACCGTGAAGTCCTGGCTGAAGACGAACACCAGGCGGCCGTTGATCATGCCGTACCCGGTGACCACGCCGTCGCCCGGAACCTTGTTGTCGGACATGCCGAAGTCCGTGCAGCGGTGCTCCACGAACATGTCCCACTCCTCGAAGGTGCCTTCGTCCAGCAGGATGTCGAGGCGCTCGCGGGCCGTCAGCTTGCCGCGCTTGTGCTGCGCGGCGATGCGCTTCTCGCCGCCGCCCAGGCGCGCGGCTTCGCGCTTCTTCTCCAGTTGCTCCAGGATGTCGTTCATGGTTTTCTTCCTCGGGTCTACGTTCTCTCGTTGCCTGGCTGCTGCAATGCCTGCAGCAGCTGGCGGGCGGCCGTCGACGCGGCGATGTGCCCGGCTTCCACTTCCTTCGTCAG
>JAESGR010000803.1_pt1 | contig 14832 bp, 14 predicted proteins | sample 9269771 | NCBI WGS metagenome assembly JAESGR01 (sample SAMN15739572, study PRJNA653492) | algae metagenome | isolation source: Chroococcus sp. CMT-3BRIN-NPC107 and co-occurring heterotrophs from well... | place: USA: Clark Mountains Wilderness, California | collected 2010-04-18
GCCGGCAAGGCCTCTCGGCCTTCGCCTCGGCGAAGCACGCATTGCGCGCCACCGCCCAGAGCTTCGCACGCGAACTCGGCCCCCAGGGGATCCACGTGGCCCACGTGGTGATCGACGGCGCCATCGACGGGGTTTTCACCCGCACCAACCGCGGCGATCAGGTCGAGGACCTGCTGGCGAGAGACGCCATCCTCAAGCCCGACGAGATCGCCGCAAACTACGTCTGGCTGCACAAGCAGCAACGCTCGGCCTGGACCCACGAGATGGACCTGCGCCCCTGGTCCGAGCCCTGGTGAGGAGGAGCCCCCATGCCCGCGACCATCGACTTCCTGTTCGATTTCGGCAGCCCCAACGGCTACCTGGCCTGGAAGGTGCTGCCGAAGATCGCCGAGCGCACCGGTGCCAAGATCAACATCGTCCCCGTCCTGCTGGGCGGCCTCTTCAAGCTGACGAACAACCGCTCGCCGGTGGAGGCGTTCGCCGGCGTGAAGAACAAGCTCGCCTACGAGGGGCTGGAGACCCGCCGGTTCGTCCAGAAGCACGGCCTCACCGCCTACCGCTCCAACCCCCACTTCCCGGTCAACACCCTGCTGATCATGCGCGGCCTCGTCGCCGCCCGCGGCATGGGCGTCGGCGACCGCTACCTGGAGACCGTGGTCTCGGCCATGTGGGAGCAGGGGCTGAAGATGGACGACCCCGCCGTGGTCCGTGACGTGCTCACGAAGGGGGGCCTCGACGCCGACGCAATCCTCGCCGCCACCCAGGATCCGGAGGTCAAGGCCGAGCTGATGGCCAGCACCGAGGCCGCCGCCGCCCGCGGCGCCTTCGGCATCCCGACCTTTTTCGTCGGCGAGGAGATGTTCTTCGGCAAGGACCGGCTGGACCAGGTGGAAGAGGCGGCGCGGGAGAGCGTCCCGGCGTAAGATCTCCGCCAACCCACTCCGTCATCCGGAAGAGCCGCGAAGCGGACTCATCCGGGCCCCAGGCTCCGCGCGCTGGGTCCCGGCTCTTCGCTTCGCTTCGGCCGGGATGACGACCTAAGTCGTATCGACAGCCCCGCCTGCGTTCGCTATCGGGACGCTCCGATGCGCCGGAGCCTTTCGTGACCGACACCTCCGAACAGCAGGGTTGGGCCACCGCCAAGACTCTGGCGGAAGCCCTGCCCTACATTCAGCACTACGACCGCGAGACCGTGGTCATCAAATACGGCGGCCACGCTATGGGCGAGGAGTCGGTGGCCAAGCTGTTCGCGGCCGACTCGGTGCTGTTGAAGATGCTGGGCCTGCACCCGGTCGTGGTGCACGGCGGCGGGCCGCAGATCTCGGCCATGCTGAAGCGGGCGGGCGTGGAGTCGACCTTCGTCGAGGGCCTGCGGGTCACCGACGCGGCCACCATGGAGGTCGCCGAGATGGTCCTGTCGGGGGCCATCAACAAGGAGATCGCCAACTGGATCACCCTGGCCGGCGCAGAAGCCGACGTACGCGGCGTGGGCCTCTCCGGCAAGGATGCCCGGCTGATCACCGTCGAGAAGGCCCGCAAGACCCGGAAGAACCCCGACACCGGCGCCGAGGAGGAGATCGACCTCGGCTTCGTGGGCGAGCCGACCCGGATCGATCCGCAGATGATCCTCAACCTGATCCACGCTGATCACGACTACATCCCGGTGGTGGCGCCGATCGGGGTCTCGAAAGAGGGCCAGACCTACAACATCAACGCCGACACCGTGGCCGGCGCCCTGGCCGGGGCGCTGCGGGCCAAGCGCATGCTGCTGCTGACCGACGTGCCGGGCGTGCTGGACAAGAACGGGGAGCTGATGCGCCAGCTGCGCGTCGACGAGGCCCGCGAGGCGATCACCTCGGGCGTCGCCACCGGCGGCATGATCCCCAAGCTGGAGACCGCCATCGCCGCCGTCGAGGCCGGCGTGGAGGCCGTGGTCATCCTGGACGGGCGCCGGCCCCACGCCATGCTGGTCGAGCTGTTCACCGAGCACGGCGCGGGCACCCTGGTTCGCGCATGAGCGCGGACCTTTCCCACGTCGACACCTGGCTGTTCGACCTCGACAACACCCTCTATCCGGCCTCCACCGGGTTCATGAGCGAGATCGAGGGGCGGATGACCGCCTATGTGCAGAAAGTCACCGGCCTGCCGCCGGACGAGGCCTATGCGCTGCAGAAGAAGTACTTGGCCGAGCACGGCCTGACCCTGCGCGGGCTGATGGAGAACCACGGGGTTGATCCGGACGAGTTCCACGCCCTGTTCCACGACCTTTCGCTGGAGGCGCTAGCGCACGACCCGGACCTGGTGCTGGCCCTCGCCCGCCTGCCCGGCCGGCGGCTGATCTTCACCAACGCCGACGACATCCACGCCGAACGGGTGCTGGAGCGGCTGGGACTGCGCGACCTGTTCGAGGACGTCTTCCACATCGCCACCTTCGACTACACGCCCAAGCCCAGCCCCGCGCCCTTCCAGCGCATGGCCGAAAGCCATGGCGTCGAGCCGCGCACGACCGCCTTCTTCGAGGACTCCGAGCGCAACCTGGCGCCGGCGGCCGAGCTCGGCATGACCACCGTCCTGGTGGGCCCGCACGCGCTCGCCTCGACCGCCCCCTTCGTCCACCACCGCACCGAAGACCTCGCGCCGTTCCTGACGGCGGCGAAGCTTATGGAGGCCGCCCGATGACCACCGACCTGCAACGCGCTGTCGAAGCCGCCTGGGAGCAGCGCGACACCGTCACCACCGGAACTAAGGGCGCCGTCCGCGACGCCGTGGAGGTCACCCTGGAGCGACTGGATGCGGGCGACCTGCGGGTGGCCGAGAACCAGGGCGGCCAGTGGGTCGTCAATCAGTGGGTCAAGCAGGCCATCCTGTTGTCCTTCCGGCTGAACCCGAACCGGCTGACCGAGGCGCCCACGCCCGGCCCCTTCTGGGACAAGGTGCCCGGCAAGTTCGAAGGCTGGACGCCCGAGCGATTCGAGGCCGCCGGCTTCCGCGCCGTGCCCGGCTGCGTGGTCCGCAAAGGCGCCTTCATCGGCCGCAACGTCGTGCTGATGCCGTCCTTCGTGAACATCGGCGCCTACGTCGATGAAGGCACCATGGTCGACACCTGGGCCACCGTCGGCTCCTGCGCCCAGATCGGGAAAAACTGCCACATCTCCGGCGGGGCCGGCATCGGCGGCGTCCTGGAGCCCCTGCAGGCCAACCCCACCATCATTGAGGACGACTGCTTCATCGGCGCCCGCTCGGAAGTGGCCGAAGGCGTCATCGTGCGCCGCGGCAGCGTGCTGTCCATGGGCGTCTACGTCACCGCCACGACGCCGATCATCGACCGCAAGACCGGCCAAACCTGGACCGGCGAGATACCGCCCTACTCGGTGGTGATGTCCGGCTCACGGCCCTCGCCGCACGAAGGGCTGCCGTCCACCTACTGCGTTGTGATCATGAAGACCGTCGACGAACGCACGCGGTCCAAGACCAGCATCAACGAGCTACTGCGAGAATAGGTTAACGTTAGTGTTCTCCGGTCGAAACCAACGATCTTCCACCGGGAATATAGTTAACCGGCGCACCTCGCCATAATCTGAACAATAACCAACGGAATCTTGGAAGCTGAGGTCCGTTGGCATGCGCGCGTCTTCGAAGGCATGGCCACGGGCCGAGTGGTTAATACTTCGTTAAGCCTTTGAGGGGCGCGCATGTTGATGACGGATCCTCACGACCTCTCCGGCGGCGCGAACCGCAAGGCCGAGACGCCGTCGGAACCGGCGAGCTGGAACGAGCGGCAGGCCGCCGATCCGGCCCTCGCCGCCCGGTTCCTCTACCGCTGGGCCGGCCAGTTCTCGGCGGCCCTGGTGCGCATTCGCGGCCGCTTCGACGGCGACCTCGACCAATACCTGCTCTACCTCGTCTTCGTGCTGCAGGAGATCTCCAGCAGCGGAAACGTCGCCGGCCGCACCCGCGGCCTCAACGCCCTGAGCCTGTCCGAGATCACCCAGATTCCCCGCGAGACCGCCCGTCGCAAGCTGCTGAGCCTGGCCCGCGCCGGCTATCTGCGGCGCGACGAGGAAGGCCTCTACTACCTCGGCGACGCCTACGGCGTGGACGAGGTGCTCAACGAACTGAAGCCCCTCTGGGACATCGTCAAACAGGAGCGGTGAGTCCTGCGACTGTTTAGGTGTCCCGTCGACAGCCTCGGGCCTGCTCAGCGCGACATCTCAACCTGTCACGCACGCAGCCCCTGGCGACAGGTTAAGTCGTCTCGCGGAGCTGTGGCGTCGCCGGCACTGGCGCGCCCTAACCAGTCACACGTGAAGAATGGGGGGATTGCGGCGCCGTGAGCGACGCTTACGCGACAGCCCACCGCCACAGATCGCGGACGGCCCGGGCCTGGGCCTCGGCGTCCTCGCTGGCGGGCTGGGGCAGGCGGGCGTAGGCCAGGCACGCGGCGAGGCTCGGAGCCTCGCCGCGGCCGCCCACTTCATCCCGGCCGACCCTCTTCTCGAAGGAACTTGCGGCGCACTGCAGCCCGGCGGCGGCGCCGCGCGCACGCTCGGGCAGCAGGCCGCCCTGCAACCTTTTGTGGAAGCCGATCAGCCGCGCCCCGGCGCAGATCTGCGTCGCCATACGCTCGAAGGCCTCAGGCGATAGCGGCTCGGCGCCGACTTCCGTCGGCGCCGAGCCGATGAGCGCCACCGGACTGGGGGCATGGGTATAGGCGCTCATCACGACTTCGCCGCGGCTGTCGACGAAGGCGTACTGCAGGACGTGATAACCACTACTCGACACGCCCACAGACCGTACAGCGAAGTAGACTTCGCCGAATTCAGACACCCTACGCAAAGCGACCGGTCGAAAGCTTCTTGTTTCACCAAGCCCCTCATGACGCGATCCGCGCATCAGAGGAATTGTGGCGCCTTTATGACCGTATCCACCGAAAAAGGAGAGCAACGCTTACTTCTTTCAGCAGGAGATCTACTTCAACCATCATGCCGCACGCCCACGCTCGCCTATAGGGCGAAGCTCCCCAAAATGAGGCTGGGGTTAAGCTTGCTGAAGATGGCGGCACGGCCTGCCGCGGGGCCGTGGCCGAGCGCCGTTGGGGGCTCCTGCGGCCGCCAGGCGATTTCACGGATTGGTTGATCCGTCCGGCTATTCCTGCGGGGGATAAGGCGTGCCGTCCCGGTGATAGTAGTCGTGGGCGCCGAGCGGGATGACCATGTCGATATCGGGATAGTCTACCGCGTCCACGCCGTCCTCGGTGCGTGTCCCGACCTCCAGCAGCCGCGCCGGCCGGTCGGACCGGTTGATCAGGTGGTGCCCGTCCGCGTCGCCCGCCTTGAACCCGGCGCACTCGCCGGGCCGCAACACCTCCTCGCCGGCGTCCGTCACCAGCACGACCTCGCCCTCGAGCACATAGACGAACTCGTCCTCGGCGGTGTGCCAGTGCCGCTGCGACGACCAGGCGCCCGGCTCCAGGGTCAGCAGGTTGACGCCGAAGTGAGAGAGGCCCGCGGCGTTGCCCAGCGCCCGGCGGCCGCGGCCGCGGCAGGGCTCGTCGAACGGTGCGGGGTAGGCGCTGCCCCGGCGTTCGGGCAGGGACGCAACGTCGATCTTCTTCATGGGGGCTTTCCGGTCTAGGAAGCCGAGACCTTAGGAACACCGCCGCCAGGGGCCAAGCTTGATTGACGCCGTCACCCTCACCCGCGAGCTCGTCCGCCGCCCCTCGGTGACGCCGGCCGACGCCGGGGCCATGGACGTCCTGCAGCGCGAGCTGGAGGCGCTGGGCTTCGCCTGCCGACGGATGACGTTCGGCGACATCGAGAACCTCTACGCCCGCTATGGGACTCAGCGGCCCAACCTCTGCTTCGCCGGCCACACCGACGTGGTGCCGGTGGGCGACGCCGGCGCCTGGAGTTCCGGGCCGTTCGAGGCCCAGGTGGTGGACAACGTGCTGGTCGGCCGCGGCGCGGTCGACATGAAGAGCGCGCTGGCCGCCTTCACGGCCGCCGCCGGGACGGCCATCGCGGCGGGCAAGGTCCGCGGCTCCCTCTCGCTGCTGATCACCGGCGACGAGGAGGGCGTGGCGACCCACGGCACCAAGAAGGTGGTCGAGGCCCTTCAGGCCGAGGGCGAGGCGATCGACCACTGCATCGTCGGCGAGCCCACCAGCTCCGAACGGTTCGGCGACATGGTCAAGATCGGCCGCCGGGGCAGCATCAACGTCGACATCCGCGTCGAGGGGATCCAGGGCCACGTGGCCTACCCGCAGCGGGCGGCCAACCCTGTGCCGGTGCTGATCCGGCTGCTGGCGCGGCTGCAGGACAAGGTGCTGGACGAGGGCTACACCGGCTTCCAGCCATCCAACCTCGAGGTGGTGACCATCGATGTCGGCAACACCGCCACCAATGTCATCCCCGCCGCCGCGCGGGCCCGGCTGAACATCCGCTTCAACCCGGCCCATACGGGCGCGAGCCTGGCCGCCTGGATAGAGGGCGAGGCCCGCGCTGTGGCAGAGGGCTTCCGAGGAACCGTGACCGCCACGCCGCAGATCAGCGGCGAGGCCTTCCTCACCGAGCCCGGCCCCTTCACCGACCTGATCTGCGCCGCCGTCCGCGACGTGACCGGCGCCGACCCGGAGCTCTCCACCACCGGCGGCACCTCCGACGCCCGCTTCATCCGCGCGCTATGCCCGGTGGTCGAGCTCGGCCTCGTCGGTAAGACCATGCACGCCGTCGACGAACGCGCCCCCATCGCCGAGATCCGCCAGCTGCAGCAGGTCTACGAGCGGCTGATCGAACGGTACTTCGAGGCGATGTAGGCTTTTTCCCTTCCCTTCAGGGGAGGGACACAGGCTCCTCAGTACTCCACCCCGGTCAGGTACAGCCCGTGCGCCGGCGCGACCGGACCACAGGCCTTGCGGTCGGCAGCGGCGAGGGCGGCGGCGATGCGTTCGGGGGGCCAGCGGCCGGTCCCCACCTCCACCAGCGTGCCGGTCATCGAGCGGACCTGGCGGTGCAGGAAGGAGCGGGAGGCGAACTCCAGCAGCACCTGCTCGCCCTCGCGCCGCACCGAGGCGAGGTCCAGCGTCTTCATCGGGCTCTTGGCCTGGCACTGCAGGTCGCGGAAGGTGGTGAAGTCGTGGTGGCCGACCAGCGCCTGGGCCGCCTGATGCATCCGCTCGGCGTCCAACGGCTTCTTCACGTGCCAGACCCGGCCCTGACCGAGCGCCGGCGGGCTGCGACGGTTGAGGATACGGTAGAGGTAGCGGCGCGTCGTCGCCGAGAAGCGGGCATGCCAGCCTTCGGGCGCCTCGGACGCGTCCAGTACGGCGATCGGCTCGGGGACCAGGTGGGCGTTGAGGGCGTCGCGGACCACGTCCGGCTTCCAGGCCTTCTCCAGATCGATGTGCACCACCTGCCCGGTGGCGTGCACGCCGGTGTCGGTGCGACCGGCCGCCTGCAGCCGCAGGGTCTCGCCGCTGAATCCCTTCACCGCCCGCTCGATGGAGGCCTGGATGGTCGGCAACTCCCCCTGAGCCTGGAAGCCGCGGTAGGGACCGCCGTCGTACTCCAGCGTCAGCCGGTAACGGGGCATCAGGTGAGCCTCGCCCCGACCCTCAGCGGAAAGCCGCGCAGGAAGACCTCGGCGTCCTGCGGCCCCCGCCCCTCGCGCTGCACCTTCAGAAGCCGCACGGCGCCCTCCCCGCAGGCGATGAGCATTTCGTCGTCCAGCACCTCCCCGGGCGCGCCCTCCCCGTCCTCGTAGCGGGACAGCAGCGCCTTGATGCGCACCGGGCCCTTCTCGGTCGGCGCCTCGAACCAGGCGCCGGGGAAGGGCGAGAGGCCGCGGATCTTGCGGTCGACCTCGGCGGCGGGCCGGGTCCACTTCAGACGGGCGGCCTTGGCGCTGATCTTCTTGGCGTAGGTGACGCCCTCGTGGGCTTGGGGCGTCTCGACGGCTTCGCCGCGCTCGATAGCGGCCAGGGTCTCCACCAAGAGCTGGGCCCCGGCCTCGGCGAGGCGGTCGTGCAGGGTCCCGGCGGTGTCCAGCGGGCCGATGCGGACGGTGGCGGTGGACAGCACGGACCCCTCGTCCAGCCCCTCGGTCATTCGCATGACCTGCACCCCGGTGAGCGGATCGCCGGCCATGATCGCCCGTTGGATCGGAGCCGCGCCTCGCCACCTGGGGAGCAGCGAGGCGTGGACGTTGAAGCAGCCCAGGCGCGGCGCCTCCAGGATCTCCCGCGTCAGGATTTGGCCGAAGGCGACGACCACCGCCGCGTCCAGGCCGAGCCCCCGAAACGCCTCGATCTCGGCCGCATCGCGCAGCGAGGCGGGCGTCCGGACGGAAAGCCCCCGCTCCTCGGCGAAGGCGTGCACCGGCGAGGGCCGCAACGCCTGGCCGCGGCCGCGCGGGGCCGGCGGCTGGGAGTAGACGGCGGCGACCTCATGCCCGGCCTCGATCACCGCCTCGAGGGCGCGGGCGGCGAAGTCGGGGGTTCCGAGGAAGGCGAGGCGCATCACGGCAGCCTTTAGCCCGCGGGAGCCGGCGGCGGGAAGGGCGGGAACCTGCGGCCAAGCGTGGCCGTTGGATGGCCGAAAGGAGTTTCCCCATGCGCACCCTGCTGATCGCCTCCGCCGCCGCCCTGGCGCTCGCCGCCGCCGGCTGCACCGAAACCCAGCGCGAGGACGCTGGCGAGGAGGCCAAGGAGGCCACCGACGCCGCCGGCTCGGAGCTGAAGGAAGCGGTGGAGAAGGTCGACATCGAAGCGACCGCCGAGAAGACCAAGGAAGTCGCCTCCGACGTCGGCAGTGCGGTCAAAGACGCCGCCGGCGACGTGAAGGAAGGGGTCGACCGGGCCGGCGCCGAAACCAGGGATGAGGCGGGAGACGCCAGGAGGGCGGGGGACAACGCCGCGTCGGACGCGCGGAACTGAGGTAGAGAGCGGGCGCTAAGCCGCCTTCTGCTTCTTGACCTTCTTGATCGCCTGCTCGCGCTTCAGGCGCGACAGGTGGTCGATGAAGAGAACGCCTTCCAGGTGGTCCATCTCGTGCTGGACGCAGACGGCGTAGAGGCCCTCGGCGTCCTCCTCCACCTGCTCGCCCTGATAGTTGAGGTAGCGCAGCTTCACCCGGGCGGGCCGCTCGACCTCGTCGTAGTATTCGGGGATCGACAGGCAGCCCTCTTCGTAGGGCTGGGTCTCTTCCGAGGCCCAGACGATCTCCGGATTGACGAAGTAGCGGGGCTGGGCCTCCTCGCCCTCGCGGGCCAGGTCCATGACGATCACCCGCTTGGGCACGCCGACCTGGATCGCGGCCAGGCCGATGCCGGGCGCGGCGTACATGGTCTCCAGCATGTCGTCCATCAGCGCCCGCAGTTCGTCGTCGACGGCCTCCACAGGCTGCGACTTCAGCTTCAGGCGCGGGTCGGGGACGGTGATGATTTCGCGGATCGCCATGGCTGGCAGGTAGGTTAGCCGCCCTCTTCCGTCAAGGCGGGCGCGGGTTTGGAATCCGTCCCGATCACCTGCGAAAGCAAGCTCTTGCCGCGGGCCTCGAGCTCGCGCGGGGCGACCTCCAGCTCCACCGGATCGGGAATCTTCTTGGCCTGGTGGTCGGCGGCCAGCTGCTCGAACTTGCGCGCCTGGGGCAGCACCCGGTCTTTCAGCGAGCCGACGAATGCGTTGTACTTTCCCACCGCCCGGCCGAGGCTGGTCCCCAGGTCGTCGATGTGACCGGCCATCACCGAGATGCGGCTGTAGAGGTCCTGGCCGAGCTTGGCGATCTCTTGTGCGTTGGCGGCCTGCTCCTCCACCCGCCAGCCATAGACCACCGCCTTGCAGAGGGCGAACAGGGTGGTGGGGGTCACCACCAGCACCCGCCGGTCCATGGCCTCGGTGAGAAGCTCGGGGTTCTTGTCCAGCGCCGCCGCGAGGATGGCGTCGGAGGGCACGAACATCGCCACGAAGTCCGGCGAGGCGTCGAACTGGTTCCAATAGGCCTTGGCCGAGAGCCCCTGGATGTGGGTGCGCACGCTCTGCACGTGGCGCATGAGGCAGCCGTCCCGCACCGCCTCGTCGGTGGCGTCGAACGCCTCGAGGTAAGCGTTGCAGGAGACCTTGGCGTCGATCACGAACACCGCCCCGCCGGGCAGCCGCACGGTCACGTCCGGACGCCGGCGGCCTTCCTCGGTATCGGTGGAGGTCTGTTCGTGGAAGTCGAAGTGGTGGGTCAGTCCCGCCGCCTCGAGCACGTTGCGCAGCGCCTGCTCGCCCCAGCGGCCCTGCACCCCGGCCCCCCGTCGCAGGGCGGCGGAAAGCTTGCGCGCCTCGTCCTGGGTGGCGGTGGAGGCGGCCAGCATCTGGGCGATCTGCTCCTTCAGCCCGCCGGTCTCCTCGGCGCGGGCCTTCTCGACCGCGGTGACCTGTTCCTGGAACTTGGCCAGCGTCTCGGCGACGGGCTTCAGCTGCGCCTCCAGGCGCGCCTGGGCCAGCTGCTCGCGGTTGCGGAAGGTCTCCTCGGTCTGCTTGACCAGCGCCTCGGCGACGGCGGTGGCCGACTGGGCGGCCTGGGCCTTCAGCACCTCGGCCTGCATCGCCGACTGGCCCTCCAGCGCCTTGAGCTGCGCCTCGGCTTGCAAGGCCCGCGACTTCATCTCCCAGGCGGCGCCCTCGGCCGCGGCCGCGCGGCGGCGCTCGCTAAGGGCCCAGGCGATGGCGGCGACGGCGACCAGCGCCAGGGCGATCAGGATGACGAGCATGGCGGCGTTCATGCTCCGTTCCATACGCGGAGTCGCGCAAGACCGCCAGCCGGCGTGTCGTCGCTAGGCCGGCCGGCGCGCCCGCATCGCCTGGGCGATGGTGCCGTCGTCGAGCCAGTCGAGCTCGCCGCCGACTGGAACTCCCCGGGCCAGCATGGTGACCGACACGCCCGTGCCGGCCAGCCGTTCGGCGAGGTAATGGGCGGTGGTCTGGCCATCAACCGTGGCCGGCAGCGCCAGGATCACCTCGCGCACACCCTCCTCCGCCGCCCGGTTGACCAGCGGCCCGATCCGCAGCGCCTCGGGGCCGACGCCGTCGAGCGCCGACAGTAGCCCGCCGAGCACGTGATAGCGGCCGCGGAAGGCGCTCGCGCGCTCCATGGCCCACAGCGCCCCGACCTCCTCGACGACGCAGATCAGGCTGGCGTCCCGCTCGCGGTCGGCGCAGACGGCGCAGGGATCCTGGGTGTCCAGAGAGCCGCAGAGGCTGCAGGTCTTCACCCGCGCCGCGGCGTCAGCAAGCGCTTCCGAGAGCGGGTTCAGCAGCTGATCGCGCCGCTTCAGCAGGGCCAGCGCCGCGCGACGGGCCGAGCGCGGCCCCAGCCCCGGCAGCTTGGCCAGCAGCGAAATCAGCCGTTCGATCTCGGGTCCTGCAGACGCGGCCAAGGTCTCTCCGATGCGGTCAGCTCAGGCCTGTCGAGCACATGGGAGCGGCCCCTGTCGAGGGCTAGAGCACGAAGTCGCCGGCGCTGAGCGGCGGCGCGCCGGAAACCGCGATCTCCAGGTCCGCCACGCCGTCGCCGTTCATGTCGCCCTGGACGATCCCGCCGGCGTAGCGCAGCTGGCCCGCCACGCCGCCGAAGGCGTCCGCGCCGATGAAGGCGAAAGCCTGGTTCCCCGAAACCGTCGCGTTGGCGTCGATCCCCGCCACGTTGATCCGGTCGCCTGAGGTGAAGTCCAAGACGGTGTCGCGCCCCGCGCCGGGCGCCGAGACCCCAGCCGCAAACTGGAAGACGTCCGCCCCGGCCCCGCCGATCAGCACGTCGGCGCCGGCTCCAGCGACCAGGGTGTCGGCGCCGGCCTCGCCGTCCATCCGGTCATCGCCCGCGAAACCGTCGAGCCAGTCGGAGTCGTCGCCGCCCAGCAGGGTGTCGTTCCCGTCCATGCCGCCGAGGTTGTCGTTCCCCGCGCCGCCGCTCAGCAGGTTGTCGCCGGTGTTGCCGGTCAGGTCGTTGGCGCCTGTATTCCCGTAGCCGCCGATGTGGCCGCCGCCCTGCAGCACCAGACGCTCGACGCCCTCGGCCAGGGTGTAGGCGATGTGGCTGCGGACCTCGTCGTTGCCCTGGCCGGCGGCCTCGATGACATCGTCGCCGGCGCTGTCCACCACATAGGTGTCGTCCCCGGCGCCGCCGGCCATGATGTCCGCCCCGGCGCCGCCGTTGAGGTTGTCGCGTCCGTCGCCGCCGAGCATCGAATCGTCGCCGTTCCCGCCGGAGAGCGCGTCGTTGCCGGCGCCGCCGTCCAGCGTGTCGGCGCCGTCTGCGCCCCGAAGATTGTCGTTGCCGTCCAGGCCGGTCAGCAGGTTGGCGGCGGCGTTGCCGAGAATCCCGTTGGCGCCGTTGTTGCCGGTTCCGCTCAGGCCGGCCGCGCCCGTGAGGTAGAGCTCTTCGATCCCGTCGGCGAGGGTCCAGTCCACCGAGGCCACGGCGATGTCGTAGCCGCCTTCCTCGGCGGCCAGGTCGCCGGTGTCGTCGATGACGTACCAGTCATTGCCCAGCCAGCCCGCCAGGGAGTCGGCGCCTGCGCCGCCCATGAGCGAGTCGTTGCCGGCCCCGCCTGCGAGGGTGTCGGCGCCGTCGTCGCCCTCGACGGTATCGTGCCCGTCGCCGCCCAGCAGCCAGTCGGCCCCCAGGCCGCCGTCCAGTACGTCGCCGCCCAGACCGCCGCTGAGGGTGTCGTCACCCCCGCCGCCGGCCAGGGTGTCGTTCGCGCCGGCCCCGTCGAGGCTGTTGTTCCCGCCGTTGCCGAAGATCAGGTTGGAGGCCGCGTTGCCGGTCCCGGAGATGTCGCCTCCGCCCGTGAGGCTAAGGGTCTCCAGTTCCGCGGCCAGGGTGTAGCTGGCCGAGCTCATCACCGTGTCCGAGCCGCCGCCGACCGCCTCGATCACCACGTCGCCAGTCTCGTCCACCAGGAAGATGTCGTCGCCGGCCCCGCCGTCGAGGGTGTCGGCGCCGGTCCCGCCGTCGATGGTGTCGTGGCCGTCGCCGCCCAGGAGGCTGTCCGCGCCCGCCGCGCCGCCGACGCTGTCCGCCCCCGTCCCGCCCGCCAGGGTCTCGCCGCCGGCCCAGCCGGTGATGGTGTCATCGCCGCCGGCCCCGTCGACCAGGCTGACGTTGACGAGCGTCACCCCGGTCAGGTCGAAGACCGCGCCGGCGTCCTCGCCCAGGATCGTCACCGCGCCCGCGCCGACGATGGACTCGATGCCGGAGAGCGAGGCGATCCCGATCACCGTGCCGGCGGAGGCCCCGTAGAGGGTGTCCGAGCCGGCCCCGCCCACCAGGTCGTCAAAGCCGTCGCCGACGCCGGTGACGCTGAACCGGTCGTCGCCGTCGCCGCCGTCGAGGGAATCGTCGCCGGCCCCGCCGATCAGGGTGTCCGCACCGTCCCCGCCCAGGAGGCTGTCGGCGCCGCCCGCCCCGTCCAGCAGGTTGGCGCCCGTGTTGCCGGTGATCTGGTTGGCCTCGGCGTTCCCGCTCCCGTTGATGGCCGAGGTCCCGGTGAGCGTCAGGTTCTCCAGATTGCTGGCCAGCAGGTAGGTCGCCGAGCTCATGACCCGGTCGACGCCGCCGCCGGCCAGTTCGACGATGGCGTCGGTCGCGCTGTCCACCTCGAAGGTGTCGTTCCCGGACCCGCCGGCCAGAGTGTCGACGCCGGCTCCGCCGATCAGACAGTCGGCGCCGTCGCCGCCCTCCAGGACGTCGGCCCCGAACATGCCCGACAGCGTGTCGGCCCCGGCCCCGCCCGCGATGAGGTCGTTGTAGGCGTTGCTGGCGTGGCCCAGCACAGAGTCGTTCCCGCCGCCGCCGTCGATGCGGTCCACGCCGCTTAGCGCCACGGCGCTGAGGTTGAAGACGGTGTCCGCGTCATCGCCGAGCAGCGTCATCGAGCCGACGCCGACGATCGCCTCGATGCCGGCCAGCGAGCTGACGCCGAGGATCGTGCCGGCGCTGGTGGCCGACAACGTGTCGTTCCCCGCGCCCCCGTCGACCAGGTCGAACCCGGAGGAGGAGCCTGAGACGTTGATCTGGTCGTTGCCGGCGCCGCCGTCGAGGGTGTCGCTGCCCATGTCGCCGGAGAGGATGTCGTGCCCGCCGCCGCCGGCCAGGCTGTCGTCGTCCTGCCCGCCGACCAGGGTGTCGGATCCGCCGTCGCCGATCAGGGTGTCGCGGCCGGTGTTGCCGTGCGCGTAGTTGCCGTCGAGCGCGCTGGACGCGCCGAGCAGAACGTAGTCGTCGCCGGCGCCGCCGTGGACGGTGTCCGCGCCCGCGCCGCCGTCGATGCTGTCGTTGCCGTCGCCGCCCTGCAGGAAGTCGCCGCCCGCGCCGCCGTCGATGGTGTCGTTTCCGGCGCCCCCCTGGAGGACATTGGCCGCCGAATTGCCGGTCAGGTCGTCGGCGAACTCCGAGCCGATGAGGTTCTCGACGTTGCTGATGCGGGTCGTGCCGGCGCCGCCCGTGGCCTGGTTGGCGGTGGTCGCCAGGCTAACGGTGACCGCAGCGGCGACGCCGGCGAAGGTGACGGTGTCGGTCCCGGTCCCGCCGTCGAGGGTGTCGTCGCCGGCGCTGTCCTCGATGAGGTCGTCGCCGTCGCCGCCGTCCACCTCGTCGTTACCCGCCCCGCCGGAGAGGCTGTCGTTATTGGCCCCGCCGCGCAGATCGTCCGCGCCGGTCGAGCCGATCAGGGTGTCGTCGCCTTCGGCGGCGTCGATGTACTGGATATTGGTGAGGGTGACGCCCGAGAAGTCCAGTTGCTGGGCGTCCGACGTGCCGGCGATCCGCACGCCGTTGACGCCGGTGG
>JAESGR010000804.1_pt1 | contig 14823 bp, 11 predicted proteins | sample 9269771 | NCBI WGS metagenome assembly JAESGR01 (sample SAMN15739572, study PRJNA653492) | algae metagenome | isolation source: Chroococcus sp. CMT-3BRIN-NPC107 and co-occurring heterotrophs from well... | place: USA: Clark Mountains Wilderness, California | collected 2010-04-18
GGTCGCCCTTCTCGCGCGGCAGCTTGATCACGCGCGGCAGGACGCGGGGCACCTTGACGATCGTGACCGTGTTGCGGCGGCCGAAGGCGTCCTTGCCGGCCAGCCGGGCGATGAAGTTCAGCGACTTGTTCGCGACCTGCGGGAACGGATGCGCGGGATCGAGGCCCACGGGCACCAGGAGCGGCCGCACCTGGGCCTCGAAGAAGCGCTGCACCCAGCGGCGCTCGGCCGGGTCGCGGTCGGCGTGGTGGGCGATGCGGATGCCGCGGGCGGCGAGCGCCGGCATGACTTCGTCGTTGAAGACGACGTACTGCTCGGCGATGAGCGCGTGCGCGTCGGCGGCGAGCGCCTCGATGTCGGCCGGGGTGGTGGCGGTGCCGGGCAGGCGCGACGCCTCGAGGCAGTCGGCGAAGCGGACCTCGAAGAACTCGTCGAGGTTGGAGGAGACGATGCACACGTAGCGCAGGCGCTCGAGCAGCGGCACGTCGTCTCGCCGGGCCTGCGCCAGGACGCGCCGGTTGAATTCGAGGATCGCGCGTTCGCGGTTCAGCAGCGGCAGGGTCGCCACCGGCGCCCTGGCGACGGCGGATGAACTCATCGTCCGAGTTTAGGCGCCGCGTGCGACAGCCTCGTGACAGCAGCGAAGCCGCTCAGTGCGCCTCGTCCCAGTTTGCGCCGATGCCGACGTCGGCCACCAGCGGCACGGCGAGCGTCGCGACCCCCGCCATGACCCGCGGCAGCGTCTCGCGGGACCAGTCGAGCTCGTCCTGCGGCACCTCGAAGACCAGCTCGTCGTGCACCTGCATGATCATCCGCGTCGCCCGGCGCTCGGCATCGATCCGCTCCTGCACCGCGATCATGGCCAGCTTGATGAGGTCGGCGGCCGTGCCCTGCATCGGCGCGTTGATCGCCTGGCGCTCGGCGGCGCTGCGCCGCGGCCCCGGCTTCCTGATCTCCGGCAGGTGCACGCGCCGGCCGAACAGCGTCTCGACGTAGCCGTTCTGCACGGCCGAGGCGCGGGTCTCGTCCATGTAACGCTTGACCCCGGGATAGCGCGCGAAGTAGCGCTCGATGTAGGCGGTCGCGGCGCTGCGCTCGATGCCGAGGTTGGCGGCCAGCCCGAAGGCGCTCATGCCGTAAATGAGGCCGAAGTTGATGACCTTGGCGTAGCGCCGCTGCTCGCTCGAGACCTCCGGCACCGGCACGCCGAAGACCTCGGCGGCGGTGGCGCGGTGCACGTCGATGCCGCCGCCGAAGGCGGCGAGCAGGCCGGCGTCGGCGGAGATGTGGGCCATGATGCGCAGCTCGATCTGCGAGTAGTCGGCCGACAGGATGACGGAGCCCTCGGGTGGGATGAAGGCCTGGCGGACGCGCCGGCCCTCGGCGGTCCGGATCGGGATGTTCTGCAGGTTCGGGTCGTTGCTCGACAGGCGACCGGTCACCGCCACCGCCTGCGCGTACTGGGTGTGGACGCGCCCCGTCGCCGGGTTGACCATCAGCGGCAGCTTGTCGGTGTAGGTGCCCTTCAGCTTCGAGAGGCTCCGGTGCTCGAGCAGCTTCTTCGGCAGGGGGAAGTCGAGCGCGAGCTCCTGCAGCACGTCCTCGTCCGTGGAGGGGGCGCCGCTGGCTGTCTTCCGCTTCACGGGCATGCCGAGCTTGCCGAACAGGATCTCGCCGATCTGCTTCGGGCTGCCCAGGTTGAACGGCTGTCCGGCCAGCTCGTAGGCTTCCTGCTCGAGCGCCGAGAGCCGCCCGGCGAGATCCTGGCTCTGCGCCGCGAGCAGGATGCTGTCGATGAGGACGCCGACGCGCTCCATGCGGCCGAGCACGGCCGCCGTCGGCATTTCGATCCTGCGGTACACGTCGGCGAGCGCCGGCTCGGCCTCCAGGCTCGGCCAGGCGGCCCGGTGCACGTGCAGCGCCATCTCCGCGTCCTCGCAGGCGTACTCGGTCGCGCGGGCGACGTCGACCTGCGCGAACGGGATCTGGCTCGCACCCTTGCCGCAGACCGCCTCGTAGGTCAGCGCCGTGCGGCCGAGCCGGCGGAAGGCGAGGCTCTCGAGCGTGTGCGGCTTGTGCGCCTCCATCACGTAGCTCTGCAGCATGGTGTCGTGCGCGTAGCCGCGGACGGCGATGCCGGCACCGGCGAAGACGTGCGTGTCGTACTTGATGTCCTGGCCGAGCTTCGGCGCTGCCGCGTTCTCCAGCCAGGGGCGCAGTCGCTCGAGCACCGCCTCGAGCGGCAGCTGCTCGGGCGCGCCGGCATAGCTGTGGCCGACGGGGATGTACGCCGCCTCGCCCGGCTCGACCGACAGCGAGAGGCCGATCAGTCGGGCCCGCACCGGGTCGAGCGAGTCGGTCTCGATGTCGAGCGCGGTCAGCTCGGCGCCTTCGATCCGCGCGATCCAGCGCCCGAGCGCTTCGGCCGTGGTCACGGTCTCGTAGCGCCGGACGATGTCCTGCGAGGGCACCGGCGTGGGCACGTCGAGCGCCGGCGCGGGGGCAGCGGCAGGCCGCGGCCGGCCTGCCGGCCCCGACTCCAGGTCCTTCTTCATGGAGGCGAAGCCGTAGCGGTCGTAGAAGGCCATCAGCCTCGGCACGTCGGGCTCGCCGAGCGTCAGCGCGTCGAACTCCGGCCAGCCGAGGACATGGCCGCTGAGGTCGCAGTCGGTCGACACGGTGACCAGGCGCCGGCCCTGCGGCAGCCAGTCGAGCGCCTTGCGCAGGTTGTCGCCGACCACGCCCTTGATCGTCGGCGCGGCGGCGATCACGCCCTCGAGCGAGCCGTGCTCGGCGATCCACTTCGCCGCCGTCTTGGGGCCGACCTTGTCGACGCCGGGGATGTTGTCGACCGAGTCGCCGATCAGCGCCAGGTAGTCGACGATGCGCTCGGGCGGCACGCCGAACTTGGCGGCGACCCCGGCGACGTCGAGCCGCTCGTTGCTCATCGTGTTGATGAGGACCACGTTCTCGCCGACCAGCTGGGCGAGGTCCTTGTCGCCGGTCGAGATGACGACCCGGAAGCCGCCCTTGGCGGCCATGCACGAGATCGTGCCGATGGCGTCGTCGGCCTCGATGCCGGGCACCGTCAGGACCGGCCAGCCGAGCAGCTTGACGGCCTCGATGATGGGCTCGATCTGCAGGGCGAGGTCGTCGGGCATCGACGTCCGCGTCGCCTTGTACTCCGGGTAGATGTCGTCGCGGAAGGTCTTGCCCTTGTCGTCGAAGACGCAGGCGCCGTGCGCCGCCGGGTACTGCTCGCGCAGCAGCTTCATCATCGAGACGACGCCGCGGATGGCGCCGGTCGGGAAGCCGCCGGGGCCGCGGAGATCGGGGAGCGCGTGGTAGGCGCGGTAGAGATAGCTCGAGCCGTCGACGAGCAACAGGGTCCGGTCAGGCATGCGCCCCATTGTGCTGGATGGGTCCCGGCGTCGAACGCACACCGCGGCCTAGAATGCCTCGCATGAAGGTGCTTCTCGCCGCGGCTCTCGGCCTGTCCCTGGTCGCGCTCGCCGTCCCTGCTTCGGCCGTCGACGAGCCGGCGGTGAAGGAGACGGTGATCGAGGACGGCCGCGCCCGCATCGAGGAGCTGCGCGTGCGCGGCCAGGTGCAGCGGATCACGGTCGCGCCGAAAGGCCCGGCGCCGCGCTACGAGATCATCGTCGGCGACGGGTCGCGCGACCTCTCCGAGGGCGTCAACACCTCCCGCGGCGCCGTCGGCAAGCGCGTCTGGAACGTCCTCCGCTTCTGATCCCCGGTTCCGGATGGCGGTCTACACCGAGGTGACCTTCGCCGAAGCGGCCGCGCTCGTCACGCGCCTGGGGCTCGGTGCCTTGCACGAGCTGACGCCCTGCGCCGGCGGGATCGAGAACACCAACTACTTCGCCGACACGAGCCGGGGCCGCTTCGTGCTGACCCTCTTCGAGCGCATGGAGGCCGAGGAGCTCGAGTTCGACCTGCAGCTGATGCGACACCTGGCCGAGCACGCGCTCCCTGTGCCGCGTCCGCACGCCGATTCCGACGGCAAGCTGCTGCTCTCGCTGAAGGGCAAGCCCGCGGCGCTCGTCGACCGCCTTCCGGGCGAGCACCACCTCGCGCCCGACGGCGCAGACTGCCGCGCCGTGGGCGCGGTGCTGGGACGCATGCACGTGGCGGCGCGGAGCTTCGCGCAGACGCAGCCGAACCGGCGCGGTCTCGCCTGGTGGGAGAAGACGATCCCGGTCGTCTTGCCCCACCTGACGAGCGAGCAGGCGGCGCTGATGCAGGACGAGCTCGCCTACCAGCAGCGCCTGGCGAACGCGCCCGCCTACCTCGCCCTGCCGCGCGGCCCCATCCACGGCGACCTCTTCCGCGACAACGTGATGTTCGAGCGCGAGCAGTTGGCGGGCGTGTTCGACTTCTACTTCGCCGCGGTCGACTGCCTGCTCTACGACATCGCCGTGGCGCTGAACGACTGGTGCGTCGACCTCGACAGCGGCCGGCTCGCCGAGGACCGCGCCCACGCCTTCGTCGACGCCTATCGAGCCGTGCGGCCCTTCGCGGTCGCCGAGCTCCGCCTGCTGCCGGCGCTGATGCGCGCCGCGGCGCTGCGCTTCTGGCTGTCGCGGGTGTGGGACGTGCACCTGCCGCGCGACGCGGTCGTGCTCACCGCCCACGACCCGGACCACTTCGAGCGCATCCTGCGCGAGCGCCGCGACGCGCCCTGGCACCCGGCCGGAGCGGCCTCGGCATGAAGCTGCAGCTCGTGCCGGCCGGCCAGGGGCTGGCCTGGGTGCGCAGCGCCTTCCGCGTCTTCGGGCGGCAACCGCTCGGCTTCGCCGCGCTGTTCGCCGCCTGCCTGTTCGTGTTCCTGCTCCTCGGCGTGATCCCGGCGATCGGCACGGCCATCCTGCTGATGCTGCCGCCGGCCGGCTCGCTTCTCTTCATGATCGCGAGCGAGCGCGTGAGCCATGGCCGGACGGCGATGCCGGGCGCCATCGTCGACCTCGTCTCGTCGGGGCGGCGCCGGCTCCTCGGACTGCTGCTGCTCGGCGTCGCGTATGCGGCGTCGACCTTCGTGGCGTTCTGGTTCGCCGGGGTGCTGGATGGCGGCGCGCTCGAGGCGTTCTTCGAGTCGCTGCCGGACCGGAAGTCGACGCCCGACACGATGGCCGCGCGCATGGCCGACCCGATGCTGCAGTTCGGCATCCTGCTGCGCCTGGCCTTCGCGGCCGCCCTGTCGGTCCCGTTCTGGCACGCGCCGGCGCTGGTGCACTGGGGCGACCAGCCGTGGGCCAAGTCGCTCTTCTTCAGCACCGTCGCGATCTGGCGCAACAAGGCGGCGTTCGCGATCTACGGCCTGGCCTGGGCGGTGCTGTGGCTGGCGCTGCTGGTGCTGGTCAGCCTCGGCGTCGGGCTGCTCGGACCGCAGCGCTTCACGCTGGTCGCGACGCCGCTGACGCTGATCTTCTCGACGATCTTCTACGCCAGCCTCTGGTTCACCTTCGCCGATTGCTTCGCCCCGACCGAAGCCGCACCCCCGGACACGCCCGCCGTCTGAGGGCGCGGGCCCGACTTCCTCCACGAAAGGTCTGCACATGAACAAGGTCGCACTCGTCACCGGCGCCGGCAGCGGCATCGGCCGCGCCTCCGCGCTCGCCCTGCTGAAGGCGGGCTTCCACGTCGTGCTGGCAGGCCGGCGCGGCGACGCGCTCGATGCCACCCGCGAGGCCGCCGGTGATGCGTCCGAGCGCGCGCTCGCGGTGCCGACCGACGTCACCGACCCCGAGGCCGTGAAGACGCTCTTCGCGCGCACGCGCGACGCCTTCGGGCGGCTTGACGTGCTCTTCAACAACGCGGGCACCGGCGCGCCGCCGCTGCCCCTCGAGGAGCTGACCGTCAAGCAGTGGCAGACCGTCGTCGACATCAACCTGACCGCCGTCTTCCTCTGCACGCAGCAGGCCTTCGTGCTGATGAAGAGCCAGTCGCCGCGCGGCGGCCGGATCATCAACAACGGCTCGATCTCGGCCCACGCGCCGCGTCCGTTCAGCTCGCCCTACACCGCGACCAAGCACGCCATCACCGGCCTGACGAAGGCAACCTCGCTCGACGGCCGGCCCTTCGACATCGCCTGCGGCCAGATCGACATCGGCAACGCGGCGACCGAGATGACCGAGCGCATGAAGAAGGGCGTGCCGCAGGCGGACGGCACGCTCGCTGTGGAGCCGACCATGAACGTCCAGCACGTCGCCGATGCGGTCGTGCACATGGCCAGCCTGCCGCTCGACGCCAACATCCAGTTCATGACGGTGATGGCCACGAAGATGCCGTTCGTGGGCCGCGGCTGACGGCGAGGCTCGCCACGCGCGCGGCGATCGCCCACAATCGGCCATGCCTTCGTCTCGCACCCCGTTGGTCCTGCGGCTCGCCGCCGCGCTGGCCGGCGCGAGCGCGCTCGCCGGCTGCGCCGCGGTCAGCATCGCCGGCGCCGCCGCGGGCGCGGCGGTCACGGTCGGCGGCGCGGTCGTCGGCAGCACGGTGAAGGTCGCCGGCAAGGTCGTCGAGAAGACGATCGATCTGGCCGTGCCGTCCTCCACGCCCGAGCCGCCGAAGTAGCGGCGCGCGTGCGTCGCACGCGCCTCGCGCGGCGCGCCGGGGCCATCGCCGCGGGCAGAATCACGCTTCCACTCGCAGCTGTTCCATGACCCCCATCCATTTCGTCGGCGGTGAAAAGGGCGGCGTCGGCAAGTCGCTGATGGCCCGCGTCCTCGCCCAGTACATGATCGACCGGGAGCAGCCCTTCCTCGGCTTCGACACCGACCGTTCGCATGGCGCGCTGATGCGCTTCTACTCCGGCTACGCGTCGCCGGTGGCCGTCGACCAGGTGCAGTCGCTCGATGCCATCGTCGAGGCGGCCGTCGACCAGCCGGGCCGTCGCATCCTGGTCGACCTCGCGGCGCAGACGCACGACTCGCTGGCGAGCTGGATGGAGGACGCCGGCGTCGTCAACCTCGCCGACGAGCTCGGCATGAAGCTCTTCTACTGGCACGTCATGGACACCGGCAAGGATTCCGTCGACCTGCTGCGCCGCCTGCTCGACCGCTTCGGCACGGGCCTCTCGTACGTGCTGGTCCGCAACCAGGTGCGCGGCGCCGACTTCACGGCGCTCGAGCAGTCGGGCGAGCAGGCCCGAGCGATCGGCATGGGTGCCCGCGTCGTCACGCTGAAGAAGCTCAACGAGCATGTCATCCAGAAGATCGACGGCGCCAGCAGCACCTTCTGGAAGGCCAAGAGCTCCGACCGCGACCCGAGCGGCCTCGGGCTCATGGACCGGCAGCGGGTCAAGATGTGGCTGCGCGACGCCTACCGCGAAATCGACGAGGTCGGCATCTGACGAGCTCCTCGCCGCGGCGCCGCTTCCTGCAGGGCGCGGCGGCCTTCACGGCGACGCCGTGGCTCGCGAGCGTTCCCCTCCGTGCCGCCGAGGCGCGCTTCCCGCTCGGCATCGCCTCCGGGCATCCGCGCGCCGACGGCATGGTCCTCTGGACGCGGCTGATCGGCACCGGCCTGCCCGAGCGCGTGTCGGTGCGCTGGGAAGTCGCCGCCGACGAGGCCTTCCGCGAGGTCGTCGTGCGCGGCGACGAGACCGCCGAGGCGGCGTGGGCGCACAGCGTCCATGCCGAGCCGCGCGGCCTCGCGCCGGGGCGCTGGTACTGGTACCGCTTCAGCGCCCTCGGCGATCGGAGCAGCGTCGGCCGGACGCGCACCGCGCCGCGCGCCGATGCGCGGACCACGCTTCGCCTGGCGACGGCGAGCTGCCAGCGATACGACGTCGGCCATTACGCGGCGTGGCGGCACGTGGCGGCCGAGAGCCCCGACCTGGTCCTCTTCCTCGGCGACTACATCTACGAGTCGCCCTCGCGAGCCGACGCGATCCGCCGTCACGAGGGCAGCGTGGCTCGGACGCTCGCCGAGTACCGCGCCCGCTACGCGACCTACAAGTCCGATCCGCTGCTGCAGGCCGCGCATGCGGCCGCGCCCTGGCTCATGGTCTGGGACGACCACGAGGTCGCCAACGACTACGCGGGCCTGCAGAGCGTCGACCTCGACCCGGACTTCGCGACGCGGCGTGCCGCCGCGTACCGGGCCTACTGGGAGCACATGCCCTTCCCGCGCTCGGCCCGGCCGGCCGGTGCCGACATGCGCATCGTCGGCCGGCTCGATTGGGGCCGCCTGGCCCGCATCCACCTGCTCGACGACCGCCAATACCGCGACCCGCAGGCCTGTCCGCGGCCGGGTCGGGGCGGCGCCAACACCCTGCCGCTCGCCGATTGCGCCGCCCTGGCCGACCCGCGCCGGACGCTGCTCGGTGCCGAGCAGGAGCGCTGGCTCGCCGAAGGCTGGGACACGACCCGGCCCTGGAACCTGCTCGCGCAGCAGACGCTGATGGGCCGCTTCACGTGGGAAGACCCGGCCCTGAGCGGCGGCGCGTACTGGACCGACGGCTGGGACGGCTACGCGGCCGCCCGCCGGCGCCTGCTCGGCGTCGTCGCTGAGAAGCGGCTGCCGGGCGTGGTCGTCCTCGGCGGCGACGTCCACAGCAACTACGTCACCGCCCTCAAGGCCGACGACGACGACCCGGCCGCACCGGTGGTCGCGAGCGAGTTCTGCGGCACCTCGATCTCGAGCCTCGGCCTGGCGCAATCGCGCATCGACGCCGCGCTCGGCTTCAACCCGAACGTCCTCTACGGGCGCTCGACGGAGCGCGGCTACGCCAGCATCGAGGTCACCGAGCGGCAGGTCGGCGTCAGGCTGCAGACGGTCGACCGGCCGCTCGATCCGGACAGCGGCCTGACGACGGCGGCGCGCTTCATCGTCGAGGCCGGGCGGCCCGGACCCGTCCCGGGCTAGGTCGCGGCGGGCGCGGCTCGCCGCCGCTCAGAACAGGCCCGACTGATCGGCGGCGCCGAGCACCGACTTCGACAGCTCGCCGATCTGCGCGTTGACGTCGCTCGACGGCGGCGCGGTCGCCTTCGCCGTCCACACCAGCCGGCCGCTTTGCACGTCGGTGAGCCGGCCGTTGGCGGTGTAGCCGGTGGTGACGCGGCCGCCGCCGATCGGCACGCCGAGACCGACGCCGACGCCGCTGTGGCGGCCGAATCCGAAGCCGCCGAAGCCGACCGAGACGCCCGGGCTGACGTCGGTGGCGGCCGCCGCCAGCGTCAGCACCATGACCGCCTTCGCACCCACCTCGCGCGCCGCGGGCAGCAGCTGCGCATCGACGGATCGATCGGCGGCGATGGCGACGCTGGCGGGAGGAAACACCGGCGTGCCGCCGCGGCTGGAGACCTCGGCCGCGAGCTGGTCCTGGCAGATCTGCCGCAGCACCAGCTCGAAGGTGTCGCAGGCGACGAGGACCCGGGCGCCGCGCAGGTACTGGCTGGTGGCGAGCTGCGGATCGCTCCACTGGGCGTCGAGCTGGGTCGAGGCGCAGCCGACGAGCAGGGCCGGCGCCAGCAGCGCTGCGGCGGCGAGCCGGCGGGGATTGGGGGACGGGACCTTCATGGGGACTCCTTGCCGAGCTTCAGGGCAAGCCGGATGCCGCGTTCGCCGCCACCCCGCCCACCGCGGTCAGTCGACCGGCGTGAGCCGGGCGACGTTGAGCGCCAGCCACTTCATGCCGTGCCGGCCGAAGTTGACCTGGGCGCGAGCGTCCTCGCCGCTGCCCTCCAGCGTCACCACCACGCCCTCGCCGAACTTCGTGTGGAACACGCCCTGGCCCGGACGCAGCCCGTGCGTCGGCGCCTTCGGCTGCACGGCGGCGGGGCGCGGCTCGGCCCGCCCGGTGCCGACGATCGAGTGCAGCCCCGAGCCGCGCGACCACGCCTGCTGGTACTCGCGGGCGAAGCCCGAGCCGAAGCTCTGGTTGCGCGGCGTGATCCAGCGCAGCGCGCTTTCCGGCAGCTCGTCGAGGAAGCGGCTCTTGACGTTGTAGCGGGTCTGCCCGTGCAGCATGCGCGTCTGCGAGAAGCTGAGGTAGAGGCGCTTCCTGGCGCGGGTGATCGCCACGTACATCAGGCGACGCTCCTCCTCCAGGCCGTCGAGGTCGCCGGCCGAGTTCTCGTGCGGGAAGAGGCCCTCCTCAAGGCCGGTGATGAAGACGCAGTCGAACTCCAGGCCCTTCGCCGAATGGATCGTCATCAGCTGGACCGCGTCCTGGCCGGCCTGTGCCTGGTTGTCGCCGGCCTCGAGCGAGGCGTGGGTGAGGAAGGCGGCCAGCGGCGACATGATCTCGCCCGTCTCGGCATCGGGAACGATGCGCGGCGGCGCCACGACCTCGCCCGTCGTCACGATCTCGGCCCCCGGCGTCGTGTATTCGGCCTTGCCGGCCGCGCCGTCGAGCACCGACCCGGCGAAGGCGGCGAAACCGCTCGCGGCGCCGACCTCGTCGACCGGCAGCGCCACGGCATCGCGGCCGAAGCCTTCCTGCGTGACGAAGGCCTCCGCCGCGTTGACCAGCTCCTCCAGGTTCTCGAGCCGCTCCTTGCCCTCGCGGTCGGTCTTGTAGAAGTCGACCAGGCCCGAGGCGTCGAGCATGTGGACGATGATCTCGCGCAGCGTCGAGCCGCGCGTCGCCTCGCGCATGGCGTCGACGCGCGCCGTGAACGCAGTGAGGTTGTTCCCGCCCTTGCCCGAGAGCGAGCCGACGCTCTGCCAGAGGCTGCGGCCGCTGGCGCGGGCCGCGTCCTGCAGCTGCTCGATGGTGCGCGCGCCGATGCCGCGCGCCGGGAAGTTGACGACGCGAAGGAAGCTGGTGTCGTCGTTCGGGTTCTCGATCAGGCGCAGGTACGACAGCGCGTGCTTGACCTCGGCGCGCTCGAAGAAGCGGAGCCCCCCGTAGACCTTGTACGGGATGCGGGCGTTGAAGAGCGCGCTCTCGAGCACCCGGCTCTGCGCGTTGCTGCGGTAGAGCAGCGCGATCTCGTGCCGCGGCGTGCCTTCGCGGTGCAGCTGCTGCGCCTCTTCCACGAACCACTGCGCCTCGGCGTAGTCGGAAGGCGCCTCGTGGACGCGCACCGGCTCGCCCGGGCCGACTTCGGTGCGCAGGTTCTTGCCCAGTCGGCGCGAGTTGCGCGAGATCAGCTCGTTGGCGGCATCGAGGATGTTGCCGAACGAGCGGTAGTTGCGCTCCAGCTTGATCACGGTCTTCACGCGGTACTCGCGCTCGAGCGCCGCCATGTTGCCGACCTGCGCGCCGCGGAAGGCGTAGATGCTCTGGTCGTCGTCGCCCACGGCGAACAGCGCGCAGCCGTGCTCGGGAGGGCCGGCGAACATCTTCAGCCAGGCGTACTGCAGCCGGTTCGTGTCCTGGAACTCGTCGACCAGGATGTGGCGGAAGCGCCGCTGGTAGTGCTCGCGCAGCGGCCCGTTGTCGCGCAGCAGCTCGTAGGTGCGCAGCATCAGCTCGGCGAAGTCGACCACGCCCTCGCGCTGGCACTGCGCCTCGTAGGCCTCGTAGACCTGGGCCATGACCCGGCTCTGCTCGTCCTTGACCTCCACGTCCTTCGGGCGCAGGCCGTCCTCCTTGGCGCCGGCGATGGCCCACGTCAGCTGCTTGGGCGGATGCCGCTCCTCGTCGAGGTTCATCGCCTTGACGACGCGCTTGACGGCCGAGAGCTGGTCGCTCGTGTCGAGGATCTGGAAGCCCTGCGGAAGCGCCGCCAGCTTCCAGTGCACGCGCAGGAAGCGGTTGCAGAGACCGTGGAAGGTGCCGACCCACATGCCGCGCACGGGGATCGCCAGCATGGCGTCGAGGCGCGTCAGCATCTCCTTCGCCGCCTTGTTGGTGAAGGTGACGGCCAGCACCCCACCCGGCGTGAGCTGACCGGTCTGGATCAGCCAGGCGATGCGGGTGGTCAGCACGCGCGTCTTGCCCGAGCCGGCGCCGGCGAGGATGAGGGCCGGCTGCGCCGGCAGGGTGACGGCGGCGAGCTGCTCGGGGTTCAGGCCCTCGAGCAGCCGCGACGGGCTCGTGTCTCGTTCGGAAAGCATCCCGCCATTGTCCGGCAGGGCCCCGAAGGCCCCGATCAGGCGACGCTGGCGAGCCGGTCGGCGCGGGTCTCGGCCGGTGCGATCGCCGCGGCGATCTTGGCGCTGCGGGCAGCGCCGTCGTCGAGGCGGCCGACCATGGTCCGGAACAGCGGCTGGCGCGCCAGCAGATCCTCGATGCTGCCGGCGTCCACGACCTCGCCCTCGACCATCAGGACGACGCGGTCGAAGTGGGCGAGCAGGCTCATGCGGTGCACCGAGGCGACGATGCAGGCGTCGGGGAAGGCCGTGTCGAGGCGACGGAACACCAGCGCCTCGGTGAGGGGATCGAGCGCGCTCGTCGGCTCGTCGAGCAGCAGCACCGAGCTGCCTTGCGCAGCCAGCACGCCGCGCGCCAGGCACAGGCGCTGGCGCTGTCCGCCGGAGAAGTTGAAGCCGCCCTGCACGACCGGCGTGTCGAGGCCCTCCGGCAGGGTCGCGAGGACGGCGTCGAAGCCGCTCACGGCCAGCGCCGCGTCGACGGACGCGCTGGCGTGCGGCTGATCGAAGGCGATGTTGTCGCGCACGCTGCCTTCGAAGACCTGCGCTTCCTGCGGGATGAGCGTGGCGCAATCGCCGAGATCGCGCAGGCCGGACCGGGCCATGCCATCGACCTCGACGTGCCCGCGCGGCGCCTCGTAGAGGCCGGCCAGGACGCGCAGCAGGGTGCTCTTGCCGGAGCCGCTGGGGCCGACGAGGGCCACGCGCTCGCCGCGCTGCAAGGTGAGGGACACGTGGCGGACGCCGCCGCGCCGCTCGTCGTCGGTGGCCGCGTGCTCGTAGTTGACGTCGCGGACCTTCATCCGCTGCCAGCCGGCACCCGGCTCGGCCCCGCCCGCGCTGCGCTCGGCGCGATGCTCCGGCGCGGTGGGCGCCGCCCAGATCGTGTCGGCGCCGGCGAAGTCGGTGCGCATGCGCGCGAAGCCCTGCAGGTACGAGGCCATCGAGTAGACGACGCCGCCCGCCTGCTGCGCGTACTGGTAGATCATGAAGATGCTGCCCAGCAGCAGCGTCCCGGCCGCGCTCGCCTGCCAGGCGTAGGCAGCGACGAGCAGCCAGGTCAGGAGGATGGTCAGCAGGTCGACGGCGCACCACTTCCACTCGTTGAGCACGATGGCCCGGGAGAGCGGCGCGTTGACCGCCGCGCGACGCTGCATCAGGCGCTGCCGGGTGCTGCGCGTGAGGCCGAGGCTCAGCAGGGTCGACATGCTGCCCAGGCAGTCGAGCAGTGCCGCGGCGTAGCGGCGCTCGGCGACGTTCTCGGCATGTGCCAGTCGCATGAGCGCGCCGTCGAAGGCGAACATGACGGCGGCGACCACGACGAAGCCCGCCGCGGCGATGCCGCCGCAGAGCGGCGACAGCAGCGAAAGCGCGACCAGCGGCCCGATCAGGTTGACGGCGCTCTGCAGGTAGAGGAACTGGCACTGCGTGAAGTCGTAGATCGCGCGGCTGCTCTGCCCCATGCGCTGCTGCAGCTCGCCGGGATGGTGCTTGTCGTGCCAGGCCAGCGGTGTCCGCGTGAGCCGCTCGTAGAGGCTCAGCGTGATCGCGGTGCGCACGCGGATCGCGACCGAGCGCTCGAGGACCCGCCCGGGTCCGTGCAGCGCCCAGCCGACGACGCCGGCGGCGACGATCGCCCCCAGCCAGGGCAGCGCCGCGCGGAGCGTGCCGCTGCCGGCGCCGCCCTTCTGCAAGGTGTCGATCGCCTGCGCCGCCAGCCACGGCACGAGGAGCTTGACGAGCAGCGCGCCCAGCAGCAGGGCGAAGGCGAGCAGCAGCGGACCGCGTGCGCCGGCGGCATAGGCCCACATCTGCCGGTAGAGGGTGGCGGTGCTCGCGGCCGGCGGCGCGGGCGCGGCCGCGCCGGGGGCGGGCCGGGAGGCGAGAGAGGTCATCGACGGGGGCGAAGGCGCGGCGCGGGCAGAGATGCGACATTGGGCCGGCGACGGGCCGGGCACGACGGGTGGAAATGAGGTCCGGATCGGTCCCATTTCGCCGCGAGTGGTGGCACTCGGGGGCGTGAACCACCTCGGCCGAGGCGGAGCGGCGGACATGCCGCCGCTTAGAATTCCGACAGGTCCTGCATGGAAATCTTCGACTACGACAACGTCCTCCTGCTGCCGCGCAAGTGCCGCGTCGAGAGCCGGGCGGAATGCGACCCGGCCCAGGAGTTCGGGCCGCGCCGCTTCGCCTTGCCGGTGGTGCCGGCGAACATGAAGACCGTCGTCGACGAGCCGATCGCCGAGTGGCTGGCGGCGAACGACTACTTCTACGTGATGCACCGCTTCGACGTTGACAACGTCGCCTTCGCGCGGCGCATGCGCGAGAAGAAGCTGTTCGTCTCGATCAGCTCCGGCGTCAAGGAGGCCGACCACAAGGCCATCGACCGGCTCGCCGCCGAGGGCGTCGGCGCCGACTACGTGACCATCGACATCGCGCACGGACATGCCGAGACCGTGCACCGCATGATCGAGCACATCAAGCAGAAGCTGCCGGGCGCATTCGTGATCGCCGGCAACGTCGCCACGCCGGAAGCGGTGATCGATCTCGAGAACTGGGGCGCCGACGCGACCAAGGTCGGCGTCGGCCCGGGCAAGGTCTGCATCACGAAGCTGAAGACCGGTTTCGGCACCGGGGGCTGGCAGCTCTCGGCGCTCAAGTGGTGCGCGCGCGTCGCGACCAAGCCGATCATCGCCGACGGCGGCATCCGCGACCACGGCGACATCGCCAAGAGCGTCCGCTTCGGCGCCTGCATGG
>JAESGR010000805.1_pt1 | contig 14788 bp, 13 predicted proteins | sample 9269771 | NCBI WGS metagenome assembly JAESGR01 (sample SAMN15739572, study PRJNA653492) | algae metagenome | isolation source: Chroococcus sp. CMT-3BRIN-NPC107 and co-occurring heterotrophs from well... | place: USA: Clark Mountains Wilderness, California | collected 2010-04-18
CCTCATCTTCAAGGGCGAGGTGGCGGAGATCAAGGAGATCATGAAGCGCTCGCGCGAGCTCGGCATGCAGACCTTCGATCAGAGCCTGTTCGACCTGTACGAGAGCCAGACCGTCACCTTCGAGGACGCCCTGCGCAACGCCGACTCGGTGAACGACCTCCGCCTGCAGATCAAGCTGCACAGCCAGCGCGCGCGCAACAGCGACCTCACGGCGGGCACCGAGCACATGCACATCGTGTAGGCGCCGCCCCGACCCCGGGGAGCGCCAGCGCCGAAGACGGCCCCTCCCGGGGCCGTTATGCTTTGCGCCATGAGCACCAAGACCTACGAGCCCGTTCCTCCGCGCCGTGTCGCCTTCCTGGGGCTGGGCGTGATGGGGTATCCCATGGCCGGCCACCTGGCCGGAGCGGGGCACCGCGTCACGGTCTACAACCGGACGGCCGCCAAATCGGCCGAGTGGGCCGCCAAGCACGGCGGCACCAGCGCGCCCACGCCCGCCGAGGCGGCGCGCGGCGCCGAGATCGTGTTCGCCTGCGTCGGCAACGACGACGACCTGCGCTCGGTGACGCTCGGCGAGAGCGGCGCGTTCGCCGGGATGGGCCGCGGCACGCTCTTCGTCGATCACACGACCGCGTCGGCCGCCGTCGCCCGCGAGCTCGCCGCCGCCGGCGCCGAGCGCGGGATCCGCTTCATCGACGCACCGGTTTCCGGGGGCAACCTCGGCGCCATCAACGGCGCCCTCACCGTCATGTGCGGCGGCGAGGAATCCGCCTTCGCCGAGGCGAAGCCGGTGGCGATGGCGTTCGCCAAGGCGATGACGCTGCTCGGCCCGAGCGGCTCGGGCCAGCTCGCCAAGATGGTCAACCAGATCGCGATCGCCGGGCTCGTCCAGGGCCTCTCGGAGGCGATCGCGTTCGGCGAGCGGTCCGGCCTCGACATGAAGGCGGTGCTGGAGGTGATCGGCAAGGGCGCTGCCCAGAGCTGGCAGATGGACAACCGCGGCCCGACCATGATCGAGAACAGGTTCGACTTCGGCTTCGCCGTCGACTGGATGCGCAAGGACCTCGGCATGGCCCTCGACGAAGCGCGCCGCAACGGCGCCCGCCTGCCGGTGACCGCCCTGGTCGACCAGTTCTACGCCGACCTGCAGGCGCAAGGCGCCGGTCGCGCCGACACCTCGAGCCTGATCAAGCGGCTGCGGCTAGGCTGACTGCGCGCGCGCGGCGCGCCAGCGCTGCGCGTCGATGCTTGTTGAGGGCGCGCTCAGCGAGCAGCGCTGGCGGGAGCGGAAGCGGCGACCGCCGCGCGCGGGGCCCGACCGGCCAGCTCGCGCTCGCTGAGGATCTCGAACACCCGCACGACCTTCGCCACGCCGCTGACGCCGCGCGCCACCTCGGCCGCCCGCTCGGCCTCGCGTTCTGTCACGCGACCCATCAGGTACACCACGCCGCGATGGACGACGACCTTGATCGAATTCGCGAACAGGTCCTTGGCGTCGACGATGCTCGCCTTGACCTTGGCGGCGACGAGCACGTCCTTGCTCCGCTCGCTGAAGGTGTTCATCGGCCCGATGGTCACCTCGTTGACGACCGACTGGACGTTGTCGATGCGGGCGACGACCTGCTCGGCCAGAGCCTTGTCGGCTTCCGTCGGCACTTCGCCGGTGAGCAGGACCATGCGGTTGTAGCTGGTCGCCGTGACGGTGCCGCGGTCGCCGACGACCTCGCCGGTCCGGCCCTTGGCCTTGACCTCGATGATCTCGTCATCGACCAGGGAGCCCGAGGTTCGCCGGTCGGTCGCCACCAGGGCGCCGCCGACGACGGCGCCGCCGATCAGCAGGGGCGCGCAGCCGGCGAGAAGGGTCGTCGCCGCCAGCGCGGCGGCGGCCAGCATCGGGGCCCGGCATCGTGAACGCACGCTCATGTGTTCTCCTGCTCGCCGAGCAGCTGCAGGTCGACCGCATCGCACAGGCAGTGCAGGACCAGCAGGTGCACTTCCTGGATGCGGGCGGTCCGCTCGTGCGGCACGCAGATGTGGACGTCGGTCTCGGTGAGCAGCTCGCGCATCCTGCCGCCGGTGTTGCCTGTCATCGCCACGACAGTCATGTCCTTGGCCTTGGCGGCGCTCACCGCGGCGAGGACGTTGGGCGAGTTGCCGCTCGTCGAGATGGCGAGCAGCACATCGCCCGGTGCCCCGAGGGCCTGGACCTGCTTCGCGAAGATGACGTCGTAGCCGTAGTCGTTGCCGACCGCCGTGAGGATGGACGAGTCGACCGTGAGCGCGAGGGCGGCGAGCCCCGGCCGCTCGCGCTCGAAGCGGCCGACGAACTCCGCCGCGAAGTGCTGGGCGTCGGCGGCCGAGCCGCCGTTGCCGCACGCGAGGACCTTGCCGCCTCCCGTGATGCAGCCGACCAGGGCGCTGACGGCGTCGGCGATCGGCTTGCTCAGCACTTCCGCGGCTGCGTACTTGAGGTCGGCGCTGTCGAAGAACTGCTGCTGTATGCGTTGCTCGAGCATGGCCATGGATGATATGACAGGGCTTTCGCGGCAAAGGTTCAGGACCGGCGAAACGGTGCTGCGTCAGCCGGCGTCGAACGCCGCCCGCAGCCACTCGATCCGCTCGCCATCGACGGCGACGACATCGAACCGGCACGGCGGCTGCGTCGAGAGATGGTGCAGGAAGTGCCGCGCTGCGAGGATGAGGCTCCGCCGCTTGCCCGCCTGGACGGTGGCCGCCGCGCCGCCGAAGCGGCCATCGGTCCGCGCCCTCACCTCGATGAAGACCAGCGTGCCGTCACGGTCGCGCATGACGAGGTCGACCTCGCCGCCGCGCTGCCTCGGGCCGCGCGCCACCCGATAATTGCGGCGCACCAGCACCAGTCCCTGACCGGCGAGGTGGGCCAGGGCGCGTGCCTCGGCGGCATCGCCGAGCGCCTTCGTCGAAGGACGTTTGGTCGTCACTGCAAGCCGTGCACGGGAGGTCGCCGCAAGTGGTGGATGGATCGAAGCTCGTGCAGGCAGCGCAGATCGTCGCCGGCGCCCAGCAGTATCCCGCGGCGACGTTGTACGTCGTGGCCACGCCCATCGGGAACCTGGCCGACCTGAGCTTGCGCGCCGTGCATGTGCTGGCGCTCGTCGACGCCGTCGCCTGCGAGGACACGCGGCACAGCGCCGCCCTGCTGCGCCATCTGGGGCTGGAGAAGGCGCTGCTCGCCGTGCACGAGCACAACGAGCGCAGCGCGAGCGATGCGGTCGTCGCGCGACTCGGCCGCGGCGAGCGGGTCGCGTATGTCAGCGATGCGGGCACGCCGGCGGTAAGCGATCCCGGTGCCGCGCTGGTCGCCGCGGTGGCCTCCGCCGGTCACCGGGTCGTGCCGATCCCCGGGCCGAGCAGCGCGCTGGCTGCGCTGGCCGTGGCGGGGGACCCGCACGCCGACGGCTTCGTGTTCGTCGGTTTCCTGCCGGCCCGAGGCGCCGAGCGCTCGCGACGCCTGGATGCAGTCGCCCGCGCGGCCTCGGCCCAGGTGCTGTTCGAAGCGCCGCACCGCATCGAGAGCCTGGCGAGCGCTCTCCGGGAAGCGTGCCCCGGACGCACGGCCACGATCTGCCGCGAGCTCACGAAGCAGTTCGAGACCATCGCGACGATGCCCTGCCGCGATGTGCTGGCGTGGCTCGCCGCCGACCCGAACCGCGCCCGTGGCGAGTTCGTGCTCGTCCTCCACGCGGTGCCGGCGGCAACGCAGGTGTCCGCCGCCGACGAGCACGATCCCGTCCTCGCTCCGCTCCTCGCCGCTCTTCCGCTCAAGCAGGCGGTTGCGCTCGCGGCGGAGATCGGCGGTGCGCCACGCAACGTGCTCTACGCCCGCGCGCTCGAGCTCAAGGGTCGTTCGGGAGGCGACGAGCCCGGCTGAAGTCGACTTCTACAATTGCCGATGCTTCGAGGACCGCCCGCATGATCTCCCGCGAACCCACCATCGAGCGCCTGGCGATTGCGCGCTCGCTCCTGCTCGAGCCGTTCGGCCTCGACGAGAGCAAGCTGTCGGCGGCGCTGGCCACGATCGCCACGCACCGCGTCGACGACGCCGATCTCTACTTCCAGTACACGCGCAGCGAAGGGTGGAGCCTCGAGGAAGGCATCGTCAAGAGCGGCAGCTTCGGCATCGACCAGGGCGTCGGCGTGCGTGCCGTCGCTGGCGAGAAGACCGCCTTCGCCTACTCCGACGACATCTCGGAAGCGGCCTTGCTCGACGCGGCACGAACCGTGCGCACCATCGCCGCCGCCGGCCAGAGCCGGCGCGTGAAGGTGTTCGGGGCCCGCTCGATCGCCGGCAGCCGGCTGCTCTATGCGCCGATGGATCCGATCTCGACGCTCGACAGCACGCAGAAGGTCGGCCTGCTCGAGAAGGTCGAGAAGCTCGCCCGCACCAAGGACCCGCGCATCGTCCAGGTGATGGCCGGCCTCGCCAGCGAGTACGACGTGATCCTCGTCGCACGCGCCGACGGCACCTTCGCCGCGGACGTGCGCCCGCTGGTGCGGCTGTCGCTCACGGTGATCGCCGAGCAGACGAAGGACGGCGCCGTGCGCCGCGAGTCGGGCACCGGCGGCGGCGGCGGCCGCTTCGGCCTCGGCTACTTCCAGGACGACGTCATCGCCGGCTACGTCGACAGCGCGGTCAAGGCGGCGCTCACGAATCTCGAGTCGCGCCCCGCCCGCGCCGGCGAGATGAGCATCGTACTCGGCCCCGGCTGGCCCGGCGTGCTGCTGCACGAGGCGATCGGGCACGGGCTCGAGGGCGACTTCAACCGCAAGGGCGCCAGCGCGTTCACCGGGCGCATCGGCCAGCGCGTCGCCGCGCCCGGGGTCACCGTCCTCGACGACGGCACCCTGCCCGACCGCCGCGGCTCGCTCAACGTCGACGACGAAGGCAACGCCACGCAGAGGAACGTGCTGATCGAGGACGGCATCCTCAAGGGCTACATCCAGGATTCCATGAACGCGCGGCTGATGAAGGTCAAGCCGACCGGCAACGGCCGGCGCGAGAGCTACGCCGCAGTGCCCATGCCGCGCATGACCAACACCTACATGCTCGGCGGCGACAAGACGAAGGAAGAGATCGTCGCCGGCCTCAAGCGCGGCCTCTACGCCACCAATTTCGGCGGCGGCCAGGTCGACATCACCAGCGGCAAGTTCGTCTTCTCGGCGAGCGAGGCGTTCTGGGTCGAGAACGGGAAGATCCAGTACCCGGTGAAGGGCGCGACGCTGATCGGCAACGGCCCCGACGCGCTGACCCGTGTCTCGGCCATCGGCAACGACATGCGCCTGGACACCGGCGTCGGCGTCTGCGGCAAGGAGGGGCAGAGCGTGCCGGTCGGCGTCGGCCAGCCGACGCTTCGGATCGACCGGATCACGGTCGGCGGCACGGCCTAGGCTTCGAAGGCGCGGGCGGGGGGCGTCGATCGCCCGGTCGGACGTTCAGGTCTTCGGCGCGGGCGAAGTCACCGCTCCCTCGACGTGGCGCGACATCGCCGCCGCGAGCTCGCTTTCGCCGACGAACACCCGGCCGGTGCCCTCGGCCTCGAGCAGGGCCGCTTCCTCGCTGTTGTGGCTGCGCACGGCCACCTCGATGGACGGGTTCAGGGTCCGCGCCGTCTGCACCATCTGCCGGACCTCGATCGTCTCGGGCGTGGCGATGACGAGCATGCGGGCGTTGGCGATGTGCGCCTGGATGAGCGTCTCGCTGTCGGTGGCGTTGCCGTAGACGGCGGCGACGCCGTCCTGGCGCAGGCGCTCGACCGCCTCCCGGTTCTCGTCGGCGACGACGAACGGGATGCCGGCCGCGGCGAGCGTCTCGGCGATCCGCTTGCCGACCCTGCCGTAGCCGACGATCACCACGTGTCTCGCCAGGTAGCGCTCGTGCGTCGTCGGCGGCAGCTCGGAGAGCGGGTCGGCCTGGTGCTGGAGTCGCCCGAGCCAGCGCGGCCGTCCGGTCGCGACGCTGTCGGCAAGCCGGCTCGCGACATCGAAGAGCAGCGGGTTGAGGGCGATCGAGATCAGCGCCCCGGCGACGATCAGGCTGCGGGCTTCGGGGGAAAGCAGCCCGAGCGACATGCCGAGCCCGGCCAGGATGAAGGAGAACTCGCCGATCTGGGCCAGGCTGGCCGAGACCACCAGAGCCGTGCGCAAGGGGTAGCCGAGCGCCAGCACCAGCGCCATGGCGGCGATCGACTTGCCGACCATGATGATGGCCACGACCCCGAGCAGGTGCAGCGGCCGCTCGACCAGCACGGCCGGATCGACCAGCATCCCCACCGACACGAAGAAGAGCACGGCGAACGCATCGCGCAGCGGCAGCGTCTCCTCGGCGGCGCGATGGCTGAACTCCGACTCGCGCAGGACCATTCCGGCGAAGAATGCACCGAGCGCGAACGAGACGCCGAACAGCAGCGACGAGCCGTAGGCGATGGTCACCGCGGCGACGATGACGGCGAGCGTGAACAGCTCGCGCGAGCCGGTCTTCGTCACCTGCCAGAGCACCCACGGGAAGGCGCGCCGGCCGACCACGAGCATCAGGACGATGAAGGTGACCACCTGGGCCAGCGTCTTGCCGAGGGTGCCGGCCAGGCTGTCGTCGGCGGCGCCCGCCGGCGGCGTCCCGCCGAGGACGCCGGCCAGCGGCGGCAGGACGACGAGCACCAGCACCATGGCCAGGTCCTCGACGACCAGCCAGCCGACTGCGATCCGGCCGGGGCCCGACTCGAGCGCATTGCGGGCCTCGAGCGCCTTCAGCAACACCACCGTGCTGGCCACTGACAAGGCGAGCCCGAAGACCAGCGCGTCGCCGGTCGGCCAGCCCCACCAGCGGGCCGCGCCGTAGCCGAGCGCCGTCGCAGCGGCCATCTGCACGACGGCACCAGGCAAGGCAATCTTGCGCACGGCCAGCAGGTCGGCCAGCGAGAAGTGCAGCCCGACGCCGAACATCAGCAGCATCACGCCGATCTCGGCCAGCTGCGCGGCGATGTCCGCGTCGGCGACGAACCCCGGCGTCGCCGGGCCGATGAGGATACCGGCCAGCAGGTAGCCGATCAGCGCCGGCATCTTCAGCCGCTCGGCGAGGAAACCCAGCACGAGCGCGAGGCCGAAACCGGCAGCGAGGGTGCTGATCAGGCTGACGGCGTGCGGCATCGGGTCGGATTCGGCGGTCAGGAGCCTGTGGAGCCTTCCGAGTTTCCATGATGGCTGGCGATCCGGGCCTTTCGTCGGGGTTTCGGCCCGATGCCGCTGGCCCCCCCCCGGAGCCCGCGATCCCCGTGCTACATTGCCGCCATGCATTTGCGCCACGGCTTCTTCTTCTATTTTGCGATCTCTCACCGCTCGGCGGCCGGAGAGGCTTGCGCATAGGAAAGAAGACCAGCGCACCGAATCTCTGAAAACCGCCGGGCACTCCCCGGCGGTTTTCTTTTTGGGTCTGAAGAAGAGGAGAACCGCCATGCCGACGAAGAACGCTCCCCCTGCCGAGACGGCGTATGCGCGCGGCGAACGCACCAGCCGCACCGACGACCAGCGGATCAAGGACGTGACGCCGCTGCCTCCGCCGGAGCACCTGATCCGCTTCTTCCCCATCGCTGGCACGCCGGTCGAGCAGCAGGTCGGGGCCACCCGCGACGCGATCCGCCGGATCATGAAGCGGCAGGACGACCGCCTCCTCGTGATCATGGGTCCGTGCTCGATCCACGACCCGCTCGCCGCCGTCGAGTACGCCAAGCGCCTGAAGGTGGAGCGCGACCGGCACGCCGGCACGCTCGAGATCGTCATGCGCGTGTATTTCGAGAAGCCGCGCACGACGGTGGGCTGGAAAGGCCTCATCAACGATCCCTACCTCGACGAGAGCTATCGCATCGACGAAGGGCTGCGCATCGGCCGCCAGCTCCTGCTCGAGATCAATCGTCTCGGCATGCCGGCCGGCAGCGAGTTCCTCGACGTCATCTCGCCGCAGTATCTGGGTGACCTGATCGCCTGGGGGGCGATCGGGGCGCGGACCACCGAAAGCCAGGTCCACCGCGAGCTCGCCTCCGGCTTGTCGGCGCCGATCGGCTTCAAGAACGGCACCGACGGCAACATCCGCATCGCCATCGACGCCATCCAGGCGGCGGCCCGTGCGCATCACTTCCTCTCCGTGCACAAGAACGGCCAGGTGGCCATCGTCGAGACGCGGGGCAACACCGACTGCCACGTCATCCTGCGCGGCGGCCGGACGCCGAACTACGACGCGGCGTCGATCGCCACCGCCTGCGCCGAGATCGAGGCGGCGAAGCTTGACTGCACGCTGATGATCGACTGCAGCCACGCCAACAGCGGCAAGCAGCATGGCCGGCAGGTCGATGTGGCCAAGGACATCGGAGCCCAGCTGGCGCAGGGCAATCGCTGTATCTTCGGGGTCATGGTCGAGAGCCACCTCGAAGCCGGGTCGCAGAAGTTCCTGGCCGGCCGCGACGACCCGTCGCGCCTGGTGTACGGGCAGAGCATCACCGACGCGTGCATCGGCTGGGACCAGTCGCGTGAGGTGCTGCAGGGCTTGAGCGACGCCGTGCTGCAGCGTCGCGCCCACGCGGCGCGAAGCGCCGCCGTGCCGGTCGCCGTGCCATGAGACCCGGCCGACGCCGCCTTCTCGGCGCCGCCGGCGCCGCTGCGGCATGGGTGGCCGTTCCGGCCTGGGCGGCGACGCGCACGGTGCTGCCGCGCATGACCGACGGTCCGTTCTACCCGTCGCCGGCGTACCGGGCCCGGGCGCTGGACTGGGACGCCGACCTGACGACCGTTCGCGGCAACGCGCCCGACGGCCAGCCGCGCCCGCGCGCCACGGGGCAGCTGCTCGACCTGTTCGGGACGGTGATCGATCCGGACGGCAAGCCCATCGACCGCGCCGAGGTGGAGATCTGGCAGTGCGACGCCTTCGGCAGCTACCGGCACCCGCGGGGTGCCGGCACGCGCGTCGACGAGGGCTTCCAGGGCTTCGGCAGCAGCCTCAGCGATGCCCAGGGGGTCTACCGCTTCCGCACCATCCGGCCGGTACCGTATCCCGGGCGGACGCCGCACATCCATGTCAAGGTGCGCCATGCCGCCTTCGGCGAGCTGAGCTCGCAGCTGTTCGTCGCCGGCGATGCGGGCAACGCCCGCGACTTCCTCTACACCAGCCTGACGCCCGAGCAGCGCGCCAGCGTCGAGCTGCGACTGCAGCGGGCACCCGCCGGCGCGGCGGTGAACTGGCTGGCCGAGAGCGCCCTCGTCGTCGGCCGCTGAGTCAGCCGGCGTCGCGCGCCATGCGCTCGCTCTGCCAGTAGACGTCGTCGCCGCCGAGCCCGTCGAGGTTGGCGCGGTTGAGGACGCGGGCGAGGACGAACAGCAGGTCGCTCAGGCGGTTCAGGTACTGGCGCGCCTCGGCGCGCACGGCTTCGCCGTCGGCGAGGGCGACCACGGAACGCTCGGCGCGCCGCGCGACGGTGCGGCCGACGTGGGCGAGCGCGGCGCTGCGCGTTCCCGCCGGCAGGATGAACTCCTTGAGGCGCGGCAGGCCGGCGTTGTAGTGCGCCAGCGCCTCGTCGAGCCTGGCGACCGCGGCCGCTTTCAGCAGCTCGAAGCCCGGGATCGACAGCTCGCCCCCGAGGTTGAACAGCTCGTGCTGGACGACGACGAGGAGCTCGCGCACGTCCTCCGGCAGGGGCTCGGCGAGGAGCACGCCGAGAGTCGAGTTCAGCTCGTCGACGTCGCCGAGCGCGGCGATCCGCCGGTGGCTCTTCGCCACCCGCGTGCCGTCGCCGAGCCCGGTCGTGCCGTCGTCGCCGGTGCGGGTCGCGATCTGCGTCAGTCGGTTGGCCATGGTCGGGGCATCCTAGCAGCGCGCTGCCGAGCGGCGGCAGGGGTGAGCCTTGACTTCCTACAATGCCGCACGGCCGTCGGCCGACCCGGAGTCCGGCCATGAACGCACCCCTCCCCGCGTACCTCCTGCCCCGCATCGAGCCGCGCGCCGTCGCGCCCGAGATGCTGGCGGCGCTGAAGGAGCGCTTCGGCGAGCGCTGCTCGACGGTTATGGCGGTGCGCGAACAGCACGGCCGCGATGAATCGCCCATCGACGCACCGCCGCCGGAGGCCGTCGTCTTCTGCGAGAGCACGGAGGATGTCGCCGAGGTCGTGAAGCTCGCCGACCGGCACGCCGCGCCGGTCATCCCGTTCGGCGTCGGCTCGTCGCTGGAGGGGCACCTGCTCGCGGTGCAGGGCGGCGTCAGCATCGACCTGTCGCGCATGAGCCGGGTCATCGCGGTCAACGCCGAGGACCTGACGGTGACCGTCCAGGCCGGCGTGACGCGCAACCAGCTGAACGACGAGATCCGCCACACCGGCCTCTTCTTCCCGATCGACCCCGGCGCCGACGCCTCGATCGGCGGCATGAGCGCGACCCGCGCCAGCGGCACCAACGCCGTCCGCTACGGGACGATGCGCGAGAACGTGCTCGGCCTCACCGTCGTCACGGCGCAAGGCGAGGTGATCCGGACCGGCACCCGCGCCCGCAAGTCGTCCGCCGGCTACGACCTGACGCGCCTGATGGTCGGCAGCGAAGGCACGCTCGGGGTGATGACCGAGATCACGCTGCGCGTGTATCCGCTGCCCGAGGCGATGTCGGCCGCGACCTGCACCTTCCCGTCGATCGAGGCGGCGGTGCGGACAACGATCCAGATCATCCAGATGGGGATCCCGATCGCCCGCTGCGAGCTGCTCGACAGCCACGCCGTGCGCGCCGTCAACCGCCACGACAAGCTGACGCTCACCGAGGCACCGATGCTGCTGATGGAGTTCCACGGCAGCGAGGCCGGCGTCGCCGAGCAGGCGGCCATGGTGCAGGAGATCGCCAGCGAGCACGGCGGCGAGCATTTCCAGTGGGCGACGACCCCCGAGGAGCGCAAGAAGCTGTGGACCGCGCGCCACCGCGCCTACTTCGCCGGGCTGCAGATGAAGCCGGGCTGCCGAACCGTGACCACCGACACCTGCGTGCCGATCTCGCGCCTCGCCGAAGCGGTGGTCCAGGCGTCCGAGGAAGCCGAGGCGGCGGGCCTGATGCACTACATCGTCGGCCACGTCGGCGACGGCAACTTCCACATCGCCTACCTGGTCGATCCGAACATCCCGAGCGAGCGCGAGACGGCCGAGCGGCTGAACGAGGCCCTTGTCATGCGGGTCCTGAAGATGGACGGCACCTGTAGCGGCGAGCACGGCATCGGCCTGCACAAGATGAACTTCCTGGTCAGCGAAGCGGGCACCGGAGCCATCGACATGATGCGGTCGGTCAAGCGGGCGTTGGACCCGAAGAACATCATGAACCCGGGAAAGATCTTCGCGCTGTAAGCGCGCGTCCCCGACGGGGACGCCGCCTCCCTCTTGGAGGGAGGGGTTGGGGAGGGAGCAGCCCTGGAAAGGAAGCGAAGCCTCCTTTGACGCTGCGCGTCAAAGGAGCGACAGCTCGGACGACGTCACCGACCAGTGCGTGGTGACATCGCCGTGCTTGTCGACGCTTTCGAGGTTCACGCCGAAGCCCCACAGCCGGGCCACGTGCTTCAGCACCTCCTGCGCGCCGTCGTGCAGCGGCCGGTTGTTGTGCCGGGTGTGGCGCAGGGTCAGGGAGCGGTCGCCGCGCAGGTTCACGCTCCAGACCTGGATGTCGGGCTCGCGCGAGCCGAGGTCGTACTGGCGGGACAGCGCCTCGCGAACCTCGCGGTAGCCGGCGGTGTCGTGGATCGCCGAGACGCGCAGGTGCGTGTCGTGCTCGTCGTCGACGATGGCGAAGAGGCGCAGGTCGCGGATCACCTTCGGCGACAGGTACTGGCCGATGAAGCTCTCGTCCTTGAAATTGCGCATCGCGTGGTGCAGCGTGGGCAGCCAGGGCGTCCCGGCGATTGCCGGGAACCACTCGCGGTCCTCGTCTGTCGGCGACTCGCAGATGCGACGCAGGTCGGTGTACATCGCGAAGCCGAGCGCGTACGGGTTGATGCCCGAGTAGCCGCGGTGGCCGACGGGCGGCTGGAAGATGACGTTGGTGTGCGACTTCAGCCACTCGATCATCACGCCGTCGGTGAGGTGGCCCTCGTCGTACAGGGTGTTCAGCAGCTGGTGATGCCAGAACGTGGCCCAGCCTTCGTTCATGACCTGCGTCTGCCGCTGCGGGTAGAAGTACTGGGCGATCTTGCGGACGATGCGGACCACCTCGCGCTGCCACGGCTCGAGCAGCGGCGCGTTCTTCTCGATGAAATAGAGGAGGTTCTCCTGCGGCTCGGTGGGGAAGCGCTTCTGCTCGCCGGCTTCCTCGGCCTTGTCGGGACGCTTCGGCAGCGTCCGCCAGATGTCGTTGACCTGCGCCTGCGCGTACTCGAGCCGCTCGGTGCGCCGCTGCAGTTCCTCCGTGAACGAGATCTTGCTCGGCCGGTGGTAGCGGTCGACGCCGTAGTTCTGCAGGGCGTGGCAGCTGTCGAGGATGTCCTCGACCGCCTGCATGCCGTGCTTCTCCTCGCATTCGGCGATGTAGCTGCGCGCGTAGACGAGGTAGTCGATGATCGAGGAGGCGTCGGTCCACAGCCGGAACAGGTAGTTGCCCTTGAAGAAGCTGTTGTGGCCGTAGGCGGCGTGGGCGATCACGAGCGCCTGCATCGCCGTCGTGTTCTCCTCCATCAGGTAGCTGATGCAGGGGTCCGAATTGATGACGATCTCGTAGGCCAGGCCCATCTGCCCGCGCCGGTAGCTGCGCTCGTTGGCGATGAACTCCTTGCCGTAGCTCCAGTGCCGGTAATTGACAGGCATGCCGACGGACGCATACGCGTCCATCATCTGCTCGGCGGTGATGACCTCGAGCTGGTTCGGGTAGGTGTCGAGCGCGAATCGCGCCGCCGCGGCCCGGATCTTCTCGTGGTACTGCTCGATGAGATCGAAGCTCCAGTCACTGGGGTCCGGCAAGGGCTGTTCGGCGCGCGGGCCGGCCGCGAGGGGCGCCGCCGGCAGCGAGCGCTCGGGCCTGAGCTTGCGGCGCGACGGCGAAGCCGGCGGCAAGGCCCCGGTGTCGCGGATCGGCGGCAGGTTCATGCGGGGGCTCCCTGGGTCTTGAACAGGTCGCGGAAGACCGGGTAGATCTGCGAGGCCTGCGTCACCTTGCGCATCGCGAAGTGGCGCTGCGTCTCCTGCAGACGGGCGTACTCCTCCCAGAGGTTCTGTTCCTCGTCGGCGACCTGCACGTAGGCGAAGTAGCGACACTTCGGCAGCAGGCTGTCGGTCAGCAGCTCGCGGCAGCGGCCGGAGTCGTGATGCCAATTGTCGCCGTCGCTCGCCTGCGCGGCGTAGATGTTCCAGTCGCTCGGCGAGTAGCGGGCGTTGATGATCTCGTCCATCAGGACCAGCGCGCTCGACACCACCGTGCCGCCGGTTTCGCGGGCCCGGAAGAAGTTCTCCTCGTCGACCTCCTGGGCCTGCGTGTGGTGGCGGATGAAGACGATGTCGATCTTGTCGTAGTGGCGGGTCAGGAACAGGTAGAGCAGGATGAAGAAGCGCTTGGAGAGGTCCTTGCGGCCCTCGTCCATGGAGCCGGACACATCCATCAGGCAGAACATCACGGCCTTGGCCATCGGCACCGGCACGCGCACCCGGTTGCGGTAGCGCAGGTCGATCGGGTCGAGATAGGGGATGCGGCCGAGCCGCGCCCGCAAGGTCGCGATCTGCGCCAGGAGCTCGGAGCGGGCCAGGATCTCGGCCGCCTCGGTCGGCACCTCGGGCAGATCGGCCAAGCGTGCTTCCAGCTCCGCCAGCTCGCTGCGCGCCCCGGCGCCGATCGCGACGCGGCGCCCGATGGCGCCCCGCATCGAGCGGATGACGCTCAGGTTGCTCGGGGTGCCGGCGTTGGAGAAGCCGGCCCGCTGGCTCTTCATCTCCGGAACCTCGGTCAGCTGCGTGCGCGTCATGCGCGGCAGGGCGAGGTCGTCGAAGAAGATCTGCATGAACTCTTCCTTGGTCAGGTGAAAGACGAAGTCGTCTTCCCCTTCCCCGGAATCTCCCGCCTGCCCCGAGCCGCTGCCGCGCCCGGAGCCGCCTTGCGGCCGCTCGATCTGGTCGCCGCGGACGTACTCCTGGTTGCCCGGATGGACGATCTCGCGCGCACCGCCGGAGCCGTGGCTGAAGACCGGCTCGCGGATGTCGCGCTTGGGCAGGTGAATGTCCTCGCCGCGCTCGATGTCGCGGATGCCGCGCTTGTCGATGGCCTTCTTGACCGCCTCGCGCACCTGCGCCTGGTAGCGGCGCAGGAAGCGCTCGCGGTTGCCGATCGACTTGTTCTTGCCGGCGAGTCGGCGATCGATGATCTGCTGGAGCATGCGCGTCCCGTGCAGCTGGCTCAGCTGCTCTTTCTCACCCGCAGGTACCACTCGCAGAGCAGGCGGACCTGCTTGGCGGTGTAGCCCTTCTGGACCATGCGGTTGACGAAGTTCTCGTGCTTCTGGGCCTCGTCTGCGCTTGCCTTGGCGTTGAAGCTGATGACCGGCAGCAGCTCCTCGGTGTTCGAGAACATCTTCTTCTCGATCACCGTGCGCAGCTTCTCGTAGCTGGTCCACAGCGGGTTCTTGCCGTTGTTGTTGGCGCGCGCCCGCAGCACGAAGTTGACGATCTCGTTGCGGAAGTCCTTCGGGTTCGAGATGCCCGCGGGCTTTTCGATCTTCTCGAGCTCGGCGTTCAGCTGGGCCCGGTCGAACACCTCGCCGGTGTCGGT
>JAESGR010000806.1_pt1 | contig 14782 bp, 13 predicted proteins | sample 9269771 | NCBI WGS metagenome assembly JAESGR01 (sample SAMN15739572, study PRJNA653492) | algae metagenome | isolation source: Chroococcus sp. CMT-3BRIN-NPC107 and co-occurring heterotrophs from well... | place: USA: Clark Mountains Wilderness, California | collected 2010-04-18
CGCCTGTACGGCCATGTCGATGCCGCGGTGAACTATTCCGTAGGAATTGTTTCACGTGAAACATCGGCGCTCCTGCCCGCGCTCGCCAGCGAGGGCCGGCTCCCGATCTTCGTGGGCGGGACAGGGCTCTACTTCCGCGCCCTCGTCGAGGGGCTATCCGACCTCCCCGACGTGCCGGACGCCGTGCGCGAGGCGGTGCGGGCGGAGGTCGCGGACCTGCCGACGCCGGCGCTCCACGCCAAGCTCCACGCCGTCGACCCCGAAGGTGCCGCCAACCTCAGGCCGACCGACCGGCTGCGCCTGATGCGGGCGCTCGAGGTCATCGCCGCGACGGGCCGGCCCATCGCCGCCTTCCAGGGCCACCGCGTGCCCGGCCCGCTCGCGGATTGGCCGCTCCTGAAGATCTTCCTCGACGTCGACCGCGCGGCCTTGCGCGCCCGGATCGATGCGCGCTTCCTCGCGATGATGGAGGGGGGCGCCCTCGACGAGGTCGCGCGCCTGCGCGAGCGCCGGCTCGATCCGCTGCTGCCCGCCATGCGGGCGCATGGCGTGCCGGGGCTCATCGCCTATCTCGACGGCACGATCTCCCGCGACGAGGCGATCCGACGGGGCCAGGGCGACACCCGCCGCTACGCCAAGCGCCAGCTCACATGGTTCCGCCACCAGGTGGGCGAGGATTGGAACTGGTGGGACCCGGAAGACGCGCGCGAGCGGGCGCTCGCGGCGTTCAGCGCTCCAGGCGGGCGATGAGGCTCGACGTATCCCAGCGGTTGCCGCCCATGGCCTGCACCTCGGCGTAGAACTGGTCGACGAGGGCGGCGACGGGCAGGCGGGCGCCGTTGCGGCGCGCCTCCGACAGCACGATGTCGAGGTCCTTGCGCATCCAGTCGACGGCGAAGCCGAAATCGAACTTCTGCGCGTTCATGGTCTTGCCCCGGTTCTCCATCTGCCAGGAGCCGGCGGCACCCTTCGAGATCACGTCGAGGACCGCCTCCACGTCGAGCTCGGCCCGGCGGGCGAAGTGGATCGCCTCCGATAGCCCCTGCACCACGCCGGCGATGGCGATCTGGTTGACCATCTTCGTGAGCTGGCCGGCGCCGACCGGCCCCATCAGGCGGCAGGCCTTGGCATAGGCGCGGATCACCGGCTCGGCGCCGGCGTAGGCCGCCTCCTCTCCGCCGCACATCACCGTCAGCGCCGCGTTCTCGGCCCCGGCCTGCCCGCCGGAGACGGGTGCGTCCACGAAGCCCAGGCCGGCTTTCCCGGCGACATGCGCGAGGGCGCGGGCGACCTCGGCCGAGGCGGTGGTGTGATCAACGAAGGTCGCGCCGGCTTCCATCCCGGCGAAGGCGCCGTCGTCGCCGAGGGTGATGCCGCGCAGATCGTCGTCGTTGCCCACGCAGGCGAACACGATCTCCCGACCGGCGGCCGCCTCCCGCGGCGTCGGCGCGGAGGCGCCGCCGTGGGTCCCGACCCAGGCCTCGGCCTTGGCGCCGGTGCGGTTGTAGACGACGACGTCGTGGCCGGCCTTGGCCAGGTGCCCGGCCATGGGGCCGCCCATCACGCCGAGACCCAGGAACGCTACCTTCGCCATCAACCGTCTCCACCCATCCGAATATTGGATTTCGGTCTAGGTTCGAAGCGGAGCGGGGTCAAACGAGAGGATGCGATTGCACCCACGATTGTCATCCCGGGGCGCCGCAGGCGAGCCCGGAACCCAGAGCCGCTGGTCGCGATCCAGCTTGCCGCGTCGGCGGCTCTGGGTTCCGGGCTCCGCGGAGCCTGTCCTCGGACTGGCCGAAGGCCAGATCCGGCGGCGGCCCCGGAATGACAATCGTGGGTGCGGAAAGACGCCGGTCCTAACCGCCGGTCACGCTCATGTGGCGCGGCACCGCCGCCGGCCGCGCCCGCTCGATGACGAAGTCGTGGCCCTTGGGCTTGCGGGCGATGGCGTCGATGACGGCCTGCGTCACCAGCGCGTCGTCCGGCGAGGCGCGGAGCGCGGCGCGGAGATCCGCGGCGTCCTCCTGGCCCAGGCACATGTAGAGCTTGCCCGTGCAGGTGAGGCGGACGCGGTTGCAGCTCTCGCAGAAATTATGCGTCAGCGGCGTGATGAAGCCGAGCCGGCCGCCGGTCTCGGCGATGCGCACGTAGCGGGCCGGGCCACCGGTGCGGTCGGGCAGGGGGGTGAGGGTGTAGCGCTGCTCGAGCCGGGCGCGGGCGACGGAGAGCGGCAGAAACTGGTCGGTGCGGTCGCCCTCGATCTCGCCGAGCGGCATGACCTCGATCAGGGTCATGTCCATGCCGTCGCCATGCGCCCAGGCGATCATGTCGGCGATCTCGTCCTCGTTGACGCCCTTCAGCGCCACGGCGTTGATCTTGACCTTGATGCCGGCCCGCCGCGCCGCCGCGATGCCGTCGAGGACGACCTTCAGGTCGCCGCGCCGGGTGATCGCCCGGAACTTCGCGGCATCGAGGGTGTCGAGCGAGACGTTGACGCGCTTCACGCCTAGCGCGGCCAGCTCCGGCGCGAAGCGGCCGAGCTGCGTGCCGTTGGTGGTCAGGGTCAGCTCGTCCAGCGCGCCTGTGTCGAGGTGGCGCGAGAGGCGTCGGAACAGGTGCATGATGTCGCGGCGCACCAGGGGCTCGCCGCCGGTGATCCGCAGCTTGCGCACGCCGCGTCCGACGAAGACCGCGCAGAGCCGGTCGAGCTCCTCCAGCGAGAGCAGGTCGCCCTTCGGCAGGAAGCTCATGTCGTCCGACATGCAGTAGACGCAGCGCAGATCGCAGCGATCCGTCACCGAGATGCGCAGGTAGGTGATCGCCCGCTGGAAGGGGTCGATCAGGCGCGGCGCGGCCGAGACGGGCGCGTCGGCATCGGTGCGGGGACCCCACATGCGGGACTCTGTACTCGGCTGCGCGGACGAATTCCGGATCAGGGCCGGGTGACGAACCGGCCTCCGACGAGCATATGAGGCTTGCCGTCCCCGCGAGCAAGTTCGCGCGCGGCAGGTGTGGGTTACGGACAGCGAGGAGGTCGCCGGTGAGCGAGGAGCGTTGGCCTACCGAGATCCGCCTGTCCGGGGACAAGCGGAGTCTCACCGTCGCCTTCGAGGATGGCGGGCGCTTCGCGCTGCCGGCCGAGTACCTGCGAGTGTCGAGCCCCTCGGCCGAGGTTCAGGGCCATTCGCCCTCGGAGCGCAAGGTGATCGGCGGCAAGCAGGACGTCGCGATCCTGTCGGTGGAGCCGGTCGGCAACTACGCCGTGAAGCTCACCTTCGACGACATGCACGACACCGGCCTGTTCGGCTGGAGCTACCTCTACGATCTCGGCCGGGAATACCGGAAGCGCTGGGCGACCTACCTTGCCGAGCTGGAGGAGCGCGGCCTCAGCCGCGAGCCGGCGCGGCGCTCCGCGGTGAAGCCCGCGCCGAAGCCGCCGACAGACGAGGGAAGCTGCGGCAGCGGGTGCGGGTGTCACTAGGCGAGCGCATCGCGTTGCTGGGATTGGACGGAGCGCCTCCTCTGTCATTCCGGGACTGCGCAGCAGGGCCCGGAACCCAGAACCGCTGACGCGGCCAGCTCGATCGGTGTCAGCGGTTCTGGGTTCCGGGCTCGCCTGCGGCGCCCCGGAATGACAAAGGGGGATGCTTGTTCGCCCGGCTCCCCCTTCAAACAAAAAAGGCCGGCGTTGCCGCCGACCCCTTGCTCGCGTCGGCCGAGCACTCAGCGCTGGACGATGACCTTCGTGCCCACCTTCGCCCGCGTGTAGAGGTCGGTCACGTCCTCGTTCGTCATGCGGATGCAGCCCGACGACACGGCGGTGCCGATCGTCTCCGGCTCGTTCGAGCCGTGGATGCGGTAGATGGTGCCGCCGAGATACAGGGCGCGCGCGCCGAGCGGGTTCTCGACGCCGCCCTTCATGAAGCGGGGCAGGTCGGGGCGGCGGCGCAGCATGGTCGCCGGGGGGCGCCAATCCGGCCATTCGCGCTTCATCGTGATGGTCTGCAGGCCGCCCCAGGTGAAGCCCGGCCGGCCGACGCCGACGCCATAGCGCAGCGCCTGACCGCCGCCGAGCACGTAGTAGAGCCGGCGCTCGGCAGTGGAGACCACGATCGTCCCCGCGCCGTAGGGCCCGTTATAGGCCACGGTCTCGCGCGGGATCGCCGTCATCTGCGGCACGGACGAGGCCAGCGGATCGGGCGCGAACAGCGAGGCGTTGGCGGTCGGGACCGGCTCGGCCTGCGGGCGCACGCGCAGCACCAGGGCGTTGTCGAGCGGCTGCCGGGTGAGGGGGTCGATCTCGTAGGCGGCAACGGGCGAGGCCCACGCGGCAAGCGCGCAGGCGAGCCCTGTGAGAGCGGGAGCGAAACGGCGCATCAAAGCCTCTCGAAGGCAGGCGAATGTCTGTGGAAACGCGGTGGACAACCGACGCAGCTTAAGGCGCGACGTGTCGCCAAGGCGTAAACGCTGCCGCCCCAAAGCCAAGGTTTAATCGCAGCGCAACAGCGCTTCGGCCGCGGTCGTGACTCCGTGGCAACAGTGTGGCGGCTTGGCCGTAAGCGGCGGCCGGCGCCCTCAGGCGGCGTCGAGGCCGAGGTCGATGATCGGCGCGCTGTGGGTGATCCAGCCGCAGGAGATCAGGTCGACGCCAGAGGCCGCCACCGCCCCGACGGTCTCGCGGTTGATGCGGCCCGAGGCTTCCGCGATGGCCCGCCCGCCGATGGTGCGGACCGCCCGCGCGAGCTGGTCGGGATTCATGTTGTCGAGGAGCACCGCGTCGATCCCGGCGCCAAGCGCCTCGTCGAGCTGCGCCAGGGTGTCGACCTCGACCTCGATCTTCACGAGGTGCCCGGCATAGGCCCGCGCCCGCGCGATCGCCGGCCCGATCCCGCCGGCCACGGCGACGTGGTTGTCCTTGATCAGCACGGCGTCGTCGAGGCCGAAGCGGTGGTTGGAGCCGCCGCCGGCGCGCACCGCGTGCTTCTCGAGGCCGCGCAGGCCGGGCGTGGTCTTGCGGGTGCAGACGATGCGGGCGTGCCCGTGCGGGCGCGCCGCCGCGACGAGGGAGGCCGTGGCGGTCGCGACCCCCGACAGGCGGCAGGCGAGGTTGAGCGCCACGCGCTCGGCCGTGAGGATGCCGCGGGCCGGCCCATCGAGGCGGAGCACGACGTCGCCGGGCGAGACCCGGGCTCCGTCGCCGCGCTCGACGCGCACGGCGATTGCGGGGTCGACGAGGGCGAAGGCGATCACCGCGGCGTCGATTCCGGCAATGACGCCGTCCTGACGGGCGGCGATGACGGCGCTCATCCGCGCCTCAGCCGGCACGATCGCGTCGGTGGTCAGGTCGCCGGCGCGGCCGAGATCCTCGACGAGCGCCGCCCGCACGATCGGCTCGACGAGGAGCCGGGGGAGGGGGACGAGGGGAGCGTCTGCGGACATGGCGGGCTCGCGGGTTCCGGACCTGCGGGCGCTCTTGCCGGCACCCGCCTCAGACCAGGCGGTCTAGCAGGCTGTTCCGGACACCGCGAGCCGCCGATAGTAAGGTCACAGGAATCGGAACTCGGGTTATCGCCGAGCTTTCTTCGCGCAGGGCACGATCGGTCGGCCATCAACCGCTGTCATTCCGGGGCCGCAAAGCGGAACCCGGAATCCAGAGCCGCCAGGGGTGCCAAGCATGGCTATGTCGGCGGCTCTGGATTCCGGGTTCGCCTTCAGCACCCCGGAATGACAGCGGTTGGTCTTCGTTCCCTTGTCGAACTCGACGTCGACCTGGATTTAGGCCCTGCAGGGATCATGGCATTGGCGTCAGGCCGAGCGCCGCCAGGATCGCCGGGTCGAAGGCGCGGGTGTCGTCGTCCATTAGCCCCATGCCGTCGAAGAGGTTCCAGAAGGCCCAGGGGAGGCCGTGGGCCTCGGCGCTGAGGCGGACGTCGCGGATGTAGCGGGCTCGGTCGGGGGCGGCTGCGGCGATGTAGCGGGCGTCGCTGCGCAGCGCCCCGAACTCCCCGAGCAGGATCTGGCCCTGCGGGATGGCGTGGCGCTCGGCATAGGCCTTCACCCGCGAAAAGGCCTGGTCGACGAAGGGCCGGTCCGGCTGCGCATCGAAATAGACCTTCAGGACCTCCTCGGTCTCGCGATAGGCGGCGGCCTTCGCCCCCGCGGTTCGTTCGGTATCGGTCGCCATGCGGCGGCGTACGGCGGCGAGCGTCGCCTCGAGTGAGCCCGCCGAGGCCGGCCAGGGCACCGCGTTGAGGGCGCGGTAGACCGGCTCGCTCATCCAGGGCGCGCCCTGATGGCTGAAGAGGTAGGGCTCGTAATAATGAAAGGTGAGCAGGATCGGCGCCAGGGCGAGGACGGGTGCCGGATCCAGGGCTTCGAGGCCGGGGATCATGCTGCCGCAGGAGCCCGTCGCCACCAGGGTGAGCGTCGGGGCGGCCGCGCGGGCGGCTCGCAGCAGCGTCATCTGCACCGCGTTCCACACCTCCGAGCCGCAGGCCTGGGACGGCTCGTTGACCGGCTCCAGGGCGAGGCGGCCCGCGGCGCCGAGCTTCGCCAGGCCGGCAGCCACGTCGGCGACGAGGGCACGATAGGCGGCGAAGTCCGGCGCGCGGGTGCTCGCGACCATCCGGCCGGAATTCCAGTAATGGGTGGCCTCGTTGATCTGCAGGTTCACGACGACCGCGAGGTCCGCCTCCAGGGCCTGCGAGACGGCATCGAACAGGATCGTCAGCAGGGCGGCGCGCTGCGGCCCGGCGAAGGCGAGGTACGGGCCCGGATCGACCGGAAGGCGGATGAAGTCGAACCCGACCCGCCGCAGGCGGCGCAGATCCTCGCCCCGCGGCACCGGACGCTGGTCCTGGAACGGCGGGAAGGCATAGTCCGTCCGCGGGGCGGGATATTCCTTGGTCAGCGAGAACCAGGGCCAGGCGTTGACGCCGCGGCGCAGGCGGATCGGGGCCGCCGCCGCGATGGCGTCGCCCGGCAGGGCGAGGCTGGCGGCACCGGCCAGCGCGGCCCGCCGCGTCAGGGCCGGAACCGGCCTCATGCCGCCTCCGTCACCGTGCCCGCTCTCGCGACCTCGGAGGAGCGGGTCTCGTAGCCGCCCAGCGCCACCAATTCGCTCTCATAGGCGAGGAGGACGTCGGTCCATTCGAAGCGCTCCGCCGCCTGCCGCCGGGCCGCGGCTCGGGCCCGGGTCACCGCGATCTCGTCGGTCAGCACCGCGGTGAGCGCCGTCTCGAGGCTGGTGCGATCCGAGAAGAAGAACTGCTCCGGTCCCGCCGTCCAGATGTTGTAGACGTTCCGATGCGCGATCACCGCGTTGCCGGCCCAGAGCGCCTCGACGAGGGAGGGATTGGTGCCGCCGACCGTATGCCCGTGCAGGTAGGCGCGGGCGTGGAAGCGCAGGGCCCGGAGGGTGGCGGCGTCGTAGATCGCGCCGGTGAACAGGACCTCCTCGCTCGCTGCCGCACGGATCGCCCGGTGATAGGTGTTGCCCTCGTCGAGGCGGCCCAGCACCACGAGCCGGACGCCGCGGTGGCGGCGCGAGAAGGTCCTGACGAGGTCGAGGATGCTGTTGTCGGGCTCGATCCGCGCGATCGAGACGAGGTAGCGGTCGGGCTCCAGCCCCATCGCCGTGACCGGCTCGGTCGGCGCCTCGTAGACGGGATCGCCGCCGTAGGGGATCGTCACGATGGCCTGCCGCGGCCGGCGCGTCGCGACGTGATCCGCGATGGCGGGATGGTCGGCGACGAGGCGCTGCGAGGACCAGGCCGCGATCCATTCGTTCATCCAGAACCAGGCGCGCACGGCCCGGCCCCACTTCGCCCGGCGCCACTCGATGCCGTCCATGTTGGTGATCAGCTTGGCACCCCGCAGGCGCAGGTAGGGCAGCACGATCGCCCCGTTGTACCCCAGCACCAGGCAGACGCCGTCCCGCTTCGCCGCGTGGCGGGCGCAATGGGCGTCGAACTCGAGGGTGCCGGCGGGACCGGTCGAGGTGACCTCGACGTCGATGAGCTCGATGCCCCGCCACATCCGGCTCGCGAAGCGCTTGCGGACCTCCCAGACCTCGGATTGGCAGTAGACGCCGACGTTCCAGCCGCGCTCGACCAGGAAAAGGGCCAGGCGCTCGGCGAAGGTCTCGAAGCCGCCGTGAGACGCCGGGATGCCCCGTGTCCCGAGAATGAGCAGCGAGGGGCGTCGTGAAGTCATCGGTGGTCCCATCCCGGTACGCAACCGTCCTGGGACGGTACGAGGACTATGTTTCCTCTGCACATCCGGCAACCGCCGAGCCACTATGAAGTCGGACCGTTCGGAAGGTCCGCCTCTTGCTGTGGTAGGAGGGACGCAAGGACCTCTGTGCCTGCGCGGGACAGGTCGGGCGGGAAAGGTCGGGGTCGTGCGGGGAATGCGGATCGCCTGCGTCCATCAGGGCTACGAGCTCTACGGCTCGGACCGCTGCTTCGCCGAGACGGTGCGGGCGATCCGGGCCGCGCAGCCGGCCGCCGAGATCACGGTGGTGCTGCCGCGGCGCGGCCCCATCGTCGCTCTTCTCGAGGGCGTCGCGACGCGGATCGTCTTCGAACCGCTCTGGGTTCTGCGCCGGCGCGGCTTCGCGCGCCTGATGACGCTGGGCCTGCTGCGCCTGCCCGGCGCCCTCCTGCGCGCGGCGCGGCGCTTCGCGACCCACGATCTCGTCTACATCAACACCACGGTGGTGGCCGATCACCTCGTCGTCGCGCGGTTCTTCCCGGGCCGCGCCATCCTGCATGCCCATGAGATCCCGGAAGGGCTCGTGCGCGCCGCGCTGCGGACGCTCCTGCGCTTCAGCCGCGCGGAGATCGTCTTCAACTCGCGCGCGACCCGCGCCGCCTTCGCCCTGCCGCCCGCGCAGCGGACCCACGTGATCTACAACGGCATCGCCGGTCCGGCCGAGGCCGCGCCCACCGCCTACGACGGGAGCCGGCCGCTGCGGCTGCTGATGCTCGGCCGGATCAGCCGGATCAAGGGTCAGGACGTGCTCCTCGACGCGATCGAGGCGCTGCCGGAGCCCGTCCGGTCGCGCCTCGAACTTCGGATCGTCGGCAGCGCCTTCGAGGACGAGGCGCGGGAGCGGGCGCTCGCCGAGCGGATCGCCGGACCCTCCCTCCGTGGCAGGGTCGCCTGGATGCCCTTCGATCCCGATCCGGCGCATCACTACCGTTGGGCCGACATCGTCGTGGTGCCCTCCCGCCTGCCGGAATCCCTCGGCCGGGTCGCGATCGAGGCGATGGCCTACGGCCGCGCCGCCCTGGTCTCGGCGATCGGGGGCCTCGTCGAGGTCATCGAGGACGGGCGCACCGGCTGGACCGTTGCGCCGGACCGTTCCGAGGCACTGTCCGACGCTCTGAGCCGCATCCTGGCCGACCCGGCCGCCTGGAGCGGGTTCGGCGCCGCCGGCCGCGCCCGCTACGAGGCCGTGTTCAGCGAGGCGGCCGCCGCCGAGGCCATCGCCGCGCTGGTCGCACCGCGAGCCGGCGCCGTGCCGGACGCCGCCGGATCGAGCGCCCGCAGCCCGGTCTATCCGTGACGCGACCGGACCTGACCCGGCTCGCGCGCCGCTTCGTCCTCATGCTCGGGGGCGAGGTGACGCAGAGCGTCTTCCATCTCGCCCTGAACCTCGTCCTGGTCCGCCACCTCTCCGCCCACGAATACGGCGTCTTCGCGATCGTCTTCCTGGTGGGCGGGATCGCGCTCACCTTCGTGCGGGCGGTCGCGGGCGTGCCGGCGAGCATCTTCATCCCCCAGGCCCGCAACCCGCGGGCGGTGGGCGCCTACGGGGTCACCTTCGGCTCGGGCGCGCTCGCCCTCTCCCTCCTCCTCGGAACCGGCACCGGCGCCGTGCTCGCGCTTGCGATCGGGCCGGCGACGGCGGTCGCGGGAGGCGCCTTCGTCGGGCTCTGGTCCTTGCGCAGCTACCTTCGCAACATGCTGTTCGCCCGGCGCCTGGCAGGGACATCGGGAGCGGGCGACCTCGCCTTCACCCTGTCCGGCGTGGGTCTTCTCGCGGCGCTCCTCGCCCAGGGTGCCGACCGCGCGATCCTGCCGGGCAGCCTCGCGGTCCTGGCGGTCGCCCACGGCATCGGCATCGCCGTGGTCCTCGCCGCCTTGCGCGAACCCGTGCGGATCGATCTGCGGACCCACACCGTGCGGCGCTACCGCTCGCTCCGGCGCTCGCTCGCCTGGTCGGTCGCCGGCGTGGCCACCGCCAACATCCAGGCCCAGGGGCAGACGCTCCTCGTCGCGCTGCTGGCCGGGCCGGCCGCCTATGCGCCGATCGCGGCGGTCTTCGTGCTGTTCTCGCCGCTGCGGCTCTCGGGCTCGGTCGTGGTCAACCTGACCCAGCCGGAGATGGCCTCCGCGCTGGCGGCGGGCGACAGCAGGCGCCTCCGGCAGCTCATGGCAATGGCGACGATCCTGCTCGTCCTCGGGTGCCTGGCCTATGGCGGCATCCTCGCGGCCACCCTCCCGCTCATCGAGAGCCACCTCTTCGCCGGCCGCTTCGCCGGCGAGCCCATCGGACTGATCACCGCCGTGATCTGGGCCATCGTCACGACGACGATGCTCTACGTCGGGCCCAAGACCCTGCTCGAGACGCGCCGCGCCTTCCGGGCGCTCGCCTTCGTAGCCTTGGCCAGTGCCGTCGTCGGCCTCACCCTCGTCGCGCTCCTGCTCCGCTATGCCTCGCCGGCCTGGTCGCTGCTCGGCGTGGTCGCGTCCGAGGCCGTGATCCTTGTTTACTGTTGGCGTGCGATACTCGACTCCACGTCGACGATGCCTGAAGCTAGGCCGTTACGTGCGCCGCTCTCGCCTGATCCGCCATCCGCGCGGTCGAGCGATCTCTGCGAGGGGCGCAGCCGATAAGGAGCCTTGCCATCGACGTCCCGATCGCCCGGCGTGACCTCGCCGCTGAGGGACTCGCCGCATCCGCCCTCGCCGTTCCATCCGATCCGACGCTTCGGGCCCTGATCGGGATCGACGCGGACCAGGGATTCTCCGCGCGGCGCCTCACGCTGACGGAGGCCGCGGAGACGTGGCGCGCGTTGCAGCGCGAGGGCGCCTGCACGGCCTATCAGCGCCTGGAATGGGTGGAGAGCCTGGAGGCCTGCCTGCTCGGGTCCTCCGATGCGATCCCGCTCGTCGTCGAGCTGGCGCAGGCGGGGCGTCCCCTGATGCTGCTGCCGCTGGCGCTTCGGCAGCGCCGCGGCCACCGCATCGTGGAATGGCTCGACCTCGGCGTCTGCGACTACGCCGCGCCGGTCCTGAGCGCCGGCGTCGCGTTCTCCGTCGTCGGGATGGAGCGGGCCTGGGCCGCGATCCTCGCCGCGCTCCCGCCCGCCGACCTCGTGCGAATCACCCGCATCCCCAGCGAGGTCTTCGGCCGGCTCAATCCCCTCGCGCTCCTGCCGGGCGCCAAGCCGATCGCGCTGCACAGCTCCGGCTTCGCCCTGGAGGGGGATCCCGCGACGCTGCTCAAGCGCGTCTGCCAGGGCTCCACCTACAGCGAGGTCGCGCGGCGCTCGCGGCGCCTGCAGAAGGCCGGTGCGGTCCGCTTCGTCGTGGCCGAGACGGTGGCGGAGGTGGACGCGATCTTCGACGCCCTCGTGCGGCAGCGTCGCGCGCGCTTCCGCGAGATGGGCCGTTTCGACCTCCTCGGCCGGCCGGAGGTCGCCGCGTTCTATCGCGATGCCGCCAAGCGCAACCTCGCGAACGGCTTCGTGCGCGTGTTCGGCCTCTCGGTCGACGGGGAATGGATCGCGACCGCCTACGGGCTCGTCCATGGCGGCGCCTTCCACGGCATCCTGATCGCCATGGCGGGGGAGCAGTGGCGCTCGCACGCGCCCGGGATCCTGGTGGCCACCGAGATCATGGTCTGGGCCCGGAGCGAGGGCCTCGACTATTTCGACTTCACCATCGGCGACCTGCCCTACAAGCACGGCTTCCGTCCGGTCCAGCGCACGCTCTACGAGATCGTGACCCCGCGCACCCTGCGCGGCCGCGTCGTCATGATCGCTGCGCGGTCGAGGAGCGGCACCAAGGCCTGGCTGCAGCGGTATCCGGCGGCATTTGAACGGCTGCGCGCGCTGCGCCGCCGATGGCGGCGCTTGAGCAAGGTCCTGCAAGCCCGATGGAGCCCGGGCCGATAGAGCGCTGTTCGGCCCACCGCCCCGCTGTCAGCCCCGAATGGATCAAGGCGGGGGCGGCTGGGAGAGCCGCCCCCGTCGTCGAGCCTTACTGCACCTCGTTGCCGGCGTAGTTGATCGACCCGTCGGCGCCCTTCTTCCAGACATACATCACGTAGTCCGGCCGGGTGATGTCGCCCTTCTTGTCGTAGGAGATCTCGCCGATCACGGTGTCGAAGGGTTTGCCGCCGCGGATGTGGTCGGCGATCTTCTTGCCGTCCGAGGATTTCACCGCCTCGGCCGCCTGCTTCAGGATCTGGACGGCGGCGTAGGAATAGAGCGTGTAGGCCTCCGGATCGATGTTCTTGGCCTTGAACGCGTCGACGATGGCCTTCGCCTTCGGGTTCTTGCGGGCGTCGGGGGAGAAGGTCATGTAGGTGCCCTCCGAGCCGGGACCTGCGATCTGCACGAACTCCTTGTCGGTGATGCCGTCGCCGCCCATGAGCGGGGCCTTGAGGCCCTGGTCGCGCATCTGGCGGATGAGCAGGCCGGCTTCCGTGTAGAGGCCGCCGAAGTAGATCACGTCGACATTGGCCTGCTTCAGCTTCGAGACGAGGGCCGACATGTCCTTCTCGCCCGGGTTGATGCCCTCGTAGATCACGCTGTTGCCGCCCTTGGCCTTGAGCGCCTTCAGGGTCTCGTCGGCCAGTCCCTTGCCGTAGGGGCTCTTGTCGTGAACGAAGCCGACGCGCTTGCCCTTGAACTTGTCGGCGAGGAAGTCGCCGGCGACGGCGCCCTGCTGGTCGTCGCGGCCGCAGGTGCGGAAGGTGTTCCAGTTGCCGCGTTCGGTGAACTTGATCGCCGTGGACGCCGGGCTGATCTGGACGATGCCCGCCTCCTGCAGCGCATCGGAGGTCGGGATCGAGACGCCCGAGTTGAAGGCGCCGACCACCATCTTCACGCCCTCGGAGGCGAACTTGTTGGCGACCGAGACGCCCTGCTTCGGGTCCGAGGCGTCGTCGCCCACCGAGATGACGACCTTCTCGCCGTTGATGCCGCCGGCCTTGTTGATGTCCTCCACGGCCTGGGCCGCGCCGTTCCGGATCTGCGCGCCGAAGGCCGCGTTCGGGCCGGTGATCGGCGCGACGATCCCGAGCTTGATGTCGGCGCGCGCGCCGCCCGTTCCGAGCAGAAGTCCGAGCGCCACGCCGGCCGAAAGTACTCTCATCATCGTCCTGTTTCCCTCTCGAAGCGTCGCGGCGTCGCCGCGGGACATCATGGTTGCGATGCGATCTCACGCGAGCGCCAGGTCAGCGGACCGGTGCGCTCGTAGAGCCAGCGATATTGCGTGGTCATCTGCCGGACCCGCGTGACACGGTAGCCGAGCCCGCCGATCAGGAGGATGACGGCCGCGTCGAGCAGGTAGGCGGGAAGCGACAGGAGCGGCTGCTCGAACAGCGCGTAGTGGAGGAAGCGCGCGGCTGCCGCGATGAGCAGCAGCGCCAGGGCGCAGTGCCAGAACGGGCGCCACCCCCGGGCCATGCCGCTGCCCGCCATCCAGCCCGCCCCGCCGCCGAGGAGCACGGTGATCAGGAGGAAGATCCCGAAGGTGCGCAGATCGTGGGGCAGGTCGGTCATCGCGGCGGCCTCAATGGTTTCCCCCTTCGAGATACGCCGCCTTCACCTGCGGATCGTCGAGGAGGGCCTGGCCGGTGCCGCTCATGGTGATGCTTCCCGTGACCATGACGTAGCCGCGATGGGCGAGCTTGAGGGCATGGTAGGCGTTCTGCTCGACGATGAACACGGTCAGCCCGTCGCGCTGGTTCAGCTCCTTCACGGTCGAGAAGATCTGCTTCACGATGAGGGGCGCCAGCCCGAGCGAGGGCTCGTCGAGGAGGAGGAGGCGCGGGCGGCTCATCAGGGCGCGGGCGATGGCGAGCATCTGCTGCTCGCCCCCCGACATCGTGCCGCCGCGCTGGTCGAGGCGCTCCTTGAGGCGGGGGAAGAGGGTGCAGACCCGCTCGAGGTCCTCCGCGAAGTGGCGCCCGCCGTTGACAGCCGCGCCCATCTGCAGGTTCTCGCGCACGCTCATCCGCGAGAAGATGCGCCGTCCCTCCGGCGATTGGGCGAGGTTCAGCCGGGCGATCTCGTGGGTGGGAAGCCGGGTGATGTCGCGGCCCGCATAGGTGATGGTGCCCTCCCGCGCCCGCGGATCGCCGAAGATCGTCATCATCAGGGTCGACTTGCCGGCCCCGTTGGCGCCGATCAGCGCGACGATCTCGCCCTCGTTCACGTCGAGGTCGACGCCCTTGAGCGCGCGGATGTTGCCGTAATAGGTCGAGACGCCGCGGATGCTCAGGAGCGGCGTCGCGGCCCGCGCCTGGGCCGCCCGCGTCTCCTCCACGAGGACGTTGATGCCGGCGACGCTCACGCGGGTCTCCTTTCCCGGACGCCTGGAGCGAAGCGGAAGGCGATCCGGGATCCAGCACGAGGACTGGCCGCGTCAGCGGCACGACCCCGGCGGCACAAGAGGTTTGGACGCTGCGCGGCTCCTCGTGCTGGACCCCGGATCGGGTTCCGCTGACGCTCCACCCGTCCGGGGAAGGGCGGGCGAG
>JAESGR010000807.1_pt1 | contig 14781 bp, 12 predicted proteins | sample 9269771 | NCBI WGS metagenome assembly JAESGR01 (sample SAMN15739572, study PRJNA653492) | algae metagenome | isolation source: Chroococcus sp. CMT-3BRIN-NPC107 and co-occurring heterotrophs from well... | place: USA: Clark Mountains Wilderness, California | collected 2010-04-18
CTGAGATTGCCTTAAGCCTGCGAACCTTAACTTACACCCAAGGTCGATGGCAGCAATTCTGGTCAAAAATTAATCGCTATGGGTTTACTCTTGCTGAATCTTTACATTAAATTTTGGTCATACCCTTGCGAAAGGCGCGATCGGCTTGTTGTTCTGTTATTGCCATGTAGCGCAGATCCGATAGTTTAAGACGGTAGTGTTCTGCTAAAAACAAAAAAGACTTGTATTGACCGCCTCCTTCGGGCGGCAGGGCGATCCTTTTGCCTCTAAGATCGGAAACATCCTGGATACCAGACTTTTCTGTTACAACCAATTGAAAAGTATCGGGAAATAAAAACGATACAATTCTTGCTGAGGGCAAAGTTGGAGTATCTGCCTGTGCCATAGCTAGTTGCACTTTTTGCTGTTCTAGCAGTTCTATATTTTCCTCAGAACCTTTGGTTTGAAGAACTTGAATTTTAATATTTGGCTGATATTTAGCCACAACTTGCGCCATTGCTTGACTAAAAATGTAACTTTCGCCTTGCTTCGATCCTGCGGCAATAGTCAGGTTATGTACCTGAGTGCGATCGCCTACTATATAAATTCCTAAAGCCACAACCAAGCCAAGACTCAAAAGAATGAGGAAGGTAAATCTGCGATTCATTGTGACCTTTTATCAAAGCGATGTTTTTGCTTTGGGGTTTTGTATCGGTTCTAACCAAAATAAAGCAGAGCGTCAAGATTAAGGTTTGGTGCGAAACCACTCAGTAACGCCATCAGAAATTGCTTTTGCTAATTTTTGCTGTTCTTGCGCGTTTGTAATCCACTCAAACTCTGTCGGATTAATCATAAAACCTAGTTCTAGCAATACCGAAGGTGCAGCAGTAGGGCGAGTTAGAGCTAAGTTATTCCAATACACGCCGTAGGAAGGACGAGCCAGCTTTTTGACTAAATAATTGTGCATAAATAAAGCTAGACTGTGGGCTTGGGCGTTGTACCAAAAAGTTGCTATTCCTTTAGTGTTCATGGCATCGCCGCCATCGGGTAAAGCGTTGTAGTGAATCGAAAGAGCGATCGCCGGGTTTAATTTGTCAATCATACTTGCGCGATCGCCTAAACTAACATCAATATCTGCTTCCCGCGTCATATATACTGTTGCGCCTTTTGCAACTAAATGCGATCGCACTAATTTAGACATCAACAAATTAATATCTTTTTCGGCATAACCTGTAGCGCCTCTAGAACCTAATTCTTTACCACCATGACCGGGATCGAGTAAGATTTTGATTCCTTTAAGGGGAGTATTTTGCTCTCCTTGTCCTTTCGGTGGATGGCGCAGAGTTAAAACTAAGCTTGTCCCATCGTATCTAAGCTTATATCCCCATTGTTGAGCATTTTTGAGGTTAAAAGTATATTGCACCTGTTTGGGAGCTACCTGTTGCCAATCTAGGCGAGAAATTAGCGGATCATCGTCCAAGCGGATAATGTCGGTTTCGGCGGTAGTGTTGTAGAGGGTTAGGATAAAGGATTTATCCCCTTGTTGGACGCTTACAGGTACGGGTACTTGTAAAGGAAACACAACTTCGGTTGCTCCTGGGATTTGCCGAGCGCGGACGCTACGAATAATAGAATTTGGCGGCGTTACACCTTTTAAAATGCGCGTTTCATTACTATTAATCCAACCGCCGTAATCTAAACGCAACCATTCTCCAACTTTTGCGGTAATTATCGCCTGCGTACCCTTGGGTAAAGGAGTAAGCCGAGAATTATCGGTACTTGCACCCGTTCGTGCTACGCCAGAGTCGGCGGTAACTTCGGCAATTTCTAGCTCTAACGGCGAAAGGATAGTTATTTTACCTGTACCTAGCTGTTTGGTTGATTTGCCATCAATTGTTAGCTGAAACTCTGGCAATCCTAAACTAGCTGGTTGGGAAGCTGTGGTACACCCTGCGTACTTGCCTGCTACGACGGCCGCAATAGGTCGATTTTGCTCTGTCAGTGCGGCAGAATTGGGCGGTAGTTGGACGTTTTGCGATTGGGGAAGTAAAGCAATAGTTTGATTGGCTAAGTTGACACTAACATTGGCATTAGTTGGTGCGATCGCCCCAAAACAAATAATTTCTCCTGGAAGCTTTGCTATATCTACCGATGGGGTTAAAGAATTGGCAGCAAAAGCTAATCCTGTTGGCGGTACTTGAACTGTAGATAAGCGCTTAACTTTAATTTCTACCTGTTGATTTTGGTAGCGCAAAGTAAACAAGTTATCGCCCACTTTTAAAGGAAAACTAGGGGCAAAATGTCCCGCCGGACTGCGTTGGATAGGTTTGCCATTTACTAATACTTCGCCTTTTGGCGCTGTTCCAATCAAAAATATTTGGTTAGCGGTAGTTTGATGTTCAGAAGGAGGATAAACTACTGTCAAAGCTTGCTGTGCTAACGCCGGGGATGTCATAGAAACTATCCCAAATACTGCCGACCCTAAAAGTTTTCTCACGCCAAAATAGTAATAGATATTTATAGTATCGCTTTGCGGGCGATCGCGTTTCCCGACAAAAGCTAACAGCGAGTATTGTGGCACAATTAACGGGGTGGATTTCTATAATTGTTTTTACGGCTAAAATTATATGACTAAATTTGTGTTTGTTACTGGTGGCGTAGTCTCCAGTATTGGTAAAGGTATTGTGGCGGCGAGTTTGGGTAGATTATTAAAGTCGCGGAATTATTCAGTATCTATCCTCAAATTAGATCCTTATATTAATGTCGATCCCGGTACAATGAGTCCTTTTCAGCATGGAGAAGTATTTGTTACTGACGATGGTGCGGAGACAGATTTAGACTTGGGGCATTACGAAAGGTTCACCGATACGCCCATGTCGCGTCTTAATAGCGTCACTACAGGCTCAATTTATCAAGCCGTATTAAATAAAGAGCGACGCGGCGAATATATGGGGGGTACAGTCCAAGTAATTCCTCATATTACAACCGAAATAAAAGACCGCATTCAAAGAGTTGCCAAAGATACCAATCCTGAAGTCGTGATTACAGAAATTGGCGGGACGGTAGGGGATATTGAATCGTTACCTTTTTTAGAAGCAATCCGTCAGTTTCGTAAAGATGTCGGGCGACAAAACGTACTGTATATGCACGTTACCTTAGTACCTTGGATTCCTTCGGCGGGGGAAATGAAAACTAAGCCAACCCAGCATTCGGTTAAAGAATTGCGCTCGATTGGCATTCAACCAGATATTTTAGTTTGTAGGTGCGATCGCCCGTTACCTGTGGGTTTAAAGTTAAAGATGTCAGAATTTTGCGATGTCCCCGTAGAATGCGTAATCACATCCCAGGATGCCAGCAGTATCTACGAAGTACCGTTAATGTTAGAGCGGGAAGGACTAGCAGAGCAAGCAATAAACTTACTCCACCTCGAACACCGCCAACCAAACCTTACCCAATGGCAAAATATAGTTGACCATCTCGTTCGCCCCACCCACAAAATAGAAATTGGCATTGTTGGTAAATACGTGCAGTTGAATGATGCCTATTTATCCGTTACCGAAGCCTTGCGCCATGCAGCCTTAGCCACCGGAGGCGATTTACAATTGCGGTGGATAAATTCGGAAGACTTAGAAACCAACGACGCAAAGAAGTATCTAGAAGGAATTGACGGGTTAGTAGTACCGGGAGGTTTTGGGATTCGGGGTGTAGATGGCAAAATTGCGGCGGTAAAGTACGCGAGAGAATCGCAAATTCCTTTTTTGGGTTTATGTTTGGGAATGCAATGTGCGGTGGTAGAATGGGCGCGAAACCTTGCAGGACTAAAAGACGCTAACAGTTCCGAATTTGACCCTACAGGCGCTCATCCAGTAATCAACCTATTGCCCGAACAGCAAGATGTAGTCGATTTGGGCGGTACAATGCGTTTAGGGTTGTATCCTTGCCGCGTTGAGCCAAATACTCTTGCCCACAAGCTATACCAAAAAGAAGTAATTTACGAACGGCATCGCCACCGCTACGAGTTTAATAATGCCTACCGTAACTTGCTTTTAGATTCAGGCTACGTTATTAGCGGTACATCTCCTGATGGTCGATTGGTAGAAATTATCGAGTTGTCCAGCCATCCATTTTTTATTGCTACTCAATTCCATCCAGAGTTTAAATCAAGACCAAGTGCGCCGCATCCGTTATTTAGTGGCTTTATTGAGGCTGCAACGGCGCGTCTAGCACCCTCACCATTGCAAATCCCTACCCCCGTACAAGTGTAAACGTTAGCTAGAGACGTTGCACCGCAACGTCTCTCTCGACAATGGCGTACAACGTTTCTACCGCAACAAAGATCTACCGCAACAAAGACAAAGCCAATTTAGCCGCGCCTACCATACCTGCTTGATTACCTAATTGCGCCCGTAGTATCTGCAAACCTTCACGGGAACTAGGCAATACTCGACGTTCAATCTCTGCTTGCATTGAGGGTAAGAAAAATTCAAAACTAGCGCCTACTCCACCACCAATTGCGATCGCTTCTGGTGTTAAAACATAAATTAAACTGGCAAGTCCTGCGCCCAAATCTTTGCCGTATTCGTGCCAAAAAGTTAAGGCTTTCTCGTCGCCAGAACTTGCCAAAGCGCCCAACTCGTGCGGTTCTAAACCTGTACAGCGGCGAATAGCAGGTACAGAAGCGTACTGTTCTAAAGAACCTTGATTGCCACTATTACATTTATGACCATCGGGCTTTAAAGTAATTAGTCCTAATTCTCCCGCCGCGCCGCGATGCCCTGTAAACAATTTACCATCAAGAATAATTGCCCCACCCACACCCGTACCGAGGGTAATTAAAATTAAATTTTGAAACTGTTTCCCTGCACCTAGCCAATATTCCCCTAAACCCGCGCAATTGGCATCGTTAGCTAAAAGTGTCGGCAGATTTAGTTTAGCTTCTAACAAGTCTGCTAAAGGTACATCATGCCAATTTGATAGATTAATTGCTACTACCGCAATGCGTCCCGTAGCATCAACAGGACCTGGAGTACCAACTCCAATCGCTTTACTATAACTTTGGGGGTCAATTAAGGAAATCGCGTCTAATATAACTTCCACAACGGCGCTTGGTATCGCTGGTTGAGGTGTAGCAATGGTTAATGACTGCAAGCAACTACCATCTTGTGTAAACCGTCCCAATTTAATGGCCGTACCACCCAAATCAATCCCAATTACTTGAGATGTATCAACATTACCCATATTGCGATCGCTCATCAAGGTACAAAATTACTATTTTCTTTCCGCAACCGGGGATTAATAAAATCATTTAACCCCTCTCCCACCAAAGACAAACCTACCACCATTAAAGTCATTGCTAATCCTGGAAATAGCGCCGTCCACCAAATGCCCGTAGGTAAGGCTTCCAAGGCTTGGCGCAAATCGTGACCCCATTCGGGTACTTGTTCGGGCAATCCTAACCCCAAAAAGCCCAAACCACCCAAAGTTAGAATCGCATCCGCCGCATTTAAAGTAAATAACACGGGGACACTAGCAATTACATTCAAAAACAAGTAGCGCGACAACACCCGCCAAGTAGAAGCACCCATCGATTGCGCGGCTTCAATAAAAAGCTCGGTTTTGACGCTGACAGTGTGATTGCGAACAACTCGATAATATTGGGGTATGTATGCAATACTAATTGCGATCGCAGCGTTCAATATCCCCCTACCCACAACAAACGCTAAAGTCACCGATAGCAATAGTCCTGGCAGCGTATAGATAGTATCCATTAAAAATAATAATATGCGATCGAGTCTGCCGCCAATATAACCGCTTACAAGTCCCAAGGGAACGCCAATTACAACACTTAGCACCGTTGCCAAAATCACCACTTGCAAGGCAGCTTGAGTCCCAAATAAAGTCCGGGAAAACACATCGTAACCTTGCTGGCTTGTACCAAAAAAATGACTGATTGACGGCGGTTCGTGAATCGGGTTAGTTAACGACTGGGAAGGGTTTTGCAACCATCCCCAAGCTTGAAATACCGAACCAAATAGAGCTATTAATAAAAAAAATAGGCTCATAACTAAGCCTATCAGCATTAATCGCTGGGAGATACTAGGACGCGCCGCCGAGGAGAAAATGTTTGGTAGCTTCTTGCGTTTGGTGGCAGTCATAAATTAAATTGCAGTAGTATTTGCGGCTTGCGCGTGAGGCAAATATACAGGATTTGGGAGGCGAATTCAATCCGCCCCCAAAACAGCTGATTACAAATAACTTTCTACTAACTGGCGATACTGACTTTTTGGCTTAATGCCTTTAGATTCCGCCAACAATTCCTTATTCTTAAACAACTGAATCGTTGGCGTACCATTAACTCCAGCATTTTCAGCAATATCTCGGTCTTTTTCGATATCAATCTCTACAAAATGAATCAACCCTTCAAACTCATCTACTACCTTATTCAAAATCGGCTTCAAGGTATGACAAGGGCCGCAACCTGGGGAAACGTATTTAACTATTAACAAGCGATCGCTATCATGAAATAATTTACGCAAAGCATAGCCTCCTTCATGGCGTGTCGCCTGTACGTCAAACTCTTTTGGTTCTGTACTTGGCTTCTCGGCTTCATGCTCTAACTCATTATTGGCCGTTGCTAGGACTTGATGAAATTCTTGCAGTAAATCGTTTACCGATAGCCACCTTTCCGCCAACATCGCCGCCATACAACCCGTTCCCGCCGCCGTTATTGCTTGGCGAAATTCATGGTCCTGCACGTCTCCCGCCGCAAATACGCCTTCAATGCTCGTTTCTACAGAACCGGGCTTGGTAACAATGTAACCAACATCATCTAGTTCTAACTGACCTTTAAATAAATCCGTGTTAGGCTTATGACCGATCGCATAAAATAATCCTTTAACGTGCAAATTGGTTTCTTCATTAGTTTTGAGGTTGCGAATTTTTACTCCTTCCATGTGCTTGTCATCGCCAAACACATCTACAACTTCACTATTCCAATGGACGGTAATTTTAGGATTGCTCAATACGCGGTCTTGCATAGCTTTACTTGCCCGCATTTTGTCACCGCGCACTAGCATATTTACTGTATCACCGTACTTAGTCAAATAAATCGATTCTTCCGCCGCCGAATCACCGCCACCAATTACCGCTAATTCCGCGCGATGGAATATAGGCGTAGCACCATCGCAAATTGCACAAGCAGAAATACCCCGACTCCAAAATTGATGTTCTCCGGGTAAACCTAACCTTTTAGCCGTTGCTCCCGTAGCAATAACAATACTATGAGCCTTAACTTCTCGTTCCTCCGATCGCACTACAAAAGGACGCTGGCTAAAGTCTACAGAAATTACATCTTCTGTATATAGTTCCGCTCCCCAGCGCTCGGCTTGAGCTTTCATGTTATCCATTAAATCGGGCCCTGTTATCCCTTGAGGAAACCCTGGAAAGTTCTCTACTTCCGTTGTCGTCATCAATTGACCCCCAGGCAATCCCCCCGCTTGAAAACCCTCAAATACCAATGGTTTTAAGTTTGCCCTCGCTGCATATATCGCCGCCGTATAACCCGCCGGGCCAGAACCAATAATTACTAGATTTTCTGTTGTTTTATCTGCCATAATATAATAAACTCATAACGACTACGTCTTAGTTAGTATAGCGTAGATTGAGGAAACTGTAATGCTGTTAATTGGATTGACGGTAATTACTAAACAGGTGTTTTTTGTAAAACGCGACAATAGAAAAAAGGATAAACGCTAATTTAGCTTATGAGTACAACCACTATTACTGAAAATCCCTTGCTTATCGGTAAAGGATTACCACCTTTTGCCGAAATTAAGCCAGAGCAGATTGTCCCCGCTATGACGCAGTTATTGGCGCAAGTAGACCAAGAACTGACGGATTTGGAAGCTAAGGTACAGCCGAATTGGAGCGGTTTAGTAGAGCCATTAGACCGCCTGAGCGATCGCTTAACCTGGAGTTGGGGTATAGTAGGACATCTAATGGGTGTCAAAAATAGCCCCGAATTGCGGGAAGCTTACGAAAGCGTCCAACCGCAAGTTATCCAATTTTTTAACAAACTCAGTCAAAGTCAACCAATTTACAACGCTTTCAAAGCGCTGCATTCTAGTCAAGATTGGGATAGCCTAGAACCTGCCCAAAAGCGGATTGTAGAAGCAGCAATTAAAGATGCGGAACTATCTGGAATTGGTCTAGAAGCAGAAAAAAGAGAACGTTTTAATGCTATCCAACTAGAATTAGGCGAGCTTTCGACTAAATTCTCTAATCATGTTTTGGATGCAACCAAAGCTTTTAGCCTAGATTTGACTACAAAAGAAGAAATCGACGGTTTGCCACCTAGCTTAATTAGTTTAGCGGCTCAAACTGCTCGTGATGCTGGGTCAGAAAACGCCACTCCAGAAAACGGCCCTTGGCGGATTACGCTAGATTTTCCCAGCTTTGGCCCATTTATGCAGCACAGCACCCGTAGCGACTTACGGGAAAAGCTCTACAAAGCTTTTATTAGCCGCGCTTCTAGTGGCGAATTAAATAATACTCCTTTAATTGAACGCATTTTACAACTGCGCCAAGAAAAAGCTCAATTGCTAGGCTTTGATAGTTTTGCCGAACTGAGTCTAGCGCGAAAAATGGCTCCTAGCGTGGCGGCGGTGGAAGAATTATTAGAAGAATTACGCGCCACTAGCTACGAAGCAGCGAAAACAGACTTAGCAGAATTAAAAGCTTTTGCAGCAGCCAAAAACCCAGAAAATGGCGACTTAAAACACTGGGATATTAGCTTTTGGTCGGAACGCCAACGGGAAGAAAAGTTTGACTTTAGCGCCGAAGAATTGCGCCCCTATTTTCCTTTAGAGCAAGTATTAGAAAGCTTGTTTTCTTTAGTCAATGGCTTATTTGGCATAACTATAACGGCGGCGGATGGTCAAGCTCCAGTTTGGCACGAAGATGTGAGATATTTTCAAGTAGCAGACGAAAAGGGAGAAGAAATCGCCCATTTTTATCTTGACCCTTATAGCCGTCCCGCCGAAAAGCGCGGCGGTGCTTGGATGGATGATTGCATGGGTAGAGCAAAAATTACCGAAAACGGTACAACTACACTGCGGAAACCCGTAGCTTACCTCGTTTGCAACCAATCACCCCCCGTAGATGGCAAACCCAGCTTAATGACCTTTGGCGAAGTAGAAACGCTATTTCACGAATTCGGTCACGGTTTGCAGCATATGCTAACTAAGGTAGATTATGCCGATGCTTCTGGCATTAACAATGTCGAGTGGGACGCAGTAGAATTGCCCAGTCAGTTTATGGAAAACTGGTGCTATCACTATCCAACTTTAATGGGGATGGCGAAACACTACGAAACTGGGGAAGCTTTACCAGAGCATTATTACCACAAGCTAGTAGCCGCTAAAAACTACATGAGCGGTAGTGTCATGCTGAGACAAATTCACTTTAGTAGTGTAGACATTCAACTGCACTACCGCTACCAACCAGGTAATGGGGAAACTGCTAACGATTTCCGCAACCGCATCGCTAAAAATACTACCGTTTTGCCACCATTACCCGAAGATGCGTTTTTATGCGCTTTTGGTCACATTTTTGCTGGCGGCTACGCTGCGGGCTACTACAGCTACAAATGGGCGGAAGTTTTGAGTGCTGATGCTTTTGCAGCTTTTGAAGAAGCGGGGTTAGATTCCGATGATGCGATTTCTTCCACTGGAAAACGTTTTAGCGATACAGTATTAGCATTAGGCGGTAGCTTGCACCCAATGGAAGTATTTAAGGCTTTTAGAGGACGCGAACCCAGCACTACACCGTTGCTTAAGCACAGTGGCTTAGTCAAAGCGGCTTAAAAATCCATGAGTTACCGATATATTTTGTTTAATAAGCCCTACGGCGTTTTAAGTCAGTTTACTGACAGTAGCGGCAAACGGACTTTGAAAGACTATATATCGGTAGCAGGGGTTTACCCAGTGGGACGTTTAGATTGGGACAGCGAAGGGCTAATGTTGTTGACAGATAACGGACAATTGCAGCACAAGCTGTCCCATCCTCAATTTGGACATCCTCGCACTTACTGGGTGCAAGTAGAGCGGATTCCTGACTCTAATGCCATAGCTCAATTGCAATCTGGAGTGATGATAAGCGGACTTTTAACTCGTCCTGCGATTGTCAAGTTATTAACCGATGAACCTCCTTTACCACCTAGAGAAGTCCCAATTCGGTTTCGCAAAAATATTCCTACCGCCTGGCTAGAGATGACTCTAACTGAAGGACGCAACCGCCAAGTAAGACGAATGACTGCTAAAGTTGGGTTTCCTACTTTGCGTTTGGTGAGAGTCGCTATTTCTCATTTAAGTTTACATAACTTACTACCAGGAGACTTACGCGATCTTACGACAGAAGAAGTTAAAAATTTACTTAATTAAAATTGAATACTTAGATAGAATTAAACGATTTTGCCATGTTACCAATAGGTAGAAGCTAAAACTTCTTATTTTTTATTTGTGAAAATTAGTACCTATCAACTAAAATTAGACTTATCATCCATGTAAAGTTACCATATTTAATTAGTGTATTTTGCTTTTATTACAGGCAAAAAATAATTAATTGTGGCAACTTAAATGTATTGCGTTAACCAACGCCATTAATCTAGAGGTTACAAGCCCTGCAAAGCGGCAATAGAGGATATTAGTAGATCATGCTGATTTGCCCCCAGTGTAGAAGTGAAAACCCAGATAGTAACAAGTTTTGTCAAAATTGTGGCACATCATTGAGCTACAAAATTTGTCCGCAATGTAGCAACAAAGTAGCGTTAAATCAAAATAAGTGTGACAATTGCGGTACTAAAACGGGTTTAGTTTGGTGGGCAATTATCTCCAAAAATCAAAAACAAACACCGATAGCCTCAACATTGGAAGCAAATATCGATGTTTCAAGTTCGCTACTATCTGTAGGATTATACTTAGATTCTCAGCAGCGCTATCAGGTACTAGAACCTTTACCGCCTCCTGCACCTAACGAAATTCAGTGTAAAGTACTAGACTGTCAACCATTGCAAATATCGCTACTAAAAGCCGATATCAATAATACGGTAAAAATTGGCGAAACTGCTAGAATCTACCTACTTTTGCAATCCAAATTAGGAGACGTAATACCGACACTGCACGATGCTTGGCAGCATGACAGTAGACAAGTAATGTTATTAAGCGATCGCTCTTTATGGAAACATCTATTGGAATTATGGCAAGATAACGCCACTACATCGTTACAAATTAATCAGTTGCTATTGGCACTGACCGAACTATGGAAAGAATTGACTCCCTTAAATGCCTGCCGGAGTTTGCTGGAATTAGCTAATTTACGAGTAAACGAGCGAGGTACATTAGCTTTACAGCGTTTGTACTTTGAACCTCTTGATAGTAATAATAATAGTCAAGCAACTCTACAAGAACTAGGAAAAGTATGGCAACATTTATTTGGCGAGTCCCAACGTACTAAAGTTGGAGCGATGGTCGAATTATTGGCACAAATGCAAGCAGGGGAAGTTCACTCTGTAGAACAATTGCAATCTCTTTTAACTGGAGTAGCAAATCAACTATCTTCTCCTTCTATACCTGGTGCAGAAGTTACTGCTAGTAGTAATGGTAATTTAGTCGATCCTTCCACCTTTATTCAAATTGATAAACCCTCTACCAATAACGTTATGCAGACAGATGATACACCAACTATTGTTTTGCCGATGCAATTGATTGGCTTAGAAGATGCTGGTCTTACAGACGTTGGTGGTCAACGTCAACACAACGAAGACTGCTTTGGGATTGAGACGGCTGTGAATAAACTAGAATTTCCGCGCGGTAAAAATATTCAAGCACGAGGGTTGTATATTCTTTGTGATGGCATGGGCGGACACGCAGGCGGCGAAGTTGCTAGTAGTTTGGCGGTAAAAACACTCCAACAATACTTTCAAGCAAACTGGCAAACGGCGCAATTACCTAGCGAAGAAATTATCCGCTCTGCTATTTGGTTGGCAAATAAAGCAATTTACGATACCAATCAACAGGATGCTCGTTCTGGGGTAGGACGGATGGGAACTACTTTAGTAATGGTGTTACTGCAAGATAATCAAGTAGCTGTAGCTCATGTGGGCGATAGCCGTTTGTATCGACTCAATCGGAAAATCGGACTAGAGCAAGTAACTTTAGATCATGAGGTAGGACAAAGAGAAATTTTACGGGGAGTAGAACCATCTCTTGCCTATGCGCGTCCCGATGCTTATCAACTTACCCAAGCTTTGGGCCCGCGAGATGAAAATTATGTCAATCCTGACGTGCAGTTTTTAGAACTCAATGAAGACACTTTATTTATTTTAGCTTCCGACGGTTTATCAGATAACAATTTAGTCGAACAGTACTGGAAAAGTCACTTAGACCCACTTTTGAGTTCTAGCAGTAATTTAGAGCAAGGAGTCAATGCCTTAATTGATTTAGCAAATCAGTACAACGGTCATGATAATATTACGGCGGTTTTAGTGCGGGCAAAAGTGGCTCCTAGGCACGCTTCGCAATTTTAAATACACGACGATATAAATGTGGTCACGCTGTCGCTGTTACACCCTGGACAAAATGCCCCTCTCCAAGAGTGGAAATTTAGTGATGAAAAGTCGATAATTCGGATTGGGCGATCGCCAGATAATGATGTAATCTTAACGGAGCCTTTAGTTTCGCGGCATCATTTAGAGTTGCGTAAAACTAATTCTTCGCTTAGTTTCAGTTCTTGGCAAGCAATTAATCAAGGCACAAATGGAACTTTTGTTGATGGCATCTTGGTGGCTCAAAGCCCAGTAACTAATGGTTGTTTGCTGCAATTGGCGAAGGGTGGCCCGATTTTGAAGTTGGAGCTTGAAGCTAGAATCCCAATCGCAGAAAGAGTAATTAACCCTTCTGCCTCTCACTGTCGGCATACTGGCAACCCACCCAACAATTTATTTTGCATTCATTGCGGCGAACCAATTTTGGTGCAAAGAGTAGTTCGTCAATATCATATCTTGCGAACTTTAGGACAAGGAGGGATGGGGACTACTTATTTAGCTTGGGATAAAGCTAGATCAGTTTCTGGTACGCCGCAACTGCTAGTCTTAAAAGAAATGAATGCAGACATGGCAAAAATTCCCAAGGCGCAAGAATTATTTGCGCGGGAAGCCCGAACTTTAAAAACGCTAAATCATTCGGGGATTCCTAAGTATTACGATTTCTTCTTAGAAGCGGGGAAAAAATACTTAGCAATGGAGCTAATTCACGGTCAAGATTTGGAACATATAGTTCATGATAAAGGTGCAATAGAGCCAGAAAAAGCGATCACCTGGATGGTACAAACTTGCGATGTATTAAATTATATCCACAACCAAAAGCCACCTCTAATTCACCGCGATATTAAGCCCGCAAACTTGATGTTACGCCCTTTCGATCGGCAAATCATTGTTTTAGATTTTGGCGCGGTTAAAGAGATTGGTACTTATGCCGGAACGAGAATCGGCGCGGAAGGTTATTGCGCTCCCGAACAGGAGCGCGGACAGCCATTAATTCAATCAGATTTATACGCCATTGGACCAACGCTGATATTTTTAATGACGGGAGAAACCCCCTTTAAGTTTTTCCGCCAACGAGGCAAAAGTTATCGTTTCAATATTGAGAGTTTGCCAATGATTACATCTCAGTTGAGGGAGGTGATCGATCGCGTTACCGAACCCCTCCCAGGCGATCGCTATGCCAGTGCTAAAGAACTCTCTGAGGCTTTATCTGCTTGCCTTTGAGTGGTTAATCGTCGTCCCAATTTTCTACAGCTAAGAGGTCGCTAATCGAGTCTTGAGTTGTGAAGCCAAAATCTAATAGTTCTTTTTTCCAGTAAGACCACTCGCTACCGTAAAGCAGGGCAATTTTTGAGATGCTATCTGTTAGCTTAAGTATTTTAGAGTCTACAAGTGAGTGCGCGTGGCGCTGCAACTTCACCATTGGGTGAATAACTTGTTGAGCCATAAATTCAATTAAATTCCGATTGAGTTGGATAAATGTTTTTTTTAGAAGTGTTCCCTGAGTGCGGATTATGGTTTCTAGGGATCGCCTTTCTACTTTTCTACACTATCACAAGACTTCGCTCTTAGCGCAAGGGGGTGCGGTAATTACTACCCTAGAAGTAAGTTTGCGGTGATTGGCTAAAATGCCTAGATTGAAAACTCATGTTTACTACCTCCTAATCGACGGAGCGATCGCCTTCTTCTAGTTGATTAATTCGGCGTTCTAGTTTTTGAAGACGTTGCAGCAAGTCTAATCTGTCGCTCTCGCCTGTGATTGAGTAGCCTACCAATTGCGTGAGCCGCTTTTCACGATCGCTTGCTATTTGGGCAAGTGTAAAAACGGTATCTTTAAGATCTCTAATTTCATTACCCAAAACTGTAAACCTTTGCTCAAACCTTTGCAAAGATTGACTACTTTCATTCGCCAAAGCTTCAATACTTTTAGCATTGCTTTCAACAAGTTGTTTTAATTCAACAAATTCCATATTTTTATCCTGATTTAGATTGAAAACCCATCTCTACTAACTCCTAATCGACCAAGCGATCGCTAATCTCTATTTTATTTGTTTCTGTCCTTCACAAAGATTTGGTCGAGTGCATCCCGCTTTTGTGATGAGCATAAATACTTAGGGTTGATTTTCTGAAGCAGAGCTAAACTTTGAGCAGTTCACCTCTGATCTAAAAATACTGATGGACGCTGACAAACAAGCCCAAATCCA
>JAESGR010000808.1_pt1 | contig 14760 bp, 12 predicted proteins | sample 9269771 | NCBI WGS metagenome assembly JAESGR01 (sample SAMN15739572, study PRJNA653492) | algae metagenome | isolation source: Chroococcus sp. CMT-3BRIN-NPC107 and co-occurring heterotrophs from well... | place: USA: Clark Mountains Wilderness, California | collected 2010-04-18
GTCTTCAACCTCCCTGTGTCATTCCGGGGCGCCGCAGGCGAGCCCGGAACCCAGAACCGCAGGTCGCGATCCAGCCTGCTTCGTCGGCGGCTCTGGGTTCCGGGCTCTGCTGCGCAGCCCCGGAATGACAACGAGGAGAGTTATAGAGGCCGCCGGCCAACGAGCCACCTCATCTGCAATCACCCTGCCACAAGGGGTAGGGGACGCGCCGAACTGGAAGAATCAAACGGCCAGTCGTTCCGATTCCGCCGCTCCGTGCGCGAGGAACAGCTGGTAGGCCGGGTTGTCGGTCTCATCGACGAAAGGATAGCCCAACACGTCCATCGCCGCGTCGAAGCGCGCGCGTTCGCTCTGGGGCACGCCGATTCCGGCGAGCACCCGGCCGTAATCGGCCCCGTGATTGCGGTAGTGGAACAGGGTGATGTCGAACCCGTCGCCGAGCCCGTCGAGGAAGCGCATGAGAGCGCCCGGCCGCTCCGGGAACTGAAAGCGGTAGATGCGCTCGTCCGACAGTCCCGCGGTGCGCCCGCCTACCATGTAGCGGATATGGACCTTGGCCATCTCGTTGTCGCTCATGTCGAGGACGCGGTAGCCCTGATCGCGAAGGGAGGCGATCAGGTCGCGCTTCTCGGCCGCGCCGCCGGAAAGGTTCACGCCCACGAAGATCTGCGCGTCGGCCTCTCGGGCGTAGCGGTAGTTGAACTCGGTGATCGCGCGGGGTCCCAGCGTCCGGATGAAGGCGCGGTAGGCGCCCGGCCGCTCGGGGATGGTGACGCCGAGCAGGACCTCGCGGCCCTCGCCGACCTCGGCGCGCTCGGCGATGTGGCGCAGGCGGTCGAAGTTGAGGTTGGCCCCCGAGGAGATCGCCACCAGGGTGCCCGACCCGGGCTGGCGCTCCGCGTAGAGCTTGGCGCCGGCGAGCGCCAGGGCGCCGGAGGGCTCCGAGATGGCGCGGGTGTCGTCGAAGACGTCCTTCACGGCCGCGCACATGGCGTCGGTGTCGACGGTGATCACCCCGTCGAGATGCTCGCGGCAGAGCCGGAACGTCTCGGCACCCGCCTGGCGCACGGCGACGCCGTCGGCGAAGAGGCCGACCGTGGGGAGAATGACCCGCTCGTCGGCGGCGAGTGCGGCGGCCATGCAGGCGGCGTCGTCCGGCTCGACGCCGATCACCTTGGTCTCGGGGCGCAGATACTTCACGAAGGTGGCGACCCCGGCGGCGAGGCCGCCGCCGCCGACGGGCACGAAGATCGCCTCGATCGGCCCGGAATGCTGGGTCAGGATCTCCATGCCGATCGTGCCTTGGCCGGCGATCACGTCGGGGTCGTCGAAGGGATGCAGGAAGGTCAACACCTGCGCCGCCTCGAGCTCGCGGGCGTGGCCCAGCGCCTCGTCGAAGGTGTCACCGTGCAGCACGACCTCGGCGCCGCGCGCCCGGCAGGCATCGACCTTGATGGCCGGCGTGGTGCGCGGCATCACGATGACGGCGCGCACGTCGAGCTTGGCCGCGGCGAGCGCCACGCCCTGGGCATGGTTGCCGGCGGAAGCGCAGACGACGCCGCGGGCCAGCACCTCGGGGGGCAGCCCCGACATCTTGTTGTAGGCGCCGCGCAGCTTGAACGAGAACACGGGCTGCAGATCCTCACGCTTGAGCAGCACCGGGCGGCCGAGGCGCGCCGACATGCGCGGCATCGGATCGAGCGGGCTCTCGATGGCGACGTCGTAGACGCGGGAGGTGAGGATCTTGCGGATGTAGTCGGTCACGAAAATCACGGGTTCGAGCGAGGGACGGCTCGTGGGGGGCGCCCACCGTTAAACCGTCCGTGGTCGGGATGCGAATGTGCCCCTTTAGCACGCCGCGGCCCGCGCCGCGCGAAGCCCAGCCCTGCAACGCGCCGCGGCGCTCGGGCCCGCGGCATCGGTCATCCCCAGCCCAGGCGCTCGATGAGGGCGGCGAGCCAGACGAGGGCGGCCAGCGCCTGGGCCAGGAAGGCGCCCGCCGACGCCATGTCCTTGACGGTGCCGACCGCCGGGTGCCGGGCCGGATGGAGATGGTCGCACAGCTTCTCGATCGCCGTGTTCAGGAGCTCGGCCGAGAGCATCAGGAGCAGGCTTCCCACGAGCGCGACCCGCACCCAGAGGCCCGACCCGATGATCATCGCCAGCGGCACGCCGAGAAGCAGCAGGACGAGCTCCTGGCGCACCGCGCGCTCGGTGCGGGCGCCGTAGCGCAGGCCGCGCCAGGAATTGAGGAAGGCGAGACGCAGCGCGTTCATGGTTCGAGGCTCCCGGATCGCGGCGCGGCTCGGGCGATCCATTTCGCCAGCAGCGGACCGGTGAGGAGGACGGTGAAGAGCCGCAGGGTCTGGACCGCGAGGACGAAGGACACGTCCGCCTTCGCCCCGACCGCGATGATCGCCACCGAATCGAGCCCGCCCGGGCTCGTGGCGAGGAAGGCCGTGAGGAAATCGATGGGGAGGAGTCGGGTGAGCCCGAAGGCGAAGCCGCCGCAGAGCGCGACGACGAGGAGTGTGGCGGCGAGGATTCCGGGCAGGGCGTGGACCATCTCCCGCAGCGTCTCCCTGGTGAAGCGCAGGCCCACATACCAGCCGATCAGCGCGTAGGCCGCATCGAGCAGGGGCGCCGGCAGCGCCATCGTGGCGTAACCGGCGGCGTGGAGGAGGGCGCCGAGCAGCATCGGTCCAACGAGCGCGCCGGCCGGCAGCCGCAGGGCCAGGGCCAGGCCCGCGCCGACGGCCGCAATCCCTAGGGTCGCGGCGACCGTGAGCGCGCCCGGCGCCTCGGGGACCACGCTCTTTGCGCCGGTCTCGGCGCCGAGATCGGCCAGCAGCCGCGCCATCGCCGAGGCGCAGAGCACCACCACGACGACGCGCACGTATTGCATGAAGGCGACGAGGCGCGGATCGGAGCCGTATTCCTCCGCCATCGCGACCATCGCCGCGGCGCCGCCGGGGGAGGAGCCCCAGGCGGCGGTGGTGCCGGGCAGGACCTGCAGCCGCGTCAGGCCCCAGCCGACGGCGGCGCCCGCAGCCACGGTCACGAGAACGACGGCGAGGATCAGGAAGCCGTCGCCGAGCAGGGTGCCGACGATCTCGGGGTTCACCGAATGAGCCACGAGGCAGCCGATGATCGCCTGCGCCCCGAGGAAGCCGGGCTTGGGCACCTTGAGCCTAGCGCCGGACACGCCGAAGCCGATGGCGGCCAGCATCGGGCCGAGCAGGAGAGCGGCCGGAAATCTCGCCAGGGTCAGGCCGTAGGCGAGCACCGCCGACACGGCAAGGAGCGCCGCCCAGGGGCCGAGGGAACGGATGTCGGGCAAGGAAGGCCGAGGCTCTTGGGGGACGTTGGTGGGACGGGCGCAGGCTTCCGTGCCGGAGCAGCGGAGGCGATTTCCAGGTTCCGCTACACCGGATTGCCCACACCGTCACGGCGTGGCGCTCTGGGGCGCAGGCCGGCATCGTCGGCGCAGGCCATGGTGTTGGACGGCGCGTGGGCCCGGAAGAAGGCCGCGAGGTGGGCGAGACCGGGCGCGCGCGGGTCGCTGGAGCGCCAGGCGAGCGCGATGGTGCGGCCGGGCCCGTCGACGTCGAAGCTCCGCGTCACGGTGAGGCCGCTCGGGTCCGGCCCGCTCGGCACGGCCAGCGCCGGCAGCAGGGTGTAGCCCGCGCCCGCGGCGACCATGGAGCGCAGCGTCTCGAGGCTCGTGGCATGGCGGCCGGCGGCGTTGCCGGCGCCGCAGGCCGCCACGGTCTGGTCGCGCAGGCAATTGCCCTCGTCGAGGAGGAGAAGGTCCGGTCCGGCGACGTCGGTCGCGCGCAGGGCTCCGCCGCGAGCGAGCGCGTGGTCGGCCGGGCAGGCGAGGAGAAAGGGCTCGATGAAGAGCGGCGATACGGTGAGCCCGGAGGCGGGCACCGGCAGGGAGACCAGGGCGGCATCGATCCGGCCATCGCGCAAGCCCTCGAGGATCTCGGCGGTGCGCGCCTCGCTGAGTGCCAGGGCCAGGAGCGGAAATTCCTGCCGCAGGCTGCGCAGCACCAGGGGGAAGAAGTAGGGTCCCAGCGTCTGAATCGCCGCGAGGACGAGGCGGCCGGTGAGCGGTGCGCCGCGGCCCTCGCTCGCCAGCACGAGCAGGCGCTGCGCCTCGGCCAGGACGGCGCGAGCCTGCCGGACGATGCCCTGTCCGGCCGGGGTCAGCATCACCCTGCGGTTGCCGCGCTCGAACAGGACGAGGCCGAGCGCCGCCTCGAGCTTGCGCACCTGCACGCTCAGCGTCGGCTGGCTGACATTGCAGCGTTCCGCCGCCCGCCCGAAATGGTGTTCGTCCGCGATGGCGACGACATATTCGAGATCTCGCAGGGAGAGGCCCGACAGGTTCATAGACTGTGTCTATCACAGTCTTTGCAACGATGCATTTGTCTTAGGGCTTCGCTGCGGCGATAAGGTCTGACCGGAATCGTTCCAGGGTCCGCCCCGCTTCCCCGGGCGCGAGCCGCAACGAGGAGACCATCACGCATGAGCGATCAACGTCCGATCCTGACCACCCGCCAGGGCCACCCGGTCCGCGACAACCAGAGCACCCGCACGGTGGGCGAGCGCGGACCCGCGACGCTCGAGAACTATCAGTTCATCGAGAAGATCACCCACTTCGACCGCGAGCGCATCCCCGAGCGCGTGGTCCATGCCCGGGGTGCGGGCGCCCACGGCTACTTCGAGGCCTACGGCAAGATCGGCGACGAGCCCGCCTCCAAGTACACCCGCGCCCGCGTCCTCACCGAGGCCGGCGTGCGGACCCCGACCTTCGTGCGCTTCTCCACTGTGGCCGGCGCCAAGGAGAGCCCCGAGACCGAGCGCGACCCGCGCGGCTTCGCGATCAAGTTCAAGACCGTCGACGGCAACTGGGATCTGGTGGGCAACAACCTCAAGGTCTTCTTCATCCGCGACGCGATCAAGTTCCCCGACATGATCCACGCCTTCAAGCCCGATCCGGTGACGAACCGGCAGGAGCCCTGGCGCTTCTTCGACTTCGTGGCCCAGCACCCCGAGTCGATCCACATGGTCACGCACCTGAAGTCGCCCTGGGGCATCCCCGCGAACTACCGCGAGATGGAGGGCTCGGGCGTCAACACCTACAAGCTCGTCAACGACAAGGGCGAGGCGGTGCTCTGCAAGTTCCACTTCGAGCCCAAGCTCGGCGTGCGCAACCTGACCTCGGCCCAGGCCTCCGAGATCCAGGCCAAGGATGTCGGGCACGCCACGCGCGACCTCTACGACAACATCACGGCCGGCAACTTCCCCGAGTGGGAATTCTGCGTCCAGATCATGCCCGACGGCCCGAACGACCATCTCTCGTTCGATCCGCTCGACGACACCAAGCTCTGGCCGGTCGAGGACTTCCCGCTTCTGCCGGTGGGCCGCCTCGTGCTCGACCGGGTGCCGGACAACTTCTTCGCGGAAGTCGAGCAGTCGGCCTTCGGCACGGGCGTGCTCGTCGACGGCATCGACTTCTCGGACGACAAGATGCTCCAGGGCCGGACGCTGTCCTACTCGGACACCCAGCGCTACCGCGTCGGCGCCAACTACCTGCAGCTGCCGATCAACGCGCCGCAGCCCGGCGTGAAGGTCTATTCGAACCAGCGCGACGGCCAGATGACCTATTCGGTCGACGGCACCGGGCCGAACCGGCACATCAACTACGAGCCGAGCACTCTCGCCCAGGGCCTTCGCGAGGCGGACAAGCCGTCCCACGAGTACCACCAGCCGGTGGAGGGCAAGCTCGGCCGCTACCAGACCTCGCGCACCGAGGACGACTATACCCAGGCCGGCGTGCGCTACCGGTCGTTCCAGGATTGGGAGCGCGACGAGCTCATCAGCAACCTCGTCGGCGACATGAAGCAGTGCCCCGAGCCGATCCAGCTTCGGATGGTCTGGCACTTCTGGCACGCGGACGAGGATTACGGTCGCCGGGTCGCGGAGGGCGCGGGCATCGACCTGCAGAAGGCGCTCGCCCTGCCGCCGCTTCCGGGCCGCGCCGCCCCGGGTAAGCGCCTGCACGCGGAAACCTACACCGACGGCACCCAGGCGCATCGGGTTGCCGCCGAGTAAGGCGGCCTCCAGGACGGAAGGCTTCAGCCCCGCACGGTCACTTGGCCGTGCGGGGTTTTTCCATGATCCAAGCCCCCGGACGGCGAGATCGGCCGCGCATCGTCGATCGCTTGAGGCGCAAGCCGTAACGCTCGCGCTTGTCAGGACTACGACCCGTGCGACGAGGGCTCGCCCACGTAGCCCGCCCGCCCGGCACCGAGCCCGCAGACGAGGCTGCCGAGTGCGATCCCGGTGAACAGCACGGTCGGCCAGAACCAGCCGCCGCTGAGATCGTGGGCGAGGCCAAAGCCCAATGGCCCGAGCGAGGCGAGGCTGTAGCCCACGCCCTGCGCCAGAGTGGAGAGGCCGGCGGCGGCCGCAGCGTCGGGTGCGCGCAGCACGATGATCGTCAGCCCGAGACCGAACAGGCCGCCCACGCTGAGACCGAGCAGGATGCCGATCGGCATCACCGCCCAGACCGGCCCGAAGACGAGGGCAGCGAAGCTCGCGATGCAGAGCAGAATCAAGCCAACGACGAGGCCGCGCTGGTCGCGCAGCCGCGCCGCCAGTGCCGGCACGAGGAGCGCGCTCGGCATCTGTCCGATGCTGAGGATCGAGGCGACGAGGCCGGCCTCCAGGGCGCTCAGACCCCGGTCCTGCAGCACGGCCGGCAGCCAGCCGAAGATGACGTAGGCCAGCGAGGATTGCAGGCCCATGAAGCCCGTCACCTGCCAGGCGAGAGGGTCGCGCCATAGCGGTCGTCGCGCGGGGCCGGCGCTGAGGCCTGACGGCGCGGCCCGCACGAAGGGGAGCCAGGCCAGGGCCGCCGCGAGCGCCGGCAGGCTCCAGGCCGCGAGCGCCAGGGGCCAGCCGCCACCGGCCTCGGCGAGCGGCACCGTGAGTCCGGCCCCGGCCGCCGCGCCGAGGCAGAGCACCATAGTGTAGAGGCCGGTCATGATCCCGGCCCGGCCGGCGAAGTCGCGCTTGACGAGGCCGGGCAGAAGCACGCCGGCAAGGCCGATCCCCACCGCCGCGAGGCAGACGCCGAGGTAGAGCAGCGCGAGGCCGCCGAGCCCGCGCAGGCCGTTGCCCAGGGCGACGACGAGGATCGCCAGGAGCACGCCCGCATCCGCGCCGACGCGGCGCACGACCATCGGCCCCAGAGCGCAGGCAAGGCCGAGGCAGAGCACGGGCAGGGTGGTGAGGAGTGCCGCGCCGGACGCGCTCAGGCCCGTAGCGGCCCGAATCTCGATGAGGAGCGGCCCGACGCTGGTCAGCGCCGGGCGCAGGTTGAACGCGACCAGCATCATCCCGAGCCCGACGAGCGCGGGATGGATGGGTCGGCCCTCTCGCCGGCTCAAGCGGACGCTTCTCGTGGAGCCGCGGGACGCGCGCCGCCCATCACGCCCGGCGCCGCCTGGCCGCCAGGGCGAAGGTCAGGGCGGTGGCCAGCATCAGGGCGAAGGGGATGTCGCCGAGCCGGGCGTACAACGTGCGTCCGGGCAGGCGCTCCGGCAGGGCGGTATCAAGGATGCCCTCGACGCCGAGCGGCAGGCTCGCCGTGACCCGGCCGTGGGGGTCGACGACGCCGGAGATGCCGGTATTGGCATCGCGCACGAGCGGCAGGCCCTCCTCGACGGCGCGCAGCCGGGCCTGGGCGAAGTGCTGGCGCGGCCCCGGCGTGTCGCCGAACCAAGCGTCGTTCGTCAGGTTCAGGATCAGTCCCGGCACGGGCGGAGGCGCGCCCGCGGCGGCAGCCGGCACGATCTCGGAGGGGAAGATCGCCTCGTAGCAGATGGTGGCTGCGACTGGCGGCAGGCCGGGTACCTTCAGGATCTGCTGGCCGGCGCGGCTGCCCGCGGTGAACCCGCCAGGGATCGATACGAACTGACGCAGGCCGAGTGCCCGCAGGATCGCGTCGAGCGGGCCCGGCAGATACTCGCCGAAGGGGACGAGGTGGACCTTGTCGTAGATGTCCCCGAGCGTCGGCCCGGAAGCGATGGTCAGGATCGAGTTGAAGTAGCGCGGGCGCTCCCCCGGCAGCGGCTCCTCGGCCCGGGCCGCCCCGGTGATGAGCTGCTTGCCCGGCGGCAGGGCGCTGGCGATCTTCGCCAGCGCCTTCGGGTCGCGCTGGATCAGGAAGGGAAACGCGGATTCCGGCCAGATCACGTGGGTGACGTCCGCGAGCCCGGTGCGGTCGGGCGAGGCGGCGCGGTCGCTGAGCTCGATGTAGCGGTCGAGAATGTCCTCGCGGTTCTCGGGACGGAACTTGGCGTCCTGCTCGAGGTTCGGCTGGACCAGACGCAGGCGCACGCCGGCCACCACCGGGTCCGGGCCGGCGGGCAGGCGGGCGGCGCCGAAGCCGGCGAGCAGCGCCAGCGCAAGGGCGGCGGCGAGCGTCGGGGCGAAGCGCCCGCGCGCGGTGCCGGCCGTGGCGAGGGTTGCGGGGGCGGCCGCGACCAGGATCGCGACGAGGGTGAGCCCGTAGAGGCCGAACAGGGCGGCGCCCTGCATCAGCCAGAGGTTCTGGCCCAGTGCCATGCCGAGCGTGTTCCAGGGAAAGCCCGTGAAGAGGTGCCCACGCAGCCATTCGCTGCCTGCGAGCCCGAAGGCGAGGGCCGCGATCCGGCCCGCGCCCTGGGACCAGACGAGGCGGGCCAGGGCGAAGCCCGCGCCGTAGAACAGGCCGAGCACGGCCGGCAAGCCGATCACGCCGAGCGGCAGGGCCCAGGCGAATTCCTCGGCCTCGACGAGGAAAGCAGCGCCGAGCCACCACAGGCCGGCGGTGAGATAGCCGAAGCCCCAGGCCCAGCCGATCACGGCCGAGGCCGTCAGCGTGCGCCGAAGGCGGCCGGCGCTCGCTCCGTCGAGGAGCCAGACGGCGACGCAGAGCGAGACGACGAGGGCCGGAAACAGCCCGAAGGGCGGCATCGCCAGCGCCCCGAGCGCCCCGGCCAGGAAGGCGATCGCCAGCCGGCCGATTCCCGACGACAGCATGATCCACTGCGCGATGCCCGCGAGGGGGCCGCTCGCGGGCATCGCGGGCCGTGCGTCGACGCGCAATCCGGGCTCCGCGGCCCGAGCCTGATGGGTCACGGGCCGGGCGCGTCGCTGATTGCGGGCAGAGCCTTGGGCGGCGGCAGGGCGAGGGGCACCACGGCCGTGATCCGGGCCTGGCCGCGCTGCAGGCGCAGGCGCTTGACCCGGCGGGGATCGGCGTCGAGCACCTCGAATTCAAGGTCGCCCGGGCCGGTGATCAATTCACCGCGCGAGGGCACCCGGCCGGCCAGCGTCACGATGAGACCGCCGATCGTGTCGATCTCCTCGGCCATCTCGCCGACGGCCGCGACGAGATCGACCCCACTCGCCTCCGAGACTTCGGCGAGCCCGGCGCGAGCGTCGGCCACGAAGACCTCGGCCTCGCCCTCGACGCGCTGAACGAGGCGACCCTCCGCGACGTCGTGCTCGTCCTCGATGTCGCCGACCACCATCTCGATGAGGTCTTCGATCGAGATCAGGCCGTCGGTGCCGCCATACTCGTCGATGACGAGGGCCATGTGCGTGCGGGTCGCCTGCATCCGCACGAGCAGGTCGATGGCCGGCATCGAGGGCGGCACGAACAGGACCGGCCGCAGGATGCGGGTGGAGGCCAGGGTCACGGACAGGTCGACATTGCCGAGGTTGAGCGCGCGCAGCGCCCGGGTGCCTCGCCGCGGGCGGGTGACCGCCGGGGTCGCCACATCCTCGGTCGGCGGCGTGGTGGCCGTGCCGTTCGCCGCCCGACGGGTGACGGCCTCGGCACGCGCGGCGATGTGATCGACAAAGTCGCGGATGTGGACCATGCCGCGGGGATCGTCGAGAGTCTCGCCGTAGACCGGCAGCCGCGAATGGCCGGCCGTGCGGAAGAGCTTGAGCAGGTCGCCAAGACCGGTGTCGATCGAGACGGCGACGATGTCGGCCCGGGGGATCATCACGTCGTCGACGCGCACCTTGTGCAGGCCGAGCACGTTCTTGAGCATGGCCCGCTCAAGGGGCGAGAATCCGTTTTCGGCCGAGGCCGGCTCGGCCAAGGCACCCTCGATGTCGTCGCGCAGCGAATCACGCGGGCGCAGGTGCAGGGCGTGCAGCAGGCGGTCGTACCAGGGCTCGCGGGCCTGGGGCTCGCCGTCGGCGCCGTTGAACGCGGCCTGGGCCGCGCCGCGACTTCGATCGTTCGTCATGTCTCTCTGATCTGAAATTCAGGGCAGGATCGCCCGCTAAAGCCCTCAGTCGGCATCGCAATAAGGATCGGGAATGCCGAGGCTGCGAAGGGCCGCCGTCTCGAGGGCTTCCATGGCCTCGGCCTCCGATTCGCCGGTCTCGTGGTCCTGGCCGAGAAGGTGGAGGATGCCATGGACGAGGAGATGGGCAAGATGGTGGTGGAGCGGCTTCGACTGCTCCTCACTCTCGCGCAGCATCGTGTCATACGCAAGAACCACGTCGCCCAGCGGCTGCGCGGCGCCCGCATGGAGGGGTTGCAGCGGAGCGGGGAAGGACAGGACGTTGGTAGGCTTGTCCTTGCCCCGCCAAGTCCGGTTGAGGTCCTGCACGGTGGCGTCGTCGGTGAGCAGGATGCTGACCTCGACGGGGTGCGCCGGAACCTCCGGCGCGACCGCCAGGGCGGCCTCGACCGCGCGGACGACGAAGCGTTCGAGATCCGGCGCGGCGCCCGCCCAGCGCTCGTCCTCGACGGCGATATCGATCTCGTGGTCAGGGGTCTGTGGCTGCGGCACGGTCACCTTAACGCGCTCGTGGCGCCGTGACGAAGGTCGCAATCCTCTCGACGATCCCGATCGCCAGCGGCAACCGAGGATCGCGGTAGGTCGCGATATTGGCCGCCCGGTCGGGCGAGACGACCGTCTTCAGGACGTGGTTCGCGTCGGGAACGAGGAAGAGCTCGGAACGCAGCGCTGCTTGATGCAGGCCCCGAGCGTCCGCAGCGGAGACCTGAAGGTCTCGCTCGCCCTGCACGATCAGCGTCGGACCCTGCCATGCCGCGAGGAGTTTGGACGGGTCCAGGACGAACGCGTCGATCAGGAAGCCCTGCACCGCCGGCCTGAACAGAGATGCCAGCGCCGGGTGCAACGCGCCGTCATCGACGCGCCGCCCGCCTTCGAGCGACGCGATCGTGCCGAATGCCTGCGCCAGAAGCGGTGCATTGGCCGGATTGGCGGTGAGCTGGTCGCGGAGAACCTGGCCCAGGGGCCGTCCCGGGGTCGCAACGAGGATCAGGCCACAGATCCCCGCAGCCTTCTGGGCCGTGGAAAGTGCGACCAAACCACCCTCGCTGTGCCCGAGGAGCCAGACGCAGGCAGCCCCTGTCTTCGCGCGCAGGAGGTCAGCCCAGTGCCGCACGTCGCCGGCATAATCCGAGACGGTCACGGCATCCGGGTCGGCGACGGCCGCCGCACTCCCGAACATGCCGCGCTTGTCGATGCGCAAGGTCGCGACGCCCTTCGCCGCAAGCCCCTCCGCCAGGAGACGATAGGTGGAGGCCGCAACGCCCAGCGGATTGTTGCCGTCCCGGTCGGTCGGACCCGACCCCGGAATGATCAGGACGGCGGCGGAGGCGACACCCGGCCTCGTCAGGGTGCCTCGCAAGGCGGCCAGGGGCCCCGGCACCTCCACAGCCTCTTCGGTCGCGGCGACCGGAAGGGCGGCGCAAACCGTCATCGTGAAACCGAACGCGATTGCTGCACCGGCACGGGCAGGTCGTCCGACGAGAGGCATTTGGCCTTCACGCCAGCGGCCGGCGCCGGGGGGTCGGATTGCGGTCGGTGTCCGCCCCGCCGTGGGCGGCAGCCTCGTAGGCGGTGACGATGCGGCGGACGAGGTCGTGGCGGACCACGTCGACATCGCGGAAGGTGACGCGGCCGATGCCCTCGACGCCGTCGAGGATGCTGACCGCCTCGACGAGGCCCGATTTCTGGCCCGGCGGCAGGTCGACCTGGCTCGGGTCGCCCGTGATGATCATGCGCGAGTTCTCGCCCAATCGCGTCAGGAACATCTTCATCTGCATGGAGGTGGTGTTCTGCGCCTCGTCGAGGAGCACGACGGCGTTGGTCAGCGTGCGCCCGCGCATGAAGGCGAGCGGCGCGATCTCGATGATGCCGGTCTGCAGGCCGCGGTCGACGTGGCGCGCCTCCATGAAGTCGTAGAGGGCATCGTAGATGGGGCGGAGATAGGGATCGACCTTCTCGCGCATGTCGCCGGGCAGGAAGCCGAGACGCTCGCCGGCTTCGACCGCCGGGCGCGACAGGATCAGCCGCTCGGCGTGTCCCTGCTCCAGCAGGGACACGGCGTGGCCGACCGCGAGCCAGGTCTTGCCGGTGCCGGCCGGCCCCTCGGCGAAGACGAGCTCGTGGGCGCGCAGAGCCTTGATATAGGCGTCCTGCGCCGCGTTGCGGGCGCGCACCGCGCCTTTGCGGCGCGTGGCGATCTGGTCGAAGACGGGGCGGTCGGGCTCGGCGGCGATCTCGGCCGAGGGAAACAGGGTGCCCTGCTGCGTCGTCTCCTTGATCGCTCCATCGACGTCGCCGAGCGTCAGCGCGGTGCCGCCGGCAGCGACGCGGGCATAGAGCCGCTCGAAGACGCGGCGGGCCTTCTCGGCCGCGTCGGGCGCGCCCTTGATCACGAGGTGGTTGCCGAGCGCCGTCGCCGTGACCTCGAGACGCCGCTCGATATGGGCGACGTTCTGGTCGTACTGACCGAAGACGAGGCTCGCGAGCCGGTTGTCGTCGAAGGTGAGCGCCACCTCCACCGTCTCGATGATTTCGCCGGCGCGCGAGGCCGGCCCGCGGCCCCGCAGAGGGCCGCCACGTCCGCTCAGGCCGTCAGGTGCTGCCACGCCGTGTTCCTCGAGTTCTGTTCGAGCGATCGCCGCCCCGCCGGCGACGGCCCTCCTCTCCCGGGGGGAGATGACCCGTGCCAGGCTTCGGAGACGTCAGGCTCTTGGAAGGGGACCTCACGCGGCCACCGCGTCGGCGTGCGTTCTCTCGCCGAACAGGCTGTTGGCGCTGGTCGCGGCGACCCGGACCCGCTGCAGCGTCCCGATCGTCGTCGCGGGGGCGTCGAATTGGACGGCGAGCAGGTGGGGCGTCTTGCCGGCCACCTGGCCCGGATGGCGGCCCGGCTTCTCCACCAGCACCTCCACCTCACGTCCCACCATCGCCGCGGCGAAGGCGTGGCGCTGCCCGTCAAGGAGGGCCTGCAGCGCCGCGAGGCGCTCGGCCTTCACGGCCTCGGGCACCGCGTCTGCCCGCTCGGCCGCCGGCGTGCCGGGGCGCGGGCTGTACTTGAACGAGTAGGCGCTCGCGAAGCCGACATCCGCGACGAGCCGCATCGTCTCGGCGAAGTCCGCGTCGGTCTCGCCGGGGAAGCCGACGATGAAATCCGAAGAGAGGGCGATGTCCGGCCGGACCGCGCGGACCCGTTCGATCAGCCGGCGATAGGTGTCCGCGTCGTGCTTGCGGTTCATCGCCTTGAGCACCCGGTCCGAGCCCGACTGCACCGGCAGGTGCAGGTAGGGCATCAGGCCCGGAATCTCGCCGTGGGCCCGGATCAGATCCTCGCCCATGTCGTTGGGATGGCTCGTGGTGTAGCGCAGCCGCAGGAGCCCGGGCAGCCGCGACACCGCCCGCATCAGGCCGGCGAGGGTGACGGGCACCCCGTCCGGGCCCGCACCGTGATAGGCGTTGACGTTCTGGCCGATGAGCGTGACCTCGCGGGCGCCGCCGGCGACAAGGCGCTCGGCTTCCGCGAGGATCGCCGCCACCGGACGCGAGACCTCGGCGCCGCGGGTATAGGGCACCACGCAGAAGGCGCAGAACTTGTCGCAGCCCTCCTGGACGGTGAGGAAGGCCGAGACACTGCCGGTGCGCCGCGCCGGCAGGGCGTCGAACTTGTCCTCGACCGGGAACTCCGTGTCGACGACGCGGGTCTGCCGCGAGCGCGCCAGCAGCTCCGGCAGGCGGTGATAGCTCTGCGGGCCGACCACCACGTCGACGGCGGGCGCGCGGGCCAGGATCTCGGCGCCCTCGGCCTGGGCGACGCAGCCGGCCACCACGATCCGCGTGTCCTGCCCGGCCTGCCCGCGCTCGCCCTTGAGGACTCGCAGGCGCCCGAGCTCGGAATAGACCTTGTCGGCCGCCTTCTCGCGGATGTGGCAGGTGTTCAGAACGACGACATCCGCCTCCTCGACCCGGTCGGTCGCCGCGTAACCCTCCTCGCCGAGCAGATCCGCCATCCGGGCGGAATCGTAGGCGTTCATCTGGCAGCCGTAGGATTTGACGAAGGCTTTCTTCAACGTGCGGGGTCCTGCAGGGCGATCAGGCGCCCGCATCTAACACAGTTTGCAAAGGGCGTCGCGGCGACGACCTGTCCTCAAATGGCTGGGAGGCCAGAGCCTGCGAAGCCGGGTGCCTGGGCAGGGGCCTGGCTCTGTGCGGGCTCCATCGCCCGGCCGGCGAGGACACCCCGCACCGCGGCGCGTACGGAAGCCTCGGCCATGGCCGTCGCGCGCTTGCGGTCGGTCCCGGCGTCGAAGGTGATCGGCGCCCCCCAGACCACGTGCACGTCGATCGGGCCGCCCTTGAGGAAGAGGGCGAGGTGAGGGGCGAG
>JAESGR010000809.1_pt1 | contig 14745 bp, 13 predicted proteins | sample 9269771 | NCBI WGS metagenome assembly JAESGR01 (sample SAMN15739572, study PRJNA653492) | algae metagenome | isolation source: Chroococcus sp. CMT-3BRIN-NPC107 and co-occurring heterotrophs from well... | place: USA: Clark Mountains Wilderness, California | collected 2010-04-18
TCGCCTTGCTCGCGACTACGAGCGCCTGCCTGAAACGGGCCTCGCCATGATCCACACCGCCATGAGCCGCATCATGCTTCGACGCCTCGCATAACCTCCTCCAGCCACTTTGCGGACAGTCAGTCAGGCCACCGCGACTCATTTGGCTGGGTACATGGTATAAAACGCAAGCTTTATGCTGTACACCGCAGAGTAGCCGTTGCTTGGGCAGGACAAGCGTTGGCTGCACGCAGGTATGTAATAGATCTTGGCGATTTCTTACGTGGATTAGAAACAGAAGTAGATTTTGACGACTTAGAGCGGTTCCATAGAGAATGGCCTGAATCAACAGAAGATATCGGCATAGTGGGCATCTTTGTAGGTAAAGACGGTTCTTTAAGATGCTTTCACTTGAATGGAGAGAAATTAGATTCACCTCTAGCTGAAGAGGTGTATGCAGCAGGCAGTGGAGGCACTGCTCTCAAGAAACTCTTGATGGATTTCATTCCGCAGACAATGCACTACGACGCCACTTTATCAAATTCAAAGCAGCGTGCACTTGCTGCAGTTTTACCGTTCATTTCAGCTTTTCAAGCAAATGAAATTGCATCACCTTCATTAGATGGCTTCGGCGGCGGCTATGAGATCGCTTATACCCAATGGCCAGAAGGGGAAGAGCCTCGCATCGTTCTAGCCTCAAGTATCACTTACTTTAACTGGATGGCCGCTTTAAATGGCAGCATCATTACTACGACAAGGTTACTACCTGGTATAATAACACAAAACTATCAGCAGAATCGATTGATAATAGGGCGCATAATGTTTCCTGCTTTGGTAGCGGATCTTTTTCCAGACGGTGCAATTCCAGAAGTTTTCAAGGAGAATACCGTTAGTGTTGTTGAGGGTTTTTTTGACCATTCCAACGAAGTAGCTTCCGATGAAATGCTTATCCCGCCGATGTCAATTGATATAAATATACATCATATTTGGGTATCTGACGGGAATTCGTTGTCGAGAGCAAGCATCAGTCGTTTTGATTGCCATGACTTGAATATTTCACACTACGATGGCGGATTTTCCTTCAGTTTCAAGGAAGAATTTAGAGTGTTTTTTCAAGAATTCATTCAGCAGCGCCCGGATATCAGCAGGTTACTAGTTGACGGGCAATGACTTCTTATTGTTTTCAGTTAACACATTCAGCCCCCGCTCGTCAAAATTTGTTGGACTTGCTTAACGTGCCGGCCAAGCCCCCATTGCCACCCGGGCCACCGCCTCCAGTTCCTCCCGCCTCGCCCCGTCCCGCGCCTGGATCGACATGCCGTGGAACACGGCCGAGAACATTCGCGCCAACGCCGGCACATCCGTGTCCGCCGGCAGTTCCCCCGCCCGCACGCCAGCCGCGATCCGCTCCTCCATGATCCGCCGCGACTGCGCCCGCCGCTCCGTCATCATCGCCTGGAGCGGCTCGATGTCGGCCGAGCCGTGCGTGAGCGCCAGCGCCACCATGCAGCCGATCGGCCGGTCGGGCTTGGTCAGCTCGGCCGCCGCCACCTGCAGAAGGCGCTCCATGCCGGCCCGTGCCGTGTGCTCGGCGGCCAGGATCTGCTCGGCAAAGCTGCCCGGCCCGGCGGCATAGCGCTCGATCGCCGCCTGGTAGAGCTGCTGCTTGTTGCCGAAGGCTGCATACAGGCTGGAGGGGCTGAGGCCCATCACGCGGATCAGCTCGTCCATCGACGTGCCCTCGTAGCCGCGCTGCCAGAACAGCCGCATGGCACCATCGAGCGCCTGCTCGCGGTCGAAGCTGGACGGCCTGCCACGGCGCCGGGGTTCAGCGGCTTTCATAACGATCGTTCCAAAAATCTTGACCGTCTGCACGCTGCAATCTATCCCAGCCTCGATTGGAACGAACGTTCCATATATGAGGAGAATCTGGCAATGTCGGCATTGCAGGGTAAGGTGGCGCTCGTGACCGGAGGCTCGCGCGGCATCGGTGCCGCCATCGTCCGGCGGCTGGTCCAGGACGGTGCCGCCGTGGCCTTCACCTACGTCTCGTCCAGGGAAAAGGCGGAAGCGCTGGCCCGGGAGATGGAAGCCGAGGGCGGCAAGTTGCTGCCGATCCAGGCCGATGCGACCGACGCCGATGCGGTGACGTCCGCCGTCCGGCAGGCGGTCCAGGCCTTCGGCAAGCTGGATGTCCTCGTGAACAGTGCCGGGGTCTACGAGGCCGGAAGCCTGGACGAGCTTTCCATCGAGGCCTTCGACCGGATGGTCGCCGTCAACATCCGCAGCGTGTTCGTGGCCATCCAGGAGGCCGTCAGGCACATGCCGGAGGGCGGCCGGATCGTCACGATCGGCAGCTGCGTCTCCGAGCGCACGCCGGCTGCCGGCATGGGACCCTATGCCATGAGCAAGGCCGCGATCACCGGCCTCACCCGTGGCCTCGCCCGCGATCTCGGCCCGCGCGGCATCACGGTGAACAACGTGCAGCCAGGACCGGTCGACACGGACATGAACCCCGCCGACGGACCTGCCGCCGAGATTCAGCACGGCTGGATGGCCCTGCCCCGCCACGGCCAGCCCAGCGAGATCGCCGCCATGGTCGCCTATCTGGCCGGACCCGAAGCCGGCTACGTCACCGGCGCCAGCCTCCTGATCGATGGCGGCTTCGCGGCCTGACCCACTGTTCCGAACGGCTCGACTGCAGACAGAGCATGGTCGACGAGCGCGGTCCCGCCGATCGACTTGAGCCCTACGCCTGCCATCTCGGTTCGTGCTAGGATCGAGCCGATCGGCCCCAGGCAAGGCCGTCCGGCGGGGAACTGCACACCGCATGTTCGTATTGCATGAACGAACCCAAGGACATCGGCCCGTTCAATGGCTTAGCAAGTTTTCGACGCGCATGTTCGCGCTGAAACCGGCCATCAGGCTCCATCCAAGCTGGCACCCACGCCCCACCTGCGCTACCAGCCTGCCGTCAAGAACGTCGGGAAACGCGTGAGATGGCCAACGTTGCCGTGATCGGCGCCCAGTGGGGCGACGAGGGCAAAGGGAAGATCGTCGATTGGCTCTCCGAGCGGGCCGATGTCGTCGTCCGCTTCCAGGGCGGCCACAATGCCGGCCACACGCTCGTCGTCGAGGGCAAGACCTACAAGCTCTCCCTCCTGCCCTCGGGCGTGGTGCGCCAGAAGCTGTCGATCATCGGCAATGGCGTGGTGGTGGACCCCTGGGCGCTGCTGGCCGAGATCGACCGCCTGCGCGAGCAGGGCGTGGCGATCAAGCCGGAGACGCTGCGGCTGGCCGAGAACGCCTCCCTGATCCTGCCGCTTCATGCCGAGCTGGACCAGGCGCGCGAGCAGGCCCGCGCCGCCTCGAACATCGGTGCCGGCAAGATCGGCACGACCGGCCGCGGCATCGGACCCGCCTACGAGGACAAGGTCGCAAGGCGGGCCATCCGCGTCTGCGATCTCACCGACCGCGTGCTGCTGGAAGGCAAGGTTCACGACCTCCTCCTCCATCACAACGCGCTGCGCCGGGGCCTGGGCATCGCCGAGATCGAGCCGGACGCCCTGCTGGCAGCCCTGAACAGCCTGGCCCCGAAGCTCCTGCCCTTCTCCGAACCGGTCTGGCTGCGCCTGGCCGAGCTCAAGCGCAACGGCCGCCGGATCCTGTTCGAGGGTGCCCAGGGCGCCATGCTCGACGTGGACCATGGCACCTACCCCTACGTCACCTCTTCCAACACCATGTCCGGCATGGCCGCCACCGGTTCGGGCCTCGGGCCCGACGCGGTCGGCTACGTGCTGGGCATCTGCAAGGCCTATACGACCCGGGTCGGCTCCGGCCCGTTCCCGACCGAGCTGTTCGACGAGATCGGCAAGCGCCTGGGCGAGCGTGGCCACGAGTTCGGCACCGTCACCGGCCGCCCGCGCCGCTGCGGCTGGTTCGACGCGGTCATGGTGCGCCAGGCGGTCAAGGTCGGCGGCATCCATGGCCTGGCGCTCACCAAGCTCGACGTGCTGGACGGCCTGAAGACCCTCAAGGTCTGCACCGCCTACAGCCTGAACGGCCAGATCCTGCACCACCTACCGGCTAACCCCGCCGCGCAGGCCGCCGTCCAGCCGATCTTCGAGGAGATGGAGGGCTGGGACGAGAGCACGGCCGGTGCCCGCAGCTTCGCCCAGCTGCCCGCCGCGGCGATCAAGTACGTGAAGCGGCTGGAAGAGCTGGTGGAAGCTCCGGCGGCCCTCCTGTCGACCAGCCCGGACCGCGACGATACCATCCTGGTCACCGATCCCTTCGCGGACTGAGGCATCGACCAACGGGGCAGCGCGTCAATCGATGTAGCGTGCCAGCACCGTCCTGCTCTCCTCGAGCGCTGCTTCGAGGCTGCACAGGGCGGCACCGACATCCGTCCCACCCCGCCTGAGTTGATCCTCGATGGCGCCAGCCAGGGAGGATACCCGGGTCAGGCCAAAGGTGCCGGCGGTGCCGCGCAGGCGGTGCGCCTCCTTGGTCAATGCCTCGGCATCGCCGCAGACGTCCCGCAGGCGCTGGCAGCTCTCCCGTGCACCCTCGACCGCACGGGTCACCATGGCGTGGAACATCGCAGGTGGCATCCGGGATGCCATCGCGTCGATCCTGCCACGATCGACCAGCGGCTGCTCGCCGGCGGCATCGGTGGGGTAGGGCTTGGCCGGGGCTTTCCCTGCAGCAGCCTCCAGACCGCTCTCGGCACGCTGACCGTGGCTGATCGAGGCGAGGGCCGCATACAGCTGCTCCCATACGATGGGCTTGGTGAGGCAGGCGTTCATGCCGGCCGCGAGATAACGCTCCTGCTCGCTCTCCATGACGTTGGCCGTCAGTGCAAAGACAGGGATGGTGCCGATTGGCGGTGGCAGCTCGCGGATGAGGCGCGTCGCCTCGATCCCGTTCATCACAGGCATCTGGACGTCCATCAGGACGACGTCGAAGCCGCCACGGGTCACCTGTGCGACCGCGTCGGCCCCATGTTCCGCCTGTTCGACCCGGTGCCCTGACCGCCGCAACATCTCCGCCAGCAATTCCCGGTTCACTGCCACATCGTCGACCACCAGGACCCGCAGTGGCAGCATCTCGGTGGACCAGATGGCCTCGCGCTCGGCCGCCATCCGGACGTCGCCGAGCGGCATCGGCAGCTCGAACCAGAACGTGCTTCCGATGCCTGGCCGGCTCCGGACTCCGATCGTGCCACCCATGGCGCCGACGAGCCGCTTGCAGATCGCTAGGCCGAGGCCACTCCCGCCATAATGCCGACTGATCGAGCTGTCCGCCTGCACGAAGGCTTCGAACAGCCCAGCCTGCCGCTCCTCCGGAATCCCGATGCCCGTATCGGTGACCTCGATCCGCAGCCGCGACCATCCGTTCGGTGCCGGCTGCTCCTCGATCGACACCGTCACATGCCCGTTCGAGGTGAATTTCAGGGCATTTCCAGTGAGGTTCACCAGCACCTGACGCAGCCGCGTAGGATCGCCCTTGACCACCAGCGAAGGCTGGGCACGCGCGCCGATCCGCAGTTCCAGCGCCCGTTCGGTCGCCTGCGGCAGCATCAGCGCGTGAACCTGCTCCAGAAGATCCAGCGGCTTGAAGTGGATATGCTCCAGCTCCAACCGTCCCGCCTCGATGCGCGAAAAATCGAGGATGTCGTTGATGATGCTGAGCAGGTGGTTTCCGGACCGCCGGATTGTCTCGATGTACCGCCGCTGCGTGGGATTGAGATCCTCGGTGGCTAGAAGATCGGCCATGCCCAGCACGCTCGTCATCGGTGTCCGGATCTCGTGGCTCATCGACGCCAGGAACTGAGACTTGGCGAGACTGGCCTGTTCGGCCAACTGTCGCGCCTCTTCCAGCTCTTCGTTCTGTGCCTGCAGTTGCTTGTATGCTTCTTCCAGCGCGTCCTCGCGCTCCTTTTCCCGCGTGATGTCCCGGCCATGGCCGACATAGCCGATGGTTCGTCCCGTCTCGTCGACCAGGAGCGACTTGGTTGATTGAAGCACATAGTGGCGGCCATCGCGGCGCTGGATGACCTGCTCTACCACGACCGTCTGCCCGCCCGTGAAGAAGGCCTCTTCGTCGTCGCGCAGACGTTTAGCGACGTCGGCGGGATAGAAGCTGCTGTCCGTCCGCCCGATCAACTGATCGACATTGTCAGCCTCCATGAAGCACGCCGTGGCAGCGTTACCGGCGAGGAATCTGCAATCCAGATCCTTGGCGAAGATCAAGTCCGGCAGGGCCTCGATCATCGCCCGGTAGATCGTGTTCTCGCGGTTCTTGGCTTCCAGGGCCGCGGATGCCTGCTTATAGCCGCCGACGTCGATAACCTGGACCAGGTGGCAGGGCGGCTGGGCCTTGCTGCCAGCGCCCAGCCTGCTGACGCTGATCGTCACCCAGACGACGCTCCCATCCTTGCGAACATAGCGGCGCTCCCGTCGGAACGAATCGATCCTGCCATCATACATCTGCTCCACATCAACCAGTGTCTGGGGGAGGTCGTCCGGATGCATGATCTGCCGGACCGTCATGCCGATGCACTCGTCCCGGCTGTAGCCGATCAGTGCACAGAACACTGGATTCACGTAGATCCAGCGCATGTCTGGCCCGACCAGGAGCATGCCTACTGCTGCCTGCTCGATGATCCGGCAGAGCAGGCTCCGATCGTCAGGAAGCCCGTGATCGTCGCCATCGGCGACGGCAAACTGATTACTCACGACGCGTCATCACTCTGCCGCACCTCGTAGCAGGACACGATGCCCGGTAGGCTCGCCACCAACGCATCGGAGCCCGCACAGCCTATTGGTTGAGTACTGTATACGCACAGCAACTTTGATGTTGCCTATCTCAGTACATCGAAGTTACAGGAGCAAGCTGATGCCGCACCGCAGGCGGGATGATACTGACGCAGCCGCTGCAGATCCTGCCAAGCGACGGAAGAGCGAGTCGCTTGTGGAGATGGTGTTGTGCATGATCATGCTCCCACTGCCGGCGCAGGTCGGCTTCCGGGAAGAAGCATCTTGAAGCCGCCTGCCCGACATCACCGTCTGTAGCCTGATCGCCTTGCTGACCCTGCCATTGCTGCTGGGGGATCACCGTGATGCGGCATGGATCTGGTCCATCCTGGTTAGCGGCTTGGCTTGGCAGCATTGCCAGCCTATGTCGCTGCCCGGAGCCGCCTGTTGCGGGTCTGGATGGCAAAGCGCGTCATAGCACGCCTGCCCTTGAGGACGACGGCGCGGCGGCACGTTCGTCGCCCCGTGCGCAGGCTCGGCGGTAGCCATGGCTCCCGGCGTCTATCGAGCCAGTTCGTGCCGGTCGTCTGCGTCATCCTGCGACATCTTCTTGATGGTGCGGCTATCCTGGCGACTGCTCCTCGCCTACCAGCTGAGCCTCGCGGGATGCGGTAGCGTGGCCGAACTTTCCGAACGCCTCAGGAAGTTGCATCGCACAAAAGCGAGCCGAGCGCCTGCCCATCGAATTCTGCCACCGGCGTGAGTTGGAGCAGCGCCAGAATCGTCGGCGCGAGATCGACCAGCCTCGCCTCGTTGGTCATCTGGCCGCGGGCGACATGCGGTCCAGATGCCATCAGGAAGCCGGTGTTGCGGTGGGCACCTGACCTGCGCTCGGGCGACGGCACATGGATTTCTCCCAGGCGCTCCGACCAGACCTTCTCCAGCCGGGTTTTGTCGGACCACAGCACAATCAGGTCCGGCAGATCATCCAGATACTCCCCCGCATGAACCTGGCGCGTGCGGATCACCTGCCGGATCGCTGGCTTGCCCGATCGGACCTCGATCAGCTCCGTAAGGGCCGTTTCGATCTCAGCACATACGGCATCATACTCCGGTCCAGGCGCCGCGTCAGCCGATCCCAGCGCCGGTCGGGCACCGCGGCCTTCACCGCCTCGATCCACCGTGCCGGCACCATGGAGTCCAGCCGCCGCAAAGCATGCGGCCCCCAACGGCAGAGCGGGGATGCCGTCCTTGCTAATCCTGTGTCGGGCGGCCCCACAGCTAGCCGCTTCAGTACCTCCGGCAGGAGATGCCAGCCGCTAAAGTTCGGCCCCATCCCGGAGAGTGAGAACACCAGGATGTCGGCATCTGGGCAACTTGCCCGGGCTTCACCGACAAATCCGTCGATCTCGGCAAGCACGTCCCGGAAGGTTGATGCATATCGTCGGGCCCGCTCGGGATCATGCTCGGGATGACAGGGATCGAGCGTGTCCCAAAGGAGGTGCATCGCCCAGTGCAGTTCGGCGAACACCGTCAGGAACAGGTCAAAGGGACCCTGGTCCAGCACGAACCGGGAAATCCCGGCCTTGCTGCGAACCCCGCACAGAAGGTCCTCCTTGATCTGGGCACATTCCGCCAATGTTTCGGGCCGTTTGGCGATTCGCCTCGTTTCCGCCAGCGGATGGGGACCGAACCGCGCCAGGATGTCGTTCATGAGGGCTGGTAGATGGGACGAACGCGGCCAAGCCGGATACTCGCCACCCCAGCCCATCACGTGGACGCCCTCGAATCCGGCCAGGGGCCTTGTCTGAGGTACATCGATGATGGCGGCCTTCTTCCCGGCACGCGCCAAGGCGGCCCAGAACGGTGGCCCCGGGAGGTCGTCGGCATACTTCTTCACGACCCGGTAGCTACCGCTCTCCAATTGCATGTGCGTGAAGAACTGCCCGTGCCGGGCCGGCATCAGACCCGTCGTGAAGCTGGGCCAGATCGAGCCGCTGGATATGTCGGCTACGGAACGCAGCATCGTCCAGCCACCGCTCATCCGGAGCGCAGCGAGGTTCGGCATCCAGCCCTCGGCGAGCCAGCGCTCCATCCAATCCGGACCTGCCACCTCGATGCAGATGGCGATGACGCGCCGGCTCATCGCCCTGCCCTCCTCATGACACCCATGATCCAGGCGCCGACGACCCGCCAGTTGCCGCCAGCCAACTCCTTGCCCACGCGATGGGCGGCACGAGGCGGTAGCAACAAGGCAACGCACATCAGCTGGAAGACAGTCGCGTGGCGGCGCAGGATCCGCAGCAAGTTGCGGGCCTTATGCTGCTCGTAGGTGTCGACCGGCCCCCGCCCCGCTCGCCCTCCCAGATGGTAGACCACGGCCTCTGGTGCGTAGACGATCCGCCAAGCTGCCGCGCGAGCACGCAGGGAGAACTCGACATCTTCCCAGCCATATGGATTTAAACCCTCGTCAAACCCGCCAATCAGGCCGAACAAGCCGGCACGAACGAAGAATGCAGAGCCAGGGCAGGCTTCGGTATTGCACGGCTGGTCGTACTGGCCGCAAGCCAGTTCTTCCGAGCCGACGTCCCATGCGGCACCGAGGTAAGGGTTGAACCGCATCCCGCCTGCGGAAACCAGCCTCCGGTCGCCCGGGCGCCGGTACGCTTTGGCGGCGACGATGCCGATGTTCTTGCTATGGCGAGCCGCCCTAACCAACGCTCCGACAGTATCCGGCTCCAGGAGCGTGTCGTTGTCGATGAACAGGAGATGGTGTGGCTGGTGATGCGCCATCACCCAGGCCAAGCCCGCATTCCGGCCACCCGATACACCAAGGTTGCACGTTTGCTCGATGAGCGTGACGGATGGAAACTGCAAACGGACAGCGTCGGCGGAGCCGTCACTCGACGCATTGTCGACGACTACGGTAACCACATGTCGCCAATGCAATCGCCCGACGGCTTCCAGGCAAGCCATGAGGAGTTCGCGGCCATTATGGTTCAACACGATGATTGCGACCAGTTCGTCGTCCTGAAACGTCGGCGGCAGCACCTCGGCCATGCTTCGCTCCAAGCGTCGAGGTGGCAGCTTGCACTGCAACCGGAGGCTTGAGTAGCTGCCATGATCGAGGACGCTCGTGGGCTGTCGAGTGCGACATGCATCGAGAGCGACCTCTGCATCATTGGCGGCGGACCTGCCGGCATGGCCGTGGCCCTCCGCTTTGCATGCACCGGCGTGCGCGTCTGCCTCTTGGAGTGTGGCGGCCTTCATCAAGAGCGGCGAAGCCAAGAACTGCTGCACGGGGAACATGGCGGCCAGCCGGGCCTTCCACTGCACTGGACGCGACAATCGCGCCTGGGTGGTACTGCGGGCTGGTGGGGCGGTGAGTGCCGGCCGCTTGACGATGCCCAGGACCTGTCGCCGCGGCCATGGCTGGATCACCCGGGCTGGCCGATCAGCGCCACCGACCTCAAGCCATTCGAGCCGGAAGCCTGCGCGTTCTGCGGACTGGGCTTTGGCCCATTTGAATCTCACGACATGCTTCTTGCGCAGCGACAGTCGCTTCCGCTCGATCCCGAGCGCTTCAGCACCTGTCTGTTCCGCTATGCGGCGCCCAAGGATCTGACGCGGCTGCATCGTCCACGGCTGGACAAGGCGAGGAACATCCGGGTGCTCCTGCATGCGGCCGCCATCCGGCTGGAAGTCGCCCCGGGCTCCCGCACGGTCGACGCCGTCAGGTTCAGCAGCTTTCAAGGACTGGAGCATGTCCTGCGCGCGCGCCGGGTCGTACTCGCGGCAGGAGGCATCGAGAACGCGCGCCTGCTCCTCGTTTCCGAAGATCTCGGCAATGATAAAATCGGCCGCTGCTTTATGGATCATCTCTATCTGGACGACGTGGCGACCTTCGCGCCTTCGCCCGCTGCACCTGGGCTTCGGGCATATGCCCGCCGCACGTCGGTGAGTGACAGCACCTTCAAGTTGGCGCTCATGCCACGTGCCGCTCTCCTTGCAGCGGCAGGCAGCAGCCATTGCTGCATCAAGCTTGCTGCCCCGATCAAGCGAACCCGGGCAATGCTGGCGGCAATCGCCCTTCGCCACGGCCTGAGCTCCGGCTATCTTCCGGAGCCATCCCATAGGCTTCTCGCGCGGATGATCACGACGTCGCCGGAACTGATCAGCCAGATTGCTCGCTCGCTGCGCCGGGCCGAAGATGCCTCTAACCCCGTGCCGGCTGGCCTTGCCGTCAGCATGGTGCTGGAGCAGTTGCCCAATCCGGATAGTCGGGTCACCTTGTCGAGGACCGTCGATGCGCTCGGTCGCCCCCAGGCACGTCTGGACTGGCGGCTTTCGGATGCAGACCGGCTTGGCTGGTCAGCCATTCTGGCAGCGCTGGATGGAGATCTGCGTCGGGAAGGACTGGGCAGGCTGAACCATCTGCCGCGAGACGCCACCGTCTTCGACCGGCTACGCCCGGCCTGCCACCACATGGGAACAACCCGGATGTCGGCCAGACCCGAAACAGGCGTCGTCGACCGGAATGGCCGGGTGCACGGCGTAGGCAACCTGTTGTTGCCGGAGGCTCGGTCTTCCCTACGAGCGGTCATGCCAACCCGATGCTGACGGCCATCACCTTGAGCATCCGCCTGGCGCATCATCTGGCCGACGTTCCGCCCTGATTTCTACCCGGTGAAGAGCGACCTCATTGTTCCGGCAGTTAACGTTCTCTTCATCGCTGGATGCTAGCTATGGCCGCAGGACGAGATCCGAGCGGCCGCCCCGATGCAGACGTGCTTGCCCCAAACTGTATTCATGCAGGCTGCCCTGGAGCAGGCATCGGAGGGATTTATCGGTTTCACCTCGGACTTCCGCACACTGTTCTGCAACACGGCCGCCGCGCGGATCCTCGGCATCGCCTATCCCAGACGCACAGACGACATCATCGAAGCGATGATGGCAGGAAGCTCGGCCTTCGACCATTCCACCCGCTCAGCCTTTTGCATGCTGGTGCGCACGGCCGCATCCACCGGATCAGAGCAAGGTCGATTCCGGAGGTCGCATCGTATCGACCTGCCCTGTGATCATACCCTGGAGGTCGACCTGACCCTGCTCGAGGATGATGCGATCCTGGCGAAGCTCAACATTCGGCATGGAAGCATGCTTCCTGCGGAACAGACCGACAGCTTGACCGGTCTCTCTGACCGGCTCTGGTTCCGTCAGAGCCTGAGCACGCTGCTCGACGGAGCATCGGACAAAGTGCAGGTGGCGGTCCTCATGATCGATCTGGATCGCTTCAAGGCGGTGAATGACACTCATGGCCACCCAATCGGTGATGCCCTTCTGCAGCTGGCAGCACAGCGATTGCGCGCTGCCGTGCGCGAACGGGACATCGTGAGTCGCTTGGGAGGCGACGAGTTCGCCGTGGTGATGCCGGCACCGGGCCAAGCCGACGACGTAGGGGCCAGATTGGTCGACCTTCTCGGTCGCCCCTATCTGATTGAGGACCGTGTGGCGACCGTTGGTGCCAGCATCGGCATCGCAATCGGCCCCAGGGACGGTGCCACGGCGGCGGAGCTGGCGCGCGCTGCCGACCTTGCACTCTATCAGGCCAAGGCGGATGGCCGCGGCGCCGTCCGCAAGTTCGAGCGGTGGATGGATGCACGTGCGCGCGCTCGCAGCAACCTGGAAGCAGAGCTGCGCCGAGCACTCGTCTTGCGTCAGTTCGAGTTGCACTACCAGCCCCAGGTCAACTTGGCGCAACGCAAGCTTGTCGGCTTTGAGGCATTGCTTCGCTGGCGTCACCCTAAACTCGGCTTGGTCCCTCCCGATCAGTTCATCCCACTCGCCGAGGAGATCGGCGCCATCGTGCCAATCGGGGAGTGGGTGCTGCGCACAGCCTGCCGCGATGCGGCATCCTGGCCGGATGAACTGACCGTTGCCGTCAATGTTTCGGCGCGCCAGCTGGCTGACCGACATCGATTGCCGCGCCTGGCGGCCTCCGCACTTGCCGAATCCGGCCTGCCTGGATGCCGCCTGGAGATCGAGGTGACCGAGAGCGCCCTGATGTGCCAACAGGAGGATGCCCTCCAGGTCCTTCATGCATTGCGTGAACTTGGGATCCGCATGAGCATGGACGATTTCGGAACCGGATACTCTTCACTGAGCCAGCTGCGCTCGTTCCCGTTCCACAAGCTGAAGATCGATCAGTCGTTCATCCGGGACATTGCACACAGCAGTCAAGCCGTGGCCGCTATCCGTGCCATCGCAGCGCTCGGCGCCAGCATGGGCATGACGACGACGGCCGAGGGCGTAGAGACCGTCGAGCAGGAGGCCCTCGTGCGTGCGGATGGCTGCACCGACATGCAAGGCTATCTGGTCAGTCCTGCAGTCCGAGCGAACGACATCCCAACCCTCATCCGGCGCCTCGGTGCCGCTGTTACGGCGATGGAGGAGCCAGTCCAGTGAAGGGAGTTTTGTTCAGGCTCGTCTACTGCAGCCGCAACATGGTGGTCGATGCCGCCGATCCTTTGGGTGAGATTGAACAGATCCTTGCGACGTCGCGGACGAACAACAGTCGTTTGGGAATTACCGGAGCGCTCATGCACAGTGACACTCTGTTCGCCCAAGCACTCGAGGGACCGCCGGCTGCCATCCATGTGACATTCGAGCGGATCCAACGTGATCGACGTCACGCTGGGGTGGTGGTTCTGCAGGCGGTGCGGGCCGACCAGAGGTTGTTTGGAGGCTGGAGCATGGCTTCGGTCGACATCCGCGGACCCACCGCACCAACCCTGCCAATCAGCCTGTCACTGGCGGGCGACGACGGGCTGTCTGCGCCGGATCTGGTGGCACTGCTACAAGAGCTGGTTGCTTTTCAACCCGGACCGATTCTAGCAGCCGAATAAGTATGGTCGGCGAAGTGCAAACGTGACTCCCGTACAGGCAGATCACCGACGTAACGCCATCGAGGCTGTGAAGCGCCGGGTGATAGAGCAGCACGGTCAGAGCCAGGGTTTCGCGGCAGTCTCCTCAGAGGTGTGGAGACGCCTCATAGCCCGTCTGAGAATGATCTCAGTGGCTGATGCGGCGCAGAAGCAGGCTGCCCATGGCGACGTGGATGAAGGCTTCAGACACATCGAGCCGCGCCTCGTAGTCGCGCACCAGGCGGCGCCAGCGGCTAACAGATGTCTCCGCCATGGCCAACGGTTGCGGACGGCATCCAGGCTCGTCCGAGCCCCAGCACTGTCCGAGATGTCGGCGCTGACGCAGGTTGGCCATCAGGAGACGGCCGTCGGTGTCGACCGCGATGTGCCGCTTGCGGCCCAGCACCTTCCTGGCCACCGGACGGGCTGGCTCCTCGCCCTGATCGTTCCCGGTCCAGCATCGGCACCACGTCGCGGATCGTGCGGCAGGCGCACAAGGCGCCGGAACCACCAGTACACAGGTCGGCCCTGTCAGCTCTGCTGCCGTCTCTCCAAGGGATCGCGTCGCGATGGCGGGAAGTCCTTCGGCAGCATCCGCCAGCCACCGCCGCTGCGTGCCATGCATGGTGCAGATCGCGTTCAGCCCTTCCCGCAGGTCCGTCGCCGGCTTGCGCCCTCGCTTGGACACCTTGGGCAGCAGCGGCTGAACCCGCCGCCACTCCTCGTCCGTCAGATCAGCGGGACACCGCTTGGTCTTGCGGGCAATCTCGGCCATCGGCCTTCAGCCCGATCCCTCGGAGAGATGTCGGCAGAGCCGACAGGCGGCTACGGCTTGCTCGGGTCCACATCCCGAGCTTCCACCACGGCCAGATCCGTCCAGCAACCCATCCTCAAGCGGACCAATAGGGCCCGTTAGCTCTTGATCCAATCGAGAGTTGCAGCGAGGCAGAGCACGCCCATGAAGGAGCTGGACACCTCCATTTACTGGCCAATGCGTCTCGCCGGACCGCGTCGTACGGCGAGGTGACGACGACCGCGGCTCTGTGTTGGCAGGATGTTGCCTTCGGGCTGATCATCCCTGTGCCGAC
>JAESGR010000810.1_pt1 | contig 14744 bp, 16 predicted proteins | sample 9269771 | NCBI WGS metagenome assembly JAESGR01 (sample SAMN15739572, study PRJNA653492) | algae metagenome | isolation source: Chroococcus sp. CMT-3BRIN-NPC107 and co-occurring heterotrophs from well... | place: USA: Clark Mountains Wilderness, California | collected 2010-04-18
TGTAGCCCACGCCCGTGGCGAGAACCTCCCAGGTGCCCCAGGGGCGCACGTCCCGCTCCCCCACCGCATACCGCACCGGCCCCAGAACCGCCGATCCCGTCAGATGAGCCACTAGCTGATTCAAAGGTCTGCCCCCTCCGCGTTCGGCGCCCAATCGCGATGCGAGTGTGGCGAGAACGGGGCGGGCGGGCCTCGGCGTCCCAGACTTTCCCGGACCGTGGCATCCGGGCAACAACTCACGACGAGCCGTCGAGCGCCGCCCGGTCGCGTCCTCAGAAGGCCGTGCGCTGCCGGATCGCCGCCGAGAGGGTGCCCTCGTCGAGGTAGTCGAGCTCGCCGCCGACCGGGACGCCGTGGGCGAGCTTGGTGACCCGGACCGGGAGATGCGCGAGGAGCTCGGTGACGTAATGGGCCGTGGTCTGGCCGTCGACGGTCGCGTTGAGGGCGAGGATGACCTCCTTGACCTCCGGCTCGGCCGCGCGGGCCACGAGGGTGTCGAGGTTGAGGTGTTCCGGGCGCACGCCGTCGAGGGGCGACAGCACGCCGCCGAGCACGTGGTAGCGCGCGTTGACGGCCCCCGAGCGCTCGAGCGCCCACAGGTCCGAGACGTCCTCCACGACCACGAGGATGGAGAGATCGCGCCGGCCGTCGCGGCAGACCGTGCAGGGGTCGGCCGTATCGACATTGCCGCAGGAGCGGCACACCACGATGCGCTCGTTGGCGACGCGCAGCGCGTCGCTCAAGGGGCCGAGCAGGGTCTCGCGGCGCTTGATGAGGTGGAGCGCGACGCGGCGGGCCGAGCGGGGGCCGAGGCCCGGCAGGCGGGCGAGCAATTGGATCAGGCGCTCGATCTCGGGACCGGCGATGGACTGGGGCATGGACGAGGCTTCGCGGTTCGGCTCGGGACCGACGAGGAGCCGATCGCAGGCGCAAGGAGAAAGGGGGCTAAACCCTTATATAGGAAGCGCTTTCCCTTTCCCCAAGCGGGGCCGTGCCGCTTCTCCCCAACGGGTTGCGGAACGGCCGGGGCAGGCTGACGCAGGCCTGCGCCTCGGGCCGGGAACGGCTTCAGAACAGCTTCATTCCGGGAGGCAGCGGCAGGCCCTTGGTGATCTCGGCCATGCGCTCCTGCATGGCGCGCTCGGCCTTTCCCCGCGCGTCGTTCATGGCCGCGACGATGAGGTCCTCGAGGATCTCCTTCTCGTCCGGCACCATCAGGGACGGGTCGATGGCGATCGCCTTCAGCGCGCCCTTGCCGGTCACACGCACGGTCACGACGCCGCCCCCGGACACGCCCTCGACCTCCATGGCGTCGAGCTCGGCCTGCACGTCCTGCATCTTCTGCTGCATGGCCTGGGCTTGCTTCATCAGGCCCATCATGTCGCGCATGGCACTCTCCTTCGGTTATGACCGCCCGCGGGCGTCGCGCCTCTCGCGGCGTCAGTCGAGGTCGTCGTCGGCTTCCGTCTCGCGTGCGGCCTCCGCGTCGGTCTCGCCGAGGATCCCGGCTTCTGCGGGCGCGTCGCCCTCGCCCGCCCGCTCGCGCACGTTGACGATCTGGGCCCCGGGGAAGCGCGACAGGACGGCCTGCACGAGGGGATGGGCGGCGGCGCCCTGCCGGCGCTCCTGCTCGGCGGCGCGGGCCTGCTCCTGCAGGGTCGGGGCGCCGGGCTCGGTCGACAGGGCCACGACCCAGCGGGTGCCGGTCCAGGTCTGGAGCGCCCGGGCGAGGTCGTTGGCGAGCGTGCGGCTGCCGCCCTCGGCAAGGCTGAACTCGATCGAGCCCTCCTCGAAGCGGACGAGGCGCACGTCCCGCTCCAGGGCGGCCTTGAGGACGATGTCGCGCTGCTCGCCCGCATAGGCGACCACGTCCTCGAAGCGCCGCAGGCGCAAGGCGGGAGCGGCGTCCGGGGCGGGCGCGGGGCGGGGCTGCGGCTCGGGCTGCGAGGTCGCGAGCGCCAGATTCGCGGACGGGCCTGACGAGCGCGGCGGGGCCGAGGGCGCGGGCCCGCCCGCCGGCAGGGACGTTCCGTCGCGCAGGGCGCGCAGGGCCTCGTCCGGGGTCGGGAGATCGGCCGCGTAGGCGAGGCGCACCAGCACCATCTCGGCCGCGGCCACGGGGCGGTTCGCGGCCTGCACCTCCGGGACGCCCTTGAGCAGGATCTGCCAGGCGCGCGACAGGCTGCGCACCGAGAGCTTGGCCGCGAAGTCGGCGCCGCGGCGGCGCTCGATCTCGGTCAGGCCCGGATCCTTCGCGGCGTCGGGGATGAGCTTGAGGCGGGTCACCACGTGGCAGAACGAGGCCAGCTCGCTCAGGGTGACGGCGGGGTCCGCGCCGGCATCGTACTGGCCGCGCAGGATCGCGAAGCTCTGCACCATATCGCCGCGCATGGCGGCCTCGAACAGGTCGACGACCTGGCCCCGGTCGGCGAGCCCGAGCATGTCGCGCACGGTCTCGGACGTCACGCGGCCGGCCCCGTGGGCGATGGCCTGGTCGAGGAGGGAGAGCGAATCGCGGACCGAGCCTTCCGCGGCCCGCGCGATGGAGGCGAGCGCGTCGGCCTCCGCCTCGACGCCCTCCCGGGCGCAGACGCGGCCGAGATGCGCGATGAGCGTGTCGGCCTCGACCCGGCGCAGGTCGAAGCGCTGGCAGCGGGAGAGGATCGTGACCGGGACCTTGTTGATCTCGGTGGTCGCGAACACGAACTTGGCGTGCGGCGGCGGCTCCTCGAGGGTCTTGAGGAAGGCGTTGAAGGCGCCCGCCGAGAGCATGTGGACCTCGTCCACGATGTAGACCTTGTAGCGCGCCGAAACGGGGGCGTATCGCACCGCGTCGTTGATCTGGCGGACGTTGTCGACGCCGTTGTTGGAGGCGGCGTCGATCTCCATCACGTCGATGTGCCGGCCCTCGACGATGGCCTCGCAATGGAGCCCCATCTCGTCGAGCGCGACGGTCGGGCCGCCGGAGCCGTCCTGGCGCTGGAAGTTGAGGCCGCGCGCCAGGATCCGGGCCGTCGTGGTCTTGCCGACCCCGCGCACGCCGGTGAGCATCCAGGCCTGAGGGATGCGGCCGGTCTTGAAGGCGTTCGAGATCGTCCGGACCATGGCATCCTGGCCGATCAGGTCGGCGAAGGAGCGCGGGCGGTATTTGCGCGCGAGGACGCGGTAGGCCGAGGGCTTGGAAGCGGAGCCGGCAGGAGCGAGGCCCGGCAGCCCGGGCTCTTCGTCCGGATCGGGAGCCGGCCGCGGCGCGGACAGGCCCGGCAGGGCGGCTTCACCTGAGGACTCTGGTGCAGACCGGGAAGCGGACAGGCCCGGCAGGGCCGGCTCGTCGAAGGGGGGCGGGCCAGCTGAGGTGTCGTCCATCGGCTGCGGAGCGTTGGAGAACGGCAGGGCGCCCGAGGGACTCCTCGAGAGCACCAAGGGAGGAGCGTCCGAGGCGCCCGGCCCAGGCGCTCCGAGGAAGAGTTCGCGCCGAGGAGACGAGGGCACCGAGGGTGGGAGGCTGGACGAAGACCCGTTCGGTCTCGTTAGGGCTGCTTCCTTCCGGACCTGACCCGGTTGGCGAGTGAGACGTCCCTCGCCAACCTCCCGCCGCCTATATGAGCGGTCCGGACCCCGAACGCAAGCCGGGCATCGGTCGCAGGGGGCGCCCGACTCGCGCGCGAACTCCCTCTCGCCGCAGCACACCCCCTCTCCCCGTTCACGGGGAGAGGGGGGCACAGGCGCGGGGAGAGGGTGTCCGCAGGGGGAGAGGGAGGAAGACAGCGCTCCCGCGCTCGTCTAACGTGGCCTTATGCCTTCCGACTTCGCGCTCGATTCACGGCTCGCCGCGTCCACGCTGCCGGTGGGCGATCTCGGTCTTTCCAGCGTGCTGCTCCAGAACGATTCGCGCTTCCCCTGGCTCGTGCTGGTGCCGCGGCGCCCCGGCCTCGTGGAACTCACCGATCTCGCCGATGCCGATTACCGCACGCTCGCGGACGAGATCCGCCTCGCCACCCGGGTGATGCTGGCGCTCGCCCAGCCCGACAAGGTCAACGTCGCCGCGATCGGCAACGTCGTGCCGCAGATGCATGTTCACGTCGTCGGGCGCTTCCGCTCCGATCCCGCCTGGCCCGGCCCCGTCTGGGGCTTCGGCACGCCCGCCCCCTACCCCCACCACGCCGCCGTCGCGCTCGTCGAGCGCACGCAAGGCCTGTTCGCGGCCGCCTGACCCGCGACGCCCTCCTCCATCCGCCAGCGACTCCTCAGAGCCCTCCATGAAGCCCATCCTCGGCTATGCCACCAATCCGCTCGTGCGCCACACCGCCGAGCGCGATCCCGACATCCTCCGCGCCACCCGAGACGATCCGGGGGCCGCCCGCGTCCTGATCGCGGGCGACGTGCCGATCCTGCGCGCCGGCACGCCCGGGACCGGGCTCCTGTCGCGCGCCGACCTCGCGCGCGTGCCCGAGACCCAGGAGGACGCGTTCCTCGGCACGCTGGAGGGGCGGCCGGTGCTCGCGACGCTGGCCGCCGCGGAGGCCGCCGACCTCTTCCGGGAGGATCCGGACTTCGTGGTGAGCGACCTGCGCTCGATCGCGCTGAAAGGCCTCGTCACGGAGGGCGAGCTCGGGGTCCTCGCCATGGCGAAGTCCCTCCTCGACTGGCACCGGCGCCACCGCTACTGCCCCGCCTGCGGCGCGGCGAGCGCGCCCGCCCAGGCCGGCTTCCGGCGCGATTGCAGTTCTTGCGGCACGCAGCACTTCCCGCGCACGGACCCGGTCGTGATCATGCTGATCAGCGACGGCGAGCGCTGCCTGCTGGGGCGCCAGTCGCGTTTCGTGCCCGGCATGTATTCGTGCCTCGCGGGCTTTCTCGAACCCGGCGAGACCATCGAGGCCGCGGTGCGGCGCGAGACCTTCGAGGAGGCGGGAATCCGGGTCGGGGCGGTGCGCTATTCCATGTCGCAGCCCTGGCCCTTCCCGTCGTCGCTGATGATCGGCTGCATCGGCGAGGCGCTCAGCCACGACATCACCATCGACCGCGAGGAACTCGAGGACGCGCGCTGGTTCTCGAAGGACGAGTGTCGCCTGATGATCGAGCGCCGGCACCCCGACGAGCTCATGGCGGCCGCGCCGATCGCGATCGCGCACCACCTCATCCGGCAATGGGTCGGGATGTAGCGGAGCCCGGACGCAGAACGGCCCCGCACAGGGGCGGGGCCGTCCTTCACGTCCCGGTCCCCTCCCCTACCGGGGAGAGGTGATCCTTACGAGCGCAGCATCGCTCCGGTCTTCTTGGCGACCTCGCCGACGATCCGCTGCGACACCGCCTCGATCTCGGCCTCGGTGAGGGTCTTCTCGGTCGGCTGCAGGGTCACGGCGACCGCGACCGACTTCTTGCCCTGTTCGATGCCGGGACCCTCGTAGACGTCGAACACCTCGACGCCCGTCACGAGCGTCCGCTCCGCCCCTTGCGCGGCGCGCAGGATGTCGCCGGCCTTCACGTCGCGTGCCACCACGAAGGCGAAGTCGCGGGTGAGGGGCTGGAACTCGGGCAGCACCAGCTTCGGCTTGATCTTGGTGGGCTTCGCCTTCGGGACCGGCAGCGCATCGAGGGTGATCTCGAAGGCGACGAGCGGCCCCTTCACGTCGAGCGCTTTCAGCACCCGCGGATGCACCTCGCCGAAGGCGCCGACGACACCCTTCGGCCCGAACTGGAGCGTGCCCGAGCGGCCGGGATGGAACCAGGCCGGCCCGCCCGGCACCACCTGCAATCCTCCCGTCGGCACGCCGAGCGCGGTGAGGAGCGCGAGCGCATCCGCCTTGGCGTCGAAGGCATCGACCGTTTGCGCGCCGCCGTTCCAGTGGCGCCCGACGCCCTCGGCGCGCGCGGTGCCGCGCCGGACCGCCGCGGCGCGGATCGTCTGGCCCTCCGGCTCGTCGGAGGCGAAGCATTGGCCGACCTCGAAGAGGGCGACGTCGCCGTAGCCGCGGTCGGCGTTGCGTTGCGCCGCCTTCATGAGGCCGGGGAGCAGGCTCGGGCGCATGTCGGAGAGGTCTGCCGCGATCGGGTTCGCGAGCGCGAGCCGGTCCGAGCCGCCGCCGAAGAGGGTCGCCTCCGCCTTGCCGATGAACGACCAGGTCACGGCCTCGACGAGCCCACGACTCGCCAGCGTCCGCTTGGCGAGGCGCGTGCGGCGCTGGAGCACCGTGAGCACGGGCTTCGCCACCGTGGCCTCGATGCGCGGCAGCGGCTGGGGCACGATGTTGTCGACGCCGTAGACCCGGGTGATCTCCTCCACGAGATCGGCCTTGCCCTCGATGTCGGGCCGCCAGGTCGGCGGCACCACGTCGGCGCGCTCAGGCCCGTCCGAGACCCGGAAGCCGAGGCGCTCCAGGATCGCCTTGGCCTCGTCCTTGGGGACGTCGAGGCCCGACAGCCGGCGGGTCTCGCTCCAGGGGAAGTTGATCGTCCGGGTCGGGTCGGGCACGGTCCCGGCGAGCAGGATTTCGGAGGGCTCGCCGCCGCAAAGCTCCAGCACGAGGCGCGTCGCGAGCTCCAAGCCCGGCACCGTGAAGGCCGGATCGACGCCGCGCTCGAAGCGGTAGCGCGCATCGGTGATGATGCCGAGCTTCCGCCCCGTCTGCGCGATGTTGAGCGGGTCCCACAGGGCCGATTCGATCAGCACGTCGACCGTGCCCTCGTCGCAGCCCGAGTGCTCGCCGCCCATGATGCCGCCGATGGACTCGATGCCGTTGTCGTCGGCGATCACCACGTTGCCCTCGTCGAGGCGATAGGTGCGCCCGTCGAGCGCCAGCACCTCCTCGCCAGCCTTGGCGCGGCGCACCACGAGATCCCCCTTCACCTTCGCGGCGTCGAACACGTGCAGCGGCCGGCCGTGATCGAAGGTGAGAAGGTTCGTGATGTCCACGAGCGCGTTGATGGGGCGAAGCCCGATCGCAGTCAGGCGCCGCTGCAGCCATTCGGGGCTCGGCCCGTTCCTAACGCCGCGCACGAGGCGAAGCCCGAAGGCGGGGCACAGATGCGCGTCGTGCGGCGCGAAGTCGAGGGTCACGCCGACGGGGCACGGGCCTGAGCCCGGCACCGGCTCGGCTGCGCCGTTCTTCAACGTGCCGAGGCCGGCGGCGGCGAGATCGCGCGCGATGCCGTGGATCGAGGTGCAGTCGGGCCGGTTCGGCGTGAGGTTGATCTCGATCACCGGATCGTCGAGCTGCGCATAGGTGGCGTAGGCCGTGCCCACGGGCGCGTCCTCGGGCAGGTCGATGATGCCTTCGTGATCGTCCGAGATCTCGAGCTCGGCCGCCGAGCACAGCATGCCCCGGCTCTCGACGCCGCGGATGGTCCCGACGCCCAACGTGATGTTCTTGCCCGGGATGTAGGTGCCGGGCGGCGCGAACACGCTCTTCATGCCGGTGCGGGCGTTGGGCGCGCCGCACACGACCTGGATCGGATCGCCTTCGCCGGTATCGACCATGCAGACGCGCAGGCGGTCGGCGTTCGGGTGCTGCACGGCCGAGACCACGTAGGCGACCTTATAGGCGCTGAGCGCCGCGGCCTTGTCCTCGATGCCTTCGACCTCGAGCCCGATGCGGGTGAGCGTGGTCGCGATCTCGTCGAGGGTCGCGGGGGTGTCGAGGTGGTCTTTCAGCCAGGAGAGGGAGAATTTCATGAGGTCTGCTCCCTTAGAGCCTGATCGCTTCAGGTTGAAGCGATCAGGCTCTCTAAGGTGTTGTTATTTCGCATGATCTGATCCGGAAAGTCTGCAACTTTCCGGGATCATGCTCTAGCTGGTCAGCCCGCCGACGAGCGACGGGATGTCCAGCGGGCGGAATCCGTAATGGTTGAGCCAGCGCACGTCCGCCTCGAAGAAGGGGCGCAGGTCCGGCATGCCGTATTTGAGCATGGCGATGCGGTCGATCCCCATGCCCCAGGCGAAGCCCTGGAACTCGTCCGGGTCGAGGCCGCAATTGCGCAGCACGTTCGGGTGCACCATCCCGCAGCCGAGGATCTCGAGCCAGTCGGTGCCCTCGCCGAAGCGGATCTCGCCGCCCTGGCGCGAGCACTGGATGTCGACTTCCGCCGAGGGCTCCGTGAACGGGAAGAACGAGGGGCGGAAGCGCATCTTCACGCTCTCGACCTCGAAGAAGGCCTTGCAGAACTCTTCCAAAATCCACTTGAGGTGCGCGATGTTGGCGCTCCGGTCGATCACGAGGCCCTCGACCTGGTGGAACATCGGCGTGTGGGTCTGGTCGGAATCGTGCCGGTAGGTCCGCCCCGGGATGATGACCCGGATCGGGGGCGCGACGCTGCGCATGGTGCGGATCTGCACCGGCGAGGTGTGGGTGCGCAGCACCTTGCGCTCGCCCTTTTCGTCGGGCGCCAGGAAGAAGGTGTCGTGCATCTCCCGCGCGGGGTGGCCGACGGGGAAGTTGAGCGCCGTGAAGTTGAGCTCGTCGGTCTCGATGTCCGGGCCTTCCGCGACCGAGAAGCCCATGTCGGCGAAGATCGCGGTGAGCTCGTCGATCACCTGCGAGATCGGGTGGATGCGCCCGCGGGTCTCCGGGCCCTCCTGGACGGGAAGCGTCACGTCGACCCACTCGGCGGAGAGGCGCGCTTCGAGGGCGGCCTCAGTGAGCGCCTCGCGGCGGGTCGCGATCGCGCCCTGGATCCGGTCGCGCAGGCCATTGATCTGGGGGCCGCGCTCCTTGCGCTCCTCCGGGGTCATGCTCCCCAAGGTCTTGAGGAGGTCGGAGACGGAGCCCTTCTTGCCGAGCGCCGCGACGCGCACGGCTTCGAGCGACGCCTCGTCGGAGGCGCCTTCGACCTGGGCGAGAAGGTCGCGTTCGAGGGTCTGTAAATCGGTCATCGGTCCCTGCCGGTGATGGGGTCGGCGCCTGAGTGAAGCGCGGGCCGGGGACCGTCAAGCCTTCCGGACCGCAAGCGGGAGGGGCAGCCGCGCGGGGCCGCCTCGTGCGGGGAAGGTCTCGGGAAGGGGAAAGAGGCGGCGCGGAGCAGGTGTCGCTCCGCGCCGGGAAGGGTATCCGAGGTTTAAGCGGCCTGCTGCGCGGGCAGCGCGGCGCGGGCCCGCTCCACGTAGGCCGCGAAGGCGGCCGGCTCGTGGATGGCCATCTCGGACAGGACCTTGCGATCCACCTCGATCCCAGCCTTGCCGAGACCGTCGATAAATCGGGAATAGGTCAGGCCGTGCTCGCGGACCGCCGCGTTGAGACGCTGGATCCAGAGAGCGCGGAAGGTCCGCTTCTTGTTCTTACGGTCGCGATAAGCATATTGCATGCTCTTCTCGACCGCCTGCTTGGCGATGCGGATCGTGTTCTTGCGGCGGCCGTAGAAGCCCTTGGCGGCCTTCAGGACCTTCTTGTGCTTGGCGTGGGCGGTGACGCCCCTCTTCACGCGGGCCATAGGTCAAACTCCTTCAAGATCGGGGATTTAAGGAAGAGCGCTTCAGCCGTTGGGCAGGAAGTACTTCTTCACGTTGTCGCCGTCCGTCTTGAACAGGACGTTCGTGCCGCGCAGGTTGCGGATCTGCTTGTTGGTCCGCTTGATCATGCCGTGGCGCTTGCCGGCCTGGGCATAGACGACCTTGCCGGTCCCGGTGATCTTGAAGCGCTTCTTGGCGCCCGACTTCGTCTTCAGCTTGGGCATTTCGCTCTCCGTTGACGGGCTCCGTGCCGGCTGAACCGGCAGACGAGCCCTGAATTGCTGCTGTGAGCAAAACGAACCGCCACGGCAGCCCTCACGGCCGGGCGGTTCGATGAGGGCCGGCTTATGGCAGAAGCCCGGGGGAAAAGCAACACGCCGGAGCGCCTCCGGGGACGGCCGCCGGCCCGGGTCAGACCACGGTGCGGATCGGATAGCGGGCGAGATCCCGGTCGGCGGTCACGAGGGTGAGGTCGTCCGCCAGCGCCTGCGCGGCGAGAATGCGGTCGAAGGGATCCCGGTGGATCAGGGGGAGCCGGCCGACGGCCTGGGCATGCCGCCAGGTGATCGGGAGTTCCCGGAACGCATGTGCCCGCACATGAGCCGCAATGTCGATATCGAGCGTCAGTTTTCCGATCTGCTGCTTCGTCGCGATCTCCCAGAGGCTGGCCGCGCTGACATAGACGGTCTCGTCCCGGACGATCCGGGAGGCCTCCGACGACAAGCGCTCCGGATCCAGAGCGCCCCAGAGGAGAATCTGGGTATCGATCAGGAAGCCGCGCATCAGCCCGAGGTCTCGTCCTCGTCGTCGTAGCCCTCGAAGTAACGCTGGATATCCTCTGGCAGTGGAGCGTCGAAGTCGTCGGCGATCCACATCTTGCCCTTGAGCGACCCGAAGAACGCGCTGCGGTCGATCTTCGGCGGCTCGAGCGGAACGATCCTGGCAACCGCCTTGCCGTAGCGCGAGAGCACGACCTCCTCGCCGCGCTCGACCTGATCGATGAGTTCGGAGAGCTTGGCCTTCGCCTCGGCCACGCCGATGGTCGTCTTCAGATCCGCCGTCTTGGTCATGTTGACCAACATATGCCATGTGGCTGAAAAAGAAAAGGCCGCCCCGGGGGCGGCCTCCTGCCATGCGAAAGCGGGGCGGCGACTAGCGCGGCGCCAGCACCATCACGACTTGGCGGCCCTCGAAGTTCGGCTCCATCTCGACCTTGGCCAGGTCGGAGACGTCCGAGCGGACCCGGTCCAGCACGCGCATGCCGATATCGGTGTGGGCCATCTCGCGGCCGCGGAAGCGCAAAGTGATCTTGACCTTGTTGCCTTCCTCGAAGAACGACTTCATCGCCTTCATCTTGACGTCGTAGTCGTGGTCGTCGATGCCCGGGCGCAGCTTGATTTCCTTGACCTCGACGGTCTTCTGCTTCTTGCGCGCTTCGGCGGCCTTCTTCTGCTCGAGGAAGCGGTACTTGCCGTAATCGAGGATCTTGCAAACCGGCGGCGTGGAGTTGGGCGCGATCTCGACGAGGTCGAGACCGGCCTCTTCCGCGACGCGCAGGGCGTCGAAGAAGGCCATGACGCCTCGGTTCTGTCCGGTGTCGTCGATCAGCTGCACTTCGCGGACGCCGCGAATGTCCCGGTTGGCGCGCGGTCCCTCTTTTTGCGGGACCGGCATGGCTCTCATAGGTCTGCGAATGGCTCGAATCCTCTTGGCTCGGGGCCGGCGGACGCCTGGTGGAACACGCCCGCTCCGGGGACGTGGCGCCGCTCTAACCCTTGTCTGCGAACGGTTTGACATTTTGCGCAAACGCCGCCGAAGTCAACTCGGCAGAGGCGCATCAGGGCCTCAAATGGCGCGCGGGAGGGGTCTTTTCCAGGCCCTCGAGCGCGAATCGCGTGCCCGGGCCCCGCTCGTCCCGAGACCCCGGCCGGCCGAAACGCCGGCCTCAGCGGCTCGGGCGGGAGGCCAGCAATTCGTCGTAGACCGAGAGCGTGGCCGTCACCATCCGCTCGAGCGAAAACCGGCGCTCCACATGGGCTCGCGCCCGGTCGCTCAAAGCGCCGCGGGCGCTCGCCCCGAGGGCCAGCGCCTCGCCGATCGCCCGCGCGAGCGCCTCCGCGTCGCCCGCGGGCACGCGCCAGCCCGTGCGCTCCTGCGGGGCCACGGCCGGCGGGGCGAGCACGGTCTCGGGCACGGCGCCGAGATCGGAGACCACCACGGGAGTGCCCATGCCCTGCGCTTCCACGGCCGAGCGCCCGAAGGCCTCGGGCTCGGTCGAGGGTACGGCCACCACGGACGCGGCCAGGAAGGCCGCCGGCATGTCGGTGCAATGCCCGACCCGGCGCACCACCCCCTTGAGGTTGCGGGACACCACCAGCGCGTCGAGCTCGCGCACGTACGAATCGCGTCCCTGCGCGTCCCCGGCGAGGACGAAGCTCACATCCGCGAGCCCGGCCTCGTGGAGCCGGGCGGCCGCCTCGATCAGCACCTTCTGGCCCTTCCAGGCCGAGAGACGCGCGGCGAGCAGCACGATGCGCTCGTGGGGTGCGACGCCCCAGGCCCGGCGCAGGGCCTCGACCCGCTCGGGCGCCACGGCGGCGGGCGAGAACACCGCGAAGTCGGTGCCGCGGTGGATCACCCGGATGCGGTCCGCGGCCTGGGGGTGCATCGCGCGGATGAGGTCGGCCGTGTAGGCCGAGTTCGCGATCACCGCATCGCCCCGCGCCATCACGGAATTGTAGAGCACCTTGACGGAGGAGCGGCCCGAATAGGAGCCGTGATAGGTGGTCACGAAGGGCAGGCCGAGCGCCCGGGCGGCGCCGAGCGCCACCCAGGCCGGGGCGCGGGAGCGGGCATGCACCAGGGCGACGCGCTCGTCGTGGCAGACCCGCGCCAGACGGCGCACGTTGAGGAGCATCGCGAAGGGATTCTTGGTGGCGGCCGGGAACGGCACCCACACGCCGCCCTTGGCCTGGAGCTCGCCCACGAGGCGCCCTCCTTCGGTGGCGACGAGGGCCCGGGCGCCGGCCTGGGCGAGGCCCGCCGCCACGTCGACCGCCGTGCGCTCGGCGCCGCCGGCTTCGAGCTCGGGGATGATCTGCAGGATCGTGCGGCCGGCAAGCGGGTGGAAGCTCGTGCCGGGAAACCCGGCCCGGCCTCCGGGCCCGCGCGCTCCCGCGCCGCCGGGGCGCGCGGGACGGGTCACGGCCGGCCTCCCGGGACGAGGACGGGCGTCACGCCGTGCCGGTGGGCCGGGCCGCTCACGGCCGGGATCTCCGGATGCGGGAGGATCGGGGCCTGCCGCCCTGTCGCGCCGTTGGGGTCACGGGTGTAGGAACCCTCGCTGGAATGAGCACGCGCGAATCGCATGAGAGAGCCGGCAGCCTTGAGCATCCCCCGGAAGCGGTTGAGGTTCGGTTAACCATGGCGGCCCCGGATCCGCCCACGCAACCTGCGCCCGGAAAGGACTTGGCCGCGCCGCCCACGCAACGCATCGTCGTCGGCGCGGGCGCGGCGGCGCGCGAGATCGCGGCGATCGTCCGCGAGGGCGCCGGTCCGCCCCTGGTCTGGCTGCCGGGCTTCCGCTCCCACATGCGCTCCGTCAAGGCCGAGGCCCTCGACGCCTGGGCGGCGGCGTGCAGCCGGGCACTGGTGCGCTTCGACTATGGCGGCCATGGCGAATCGGGCGGCGCCTTCGAGACGAGCGGCATTTCGGTTTGGCTGGAAGACGCGCTCGCCGCGATCCGGCGCTTCACCACGGAGGCGCCGGTTCTCGTCGGCTCCTCCATGGGCGGCTGGCTCGCGCTCCTCGCGGCGCGCGCCCTGCGGCAGACGGACCGGGCGCCCGCGGGCCTCGTGCTGATCGCGCCGGCGGTCGACTTCACCGAGCGGCTGATGTGGGCGCGCTTCCCGGACGACATCCGCGCGGCGATCCTGGAGCGGGGCGTCTACCACCGGCCCTCGGCCTACGGGGACGGGCCCTATCCGATCACCCGCGCCCTGATCGAGGACGGGCGGCGCCACCTGCTCTTCGGGGCGCCGATCGCGCCGGGCTGCCCGGTGCACATCCTGCAGGGCGTGCAGGATCCGGACGTGCCCTGTTCGCATGCCCTCGAACTCGTCGAGCACCTCCCCGGCGACGACGTGGCGCTCACGCTCGTCAGGGACGGCGACCATCGGCTGGCGCGGCCCGAGGACCTGGAGCGGCTGTTCCGGGCGATCGAGACCCTGCCGGTCCGCGGGCGCGAGCCGCATGAGGCGGCCGGCCGCCTCCTCCCTCGGACAGCAAAAAGGCCGGACGGGTCCGGCCTTTCTCGCTCGCGTCCTGGGGATCCAGGAGAACTTTAGTGCAGGCTCACGGTCTCGAGATCGTGCTGCCAGGCATTCGCGACGGCGGCGTCGCGGGAATCGGTCAGCATGATCGGCGCGCCCGAGGCGGAGAGCAGGGCGAAGAGCTGCAGGCCGGGGGCGAGCTGCGGCGCCTGGGGGAAGAGGCGGCGCACCTCGTCGGACCGCATGGGCTTCACGTAGGCGACCTCACCCTCGCCGAGGGCGGCGAGCTCGGCCGGGCCGAGACGGATCGCAGGGCCGGTCTTGGTTTCGTTCCGGGTCATGGGGCACTCCTTCACGCGTCGGTCGGGCCGGAGGTTCCGGCCTTTCCGTTCTGGGCGATGCTGATCTTGCGCACGATCCGCGCCGGCTCGGGCCGGGCGAGATCGATGGACAAGAGGCCGTTGGACAGGTCGGCGCCCAGAACCTCCATGCCCTCGGCGAGGAGGAAGGCGCGCTGGAACTGCCGGGCCGCGATGCCGCGGTGGAGGAAGTGTCTCGGCTTGTCGTCGGTCTGCCGGCCCCGGATCACGAGCTGGTTCTCCTCCAGCGTGATCTCGAGCTGGCCCTCCGTGAACCCGGCCACCGCGAGGGTGATGCGCAGGCGTTCCGGATGCTGATCGGTCCGGGGCAGACGCTCGATGTTGTAGGGGGGGTAGCCGTCCCCTGCGGCCTTGGCGACGCGATCGAGCGCCTGCTCGATTTCGTCGAAGCCCAACAGGAACGGGTGCCCGAACGGCGACTGACGCGACATGATCGAAGCCCAACGATGACGGCACTTCGGTGGGTGAGCCCGCGGCTGCGGCGCTCGTCACGGACGGCAGAACCGCCCGCAAGGGTCATATGGGAGCGGGGGAAAGGGCGATCAAGAGCGGGGTCTTGGGGGTTAACCCCATAGGGCTGAGTGGGATGGAAGCTCTGTGCGGCAAGAGGCACCGCGTCTCCCTCCCCCCGCTTGCGGCGGGGAGGG
>JAESGR010000811.1_pt1 | contig 14728 bp, 8 predicted proteins | sample 9269771 | NCBI WGS metagenome assembly JAESGR01 (sample SAMN15739572, study PRJNA653492) | algae metagenome | isolation source: Chroococcus sp. CMT-3BRIN-NPC107 and co-occurring heterotrophs from well... | place: USA: Clark Mountains Wilderness, California | collected 2010-04-18
ATGATTACTCCTATTACTTTGAACAAATCACACATTAGTTGAGCTTGTTATCAATGCTCTGTAGGTTTCTCAGATTTAAGAGGCGGAAATTATGCAAATCTTGTAAAGAAAAATATAGATTTAATTATTGATACTTGTACTATTAGGTATTTTTTAGAAATCTGTGCCTATGCTGTAGCAAAGTCAAAGCTTGCTGTTAACCACATGACTACTACTAAAAGGACAAATACTATGCCTCGTCCTAGTTGGCGAACAGCTATGAAAAACGGGATTGTCATTAGTGGCGTGCTACTAGGAGGGACAAAGTGGGAGGTAGCACAAAGCCAACCTGTCGCTGATGACACGCTGGGAGACGAGCGATCTATAGTCGTGCCACTAGAATCAAACACGCCAGGCAATCTCATTGAAGGCGGAGCGCGACGGGGCGACAATCTGTTTCATAGTTTGCAACAGTTGAATGTCGATACAGGCAGGAGCGTGTACTTTAGTGACCCAGGGGTAAACAATATTATCACTCGCGTTACTGGGGGCAATCAGTCACAAATTGATGGCGTACTCGGTGTATTGGGGGGCAATGCAGACTTATTTTTGATTAACCCAAGTGGAATTATCTTTGGTGCTAAGGCCCAATTGGATGTCGGCGGTTCCTTTACGGCAACCACAGCAGATGCTCTAGACTTCGGCGATCGAGGCAATTTTAGTGCGACAAATCCCACTGCTGTACCGTTACTAACAGTTCAACCATCAGCCTTTGTGTTCAATCAAATTAATCCCGCACCCATCGCCAATAACTCAAGTGTAGAACCACAAATCAACCCATCAGGTTTACCTGGCTTTGGCTTACGAGTGCCAGAAGGAGAAGGATTGACGCTATTAGGCGGCAACATCAGCATGGACGGAGGCGGCGTGAATGCGTTGGGAGGACGAGTAGAGATAGGGGGACTAGGCGCACCAGGAACAGTTAACCGCAATGCTGATGGCAGTTTGAGTTTCCCAGATGGGATAGCGCGAGCAGATGTATCGCTGACGAACCAATCGTTTATCGATGTAGTGGCAGATGGCGGTGGCAGTATCACTGTGAATGCTGGTGATTTTGAGATTTCAGGCAGTTTTCTGTCAGCAGGAATTGGTAGCAATTCTGGTTTTGTTGGCGCTCAAGCAGGAGATATTATACTCAACACTAATACCATTCGCGGCGGAGAATCAGCCGATATTGTTAATATAGTTGGTTTAGGTGGCATTGGCGACGCTGGCGACATCATTATTACCACAGGCTCCCTCTCCCTAACTGATGGTACCTCACTAAATACCAGTATCCTTGGACAAGGCAACGCTGGTGATGTAATTATCAATGCGAGCGAAAACGTCTCCTTGGATGGAGCTAGTTATATTTATAGCTCCATTGATGTTTTTACAAGCATCCAAGCTATGGGCAACGCCGGCGATATCAGAATCTTTACAAGCGCTCTCTCCCTGACTAATGGCTCACAACTAATTGCCTCCGCCCTCGGAGAAAGCAACGCTGGTGATGTAATTATCAATGCGAGCGAAAGCGTCTTTTTGGATAGTAGTGGTATCTTTAGCTCCGTCGGCGGTATCAACGTCAATACGTTAACAGTGGGCAACGGCGGGGATATCATCATTACCACAGGCTCCCTCTCCCTGACAAATGGTGCACAACTGCAAGCCAATACTCTCGGACAAGGCAACGCTGGTAATGTAATTATCAATGCGAGCGAAAGCGTCTCTTTGAATGACAGTGTTATCTTTAGCAACGTCGGCGCTCCTGAATCCAATAAGTTAGCAGTGGGTGAGGGTGGGTATATCAGCATTACCACAGGCTCCCTCTCCCTGACAAATGATGCACAACTGGTTGCTGGCACTTTCGGACAAGGCAACGCTGGTAATGTAATTATCAATGCGAGCGAAAGCGTCTCTTTGAATGACAGCGTTATCTTTAGCTCCGTCGGCGTTACTAACGCGAAGATAATAGCTGAGGGCAGCGGTGGTGATATCAGCATTACCACAGGCTCCCTCTCCCTGACAAATGGTGCACAACTGCGAGCCAATACTCTCGGACAAGGCAACGCTGGTAATGTAATTATCAAGGCGAGCGAAAGCGTCTCTTTGAATGACAGTGTTATCTTTAGCTCCGTCGGCGTTGCTACCGCCAGTACGTTAGGGGTGGGCAACGGCGGGGATATCAGCATTACCACAGGCTCCCTCTCCCTGACAAATGGTGCACAACTGCTAGCCAATACCTTCGGACAAGGCAACGCTGGCAATGTAATTATCGATGCCTGGGATCGCGTTAATGTAGAGGGGAGAGCTCAGCGAGGAGTTCCTAGTGCAATAGCCACTGCTAGCCTATCAAGCGCAGAAGGACAGAACGGAAATGTCAGCATTGCTGCCGATTCTATCCGTATTGCAGATGGAGCCATAGTCTCTGCCGACACCTTTAATCGCTTTGAGGGGGGAAGCATTACCTTCAATGCTAATACCCTTGAGGCAATAGAGGGAGGACAGATAATTACTGCTACTGGTGGCACCGGAGGGGCAGGCAATATCAATCTCGATATCGCCGATCGCATTACACTTTCTGGAGTTGGTTCTAGCAACAACCCAATCACTGAACAAGCAGCAAGTGGCTTGTATGCCAACACCACTCGTAACTCTTCTGGTATTGGTGGCACAGTGCAAATTACCACTGACAATTTAGAAGTATTCGATGGCGCGACCATTGCCGTTAGTAGTCAAGGTGAAGGTGTAGCAGGAGACATTTATATTACAGCCAATAGAGTGCAGTTGAACACCTCCTCCCGCCTCAGCGCCGAGACTACTACAGTCGATGGCGGCAATATCACGCTCCGTGATGTTGAGCTATTGCAATTACGCAATGGTAGCTTGATTTCTACCACTGCCGGAACCGACCAAGCTGGTGGCAACGGTGGTAATATAAACATTGACTCCGATTTGATTGTCGCCTTGCCTAACGAAAATAGCGACATTAGAGCCAACGCTTTTACTGGTAAAGGGGGCAATGTGTTCATCGATACCCAAGGACTATTTGGCATTTCTTTTCAAGCACAAGATAATCCCTTTACTAATGACATCACCGCTAGTTCCGAACAAGGACTACAAGGAAGCGTGAATATTATCTTGCCAGATGTTGACCCCCAAAGCGGTTTGACTCAACTACCAGAGGAAGTGGTTGATGTTAGCTCCCGCATTGCTCAAGGCTGTCGTGATAGTAATGGAGCAAGGCTTGAGCGAGGTGAATTTATTGTTAAGGGACGCGGCGGATTGCCGCCCAGCCCAACTGACTCGTTAATCGGCGATGAGTCTTTAATCCCTTGGGTGACATTGGCGCAAACCAGCAGTCAAGAAACAACCATTACTATTCCCGCTCCAGAACCTAAAACCGCAGCAGCGCCAATTGTCGAAGCTCAAGGATGGATTGTAGATAAAAATGGCAAAGTAACTTTGGTTGCTACTGCTCCTACTAATGCTGCTCAACCACATCTAATTTGCCAGAGGCAAGAAAATAAATGATTAAAAAGCGCTGGTACAAACATCTCAAATTTTGCCTGCTGGTCAGCTTAATTGCCTGCCTATGCGCGATCGTGTCGCCCAGTTTTGCTAACAGTCCTGCCTCGTCTACTGTAACTTCAATTGTCAGTCAAACTCAGGTACAAACGCTACAACAACAAGGAAAAGCATTTTACCAAGTAGGACGTTTTACTCAAGCTGTAACAGTCTTACAACAAGTTGTTCGCTCGTACCAGCAGCAGGGAAATACAATTGGGCAAGCGATCACCCTAAGCAATTTAGCCCTAACTTACCATCAATTAGGAGATTGGACGCAAGCGAACAAGGCAATTTCTAGCAGCCTTAATCTATTTGCATGTTCTGCTAATTCTACCGAGCAACGGTTAGCGACAGCCCAAGCGCTGGATATTCAAGGACGATTGCAACTAGCTCAAGGTCAACCAGAACAAGCTCTTGCTACTTGGCAGCAGTCCGCTCAGTATTACAAACAGCTAAATAATAGCGACCTTTTAACTCGCAATCAAATCGAGCAAAGTCGCGCTCTGCAAGCGCTCGGATTATACGAGCGGGCGATCGCACTGCTGACGGAGTTAGAGCAAGTATTGCGCTCTCAAAGCAATTCCCTGACCAAAGTTGCCGAACTGCGGAGTTTGGGCGAGGCGTTGCGCGTAGTGGGGGACTTGGATCTGTCGCGGCAAAGATTGCAAGATAGTTTAGAACTCGCTCTAGCGTTACCAGTAAGTGCGGCTAATGGGGACAATGTGAAGGAGGCGATCGCCTTGACACAACTTAGTTTAGGGAATACAGCACGCGCCCAGCAAGATAATTCTACCGCCCTCAAGTGGTATCAGCAATCAGCAAATACTAAGGTAGCGACAACACAGTTACAGTCCAATTTAAATCGCTTTAGCCTGCTAGTAGAAACGGCAAAAACATTAGACGCTCAAGCTCTACTACCGCAAATTCAAAGTCAACTGCAAGAATTGCCCCTCAATCGCACGACGATATTCGCCCAAATTAATTTGGCTCAAAGTCTAGCCAAAGGAGCGCCCGCATTCTCATCAACTGAATCGGCGGCACTTTTGTCTGCGGCGGCAAAGCAGAGCGAACAATTGGGCGATCGGCGCACTCAAGCGTATGCAGTGGGGCTGTTAGGAGGATTATACGAACAAGCTCAACAATGGTCCTTTGCAGATAGTCTGACTCGTCAAGCGCTGCAATTGACATTATCTACCAATGCCACTGATGTCACCTATTTATGGCAATGGCAACTCGGACGCATTCTCAAAGCTCAAGCCCAAAAGGGAATTGATGTAGCTAAAAATAGCAGTGAAGCGATCGCTAGCTACGAAGAAGCACTAAAAACTCTACAATCTTTGCGATTAGACTTAGCTTCCATTAATGTTGACCAACAATTTTCGTTTCGACAAAGTATTGAACCTGCATATAGACAATTAATTGAGTTACTCTTACAACCCGATTCAGACTCCAAAGAGCCAAATCAAAAGAATTTAGTCAAGGCTAGGAAGACGCTAGAATCTTTGCAGACTGTTGAACTGCAAAACTTTTTTCGTGAAGCTTGTGTAGATATTCCTGTTGCCATTGACCGAATTGTCGAACAAACTAGTACGTTGTCTGGCGATTTCTCCAATGCCTCAGCAGCCGTAATCTACCCGATTATTTTGCCTAATAGTATAGAAGTAGTATTGAAGCTGCCGAACCAAACTAATTTGCTTCACTACTCAACTAAAGTAGAGCGGAAACAGGTAGAAAAAACATTGCGAGACTTGCGATCGCAAATTACTCAGCCGGAAACACAGCGATCGCTCCAGGCTTTATCAGTGCAAGTTTATGATTGGTTGATCCGTCCGGCTGCTACTGAACTAACTAACAATCAAATTGGCACATTAGTATTTGTCCTCGATGGATTTTTGAAGAATATTCCGATGGCAGCTTTGTATGATGGCAAACAATACCTAGTTGAAACTTATGCCATTGCCTTAACACCAGGGTTAGAATTGCTACCACCACAACCTTTGGAACGCCAAGAGATAAGGCTATTGTTTGCCGGATTAAGTCGCCCAGTTGAAGGTTTTAGTCCTCTTGCTGCGGTCGAACAAGAAAAAGATGGAATTTTAGCTGAAATTCCTCAGACAGTTGTCTTGCTAGATCGAGACTTTACGGCTAAAGCATTACAAAGTCAAATCGAGCAAGCGCCATTTCAAATTGTCCATTTAGCAACGCATGGTAGATTTAGTTCCGATCGCGCTCAAACATTCATTCGCACCCTCGATCGCCGCATTAACATAGACGAGCTAAATCGCATCTTGCAAACTAGAGAGCAAGTGCAACCAACAGCGATTCAACTTTTGACCTTGAGTGCCTGTCAAACAGCAGAAGGCGATGAACGAGCGGCTTTGGGGTTAGCAGGAGTGGCAGTCAGAGCCGGAGCGCGTAGTACCCTTGCTTCATTGTGGAGTATCGACGATCGCTCCAGTGCGTTTTTAATGGTTGAGTTTTACCGTCACTTAGTTGAAAATCCATCCATTTCTAAATCTCAAGCATTGCGCCAAGCTCAACTTACACTTGTCAAACACCCAAACTACAATCATCCCTCCTACTGGGCTCCCTATGTATTATTGGGAAATTGGCTTTAGTCAAATATTTATAAAGCGATGGAGGTATAGTAATCCTGGTTTGAGTTATGAAATATGGATAGCCTCCAACCCTCAATTTTTGGGGCTAAGAGTATTGTCCCCTCAAATTTGGGGGTGGTTAGGGGGCGAAACTCTCTTGCTGTTCAAGGGCTGATTTGAGATTGATGTAGAAACACCAAGGTTGACGGCTATCTCTTCTAAACCGATTGTTCGTAGTAAATTTATCCAAGCGGATTTACTGTTATTGTCAGTCGGATTAGTGCGATAAACTTGAGTAATAATATTTACGGCATCATACCAAACGTTATTTTTGATATATAGCTCAGCTTGCTGCTGAGGAGTTGCCTTAGTAAGCTGCTTGGCTAGATTTGAATTGAGGGCAATTCGCTCAATGCCTCCCTGGACATACATCGGTGTTTCCATGCCACAATTTAACTTGAAATACCACTTATAAACCTTACCGATTTTTAGCGGCGCGATTGAAGAGGGTAGGGAAATACTAATTATGCCTGGACTCACCTCAGTATCAGGAAAATTAGTGGAGGTAATTCGATAGATGTTTTGACCTGTATCATCTTGCAAAATAAATTCTCCGGTTAGATCGGCACTTAGCGAGTAGGGAACGTAAAACCAAAACGTGGGATACTCAGTCGTTGTGCTGCCTCCGACATAAGTTTCAGGAAGAGCTTGGATTGAAACCGAAGTTTCAGGAACTAATGCCGTTAATTGAGTTGAGGTGGCTGGGCAATCTCCGCGTCGTGCGCCGCCGCGTCTACGTCCTGGAACTCGCCCTTTTGCTTGTTTGTTATAGACCGAGTCTGATGTGTTAGGGCTAGCTTGAACTGGGGTTGAGGCAAAGTCAATTACTGGGCTACCGACAAATAGAACGCCTGCCAATACTAAGGTATGTTTTAAAAAATGTTGAGTTGAAAGCATGAGCATATTAGGTAAAATCATGACGATAAAGTAGAACGAATTGGCAATCGATAAATCAAATAAATGACTACAGCGGTGCTAGATAAGATTAGGGCTAGCACTGGAGACACAAATGGCAACCATTTTCCTCGCAATAAACTAAAAAAGCATAGTCCGTATAGAAAAATTGTGGCAACCGTCATGCTTGCAGCGAGGTGAAACAGAAATCGCCTCATATTTTTACGCTGCCATTGCCAGGCTGCCAAAAGGCAACCGACCATTGCCCACGCCCACACCCAGCCCAGCGCTTGCCATTGAGATAAAATAGTTAAAATAGAACGCCTATTCAACGTAGCACTCAGCATTTGAGAAATCGCATGTGCCTGTATAATTACCCCTGGCACGGCAACATGAGGATTTATCGGTACAGACCAGCGATCTTCTCCTCCTTCTGCTGTCACTCCTACTAAAACAATTTTGTCTTTGATGTATTGGGGATTAATTGGATTATTTAAAATTTGCCCAAGCGTGACGCGGGTAGCAATTTCTGCGGTAGAACGATAATTAAGTAAGATTTCGCTTCCGCCTGACTCTGATAACGGATAAGCGCTATGGCGCAACCGCAAAACTTTAATTAGGCGCTCGCCTAATTGTAAGTCACCATCGGTTGTAAATTGAGTTTTTATACCTTGCTGCTGCAAATATTGAGCAGCAATTTGAACGCCAAAAGCGCTCTCGACATTACAGCGAGAGTTTGGAGTTCGCAACAACGGTACCATTCCTAAAAGATGGCGGCGGAGGATGCCGTCGCTATCTTCTCGAAAATCGCTGAACCCAACACGATTTAATGGTACTTCTGGAGGTGGGTTGATACTAGCAATATCAGGATCGTCAAAATCTTCCGCTTTACAGACAGTAATAACTTTTGGATTATGGCGTAAGCGGTCGGCTAATTCTGGTCGCTCAGAATTTACAGAAAAGTCTCGATAAATATCTAAGCCAATAACACGGGGTTGGTTGTGCTCTAAAACGCTTAACAAACGCTCCAAAGAGCGATCGGACAACGACGTTTCCACATTTTGATGCAAAGATTGCGCGGAGAGTGACTGGCGTTGTAATAATTCCCCATTTTGCCTTTGTGCTTCAATATCCTCCTCGGTGACTTCAACAATCAGCAAACGAGGATCTTCTCCTTCATTAGGTCGGTGTTGCATCATGCGATCGTAAACGGTTAGCTCCCAAGATTGCATCACCTTAAGAGGATAAATACCAATCAGTCCAATTGTCATAACTAAACTGAGTAAGATCGCCAACCATCCTTGGCACATTCGACGCAGCAAGCGCTGGAGATCAAGCGCAAATTGTCTAAAGAGATTACCAATTGCATCTGCAACTCGTGGATTAGTTGTCAATACAGAAATCTGATCAATATTGATATTCGCATCTTCACTAAGTTGAGAACTATAGTGCGTTACACCGTTGACTAATTCTTGGTAACTGGGCGGAATTTCTGCTGAATTTTGTACAATAGTTGGCAGCCAACTAGCGCAGGGAAATCGATCTTCCATGCTATGCAACCGCTCTTTAGCTTCCCGCACCGAGAGATAAAGCGATTTGCCTCCTGAATATGCTGACAAAAAATGCTTCAAAAATTCTTGCGCGATTAAATCTGGCACTGGTTCGCGCATCACAATCATTTGCGAGATGTGCAATGCTTCTAATGCTTGGGCTAATCCCAATCCATCACAGGAGTTAAAGATAGCTAGTTGCAGGCCCTTAGCAATCGCCCGTTTTAATCCATATTTCAGTTCTTCTAAAGTTATTTTCTCGCACGGATTGATATAAATGAATCCACGATCGCCCTCTGTAGTGCTGTGTCCGGCAAAAAATAAGATATGCCACTTTTGCTCCCAAAGTTGCTCGTCGATCTGCTGCCTTGATGGTTCAACTAAAAATTTCACCTCTGCATTGGGCAGAGCTTGCAAAAACTGACTGTCAGCTAGTACGTTAATATTTAGGCTGTTGCCTAAAATTGCTAAAACTTTTACCTTAGGGCAATTTAAGGCTGCCTGTGGCTCTATTTCAACTTGCTCGGACAGGGTAGAACTTAGTCCTGTTTCTGATTTAGAGTAGCGAGCGATAAAATCCCACAGATGCCAAGGCAAACGCCGTAATTGCGGATCTTGAGTTCGAATCAGCACTCGAATGGATTCATTCTTATTTAAAGCTTCGCGAAGCCGTCGATCTAGACGGAGAAAGGAGGAAGATTCTAGCCAGTGTGTCATCTGCTGCTGTAATTGCAGTGCAGATTGACGACACTCATTTAGTCGATTTACCGAGCCGCCGTAGACGATCTGTCGGGGTTCGATTCGGTTATTAACGCTCAAAGTATCGCTATTCAAACTGCAATATATTTGTTGCCACTGTAATAGGTGTTGGACTAGCTCTGGGTTTGCCGGTAATGCCCCAACCAACTCGGTTGACGGTCGAGCGCCATCTCTGCCGATTTCCAGCATCACTTGCAATCCCTGCTGGAGATCGCCATTAAACTTTAAAACCACTAGCTTTTCATCAGTAGACACGATAATCGCCTATTGTTTAGATGACAAACGTTTCTACTAGACTAATATCATTTAGCCCTAGTTCAATGCTAAATTGTTCGCCTACTATTCCCTGAAAATTCAGTTGCAGCATATCCGTTTGCCGCGATTGTGCTTGCATTACCGCCACCCCACGCTCGTCTAGTACCTTAATTTCTAAATTTTCTGGTAAATAAGAAACGCAACTTGTCGGAGCAAGTTTTATCCAAACGTCTAGTTGGGGTGAGTTGTTTGGGATAAAACCCACTAACAAAACTACCTGATGACTTAGCGATCGCGGTACTAATTCGAGGAGCTTGCCGCGTGTTGTTAAACCTGATGGTTTTAAATTACTCGATAATCTCAAGCTTCTAAAACTTAGTAATGGTTCGGGTTCAAGTAATTCTTCTAGTGCCTGCCAACTTTTTGTAAATATTCCTTGCGCCCACTGGCTCAAGTTAACTAATTCTTTATCTCTCTGTAGTTGTTTTTGCGGCTTGAGTATATCTAGCAGTGTGGCAATTGATTGTAAACGATCTAGGGGCAATTCTTCAGTATCTATACTCGGCACAAATCCTAACAAGGTTGCTGTTTTTAGGTCTGCATCGAAAAGTACGGCTATATAGCCAATCCGATTAGACCAAGTTTCTGGTGCAACATAACAAACGGTAGCTTCTGGCAGTACGGGACGACATTCTAATTTGCCCTGTCCTGGAATGTCTAAGTCAGCGACATCAGCTAGAGCTTGGAGCGTTGGATTCCAGCTATCACTAGCTTTCAAGTCGCTGGCAATTCCCAACCAACTTAAGTAAGAACGAACGGCAGCAGTCGCTAAAGTATTGAGATAGACTTGTTTTGCCTTGAGTGCGTCAGAATGCTGTTGGTAAAATAGCAAGGCAGCGTGATGTGCTTGGAGCGTGAGCGGAATAGGTAGAGTTAAATCTTGCTCGGTAGAATCGATCATTTTAAAGTCTCTCACGACTACAGTATGTAAGTTCTAAATAAGGGGGCAAACCGAGTCAAGCAGCGTTGGTAGAAGCTACTTAGGGTAGGAATTGCAATATTAAGTTCAATAGATAAATCTTGCCAGGAGTATCCTTCTAGTCTTTTCAATGCCAGGTGTTGAAAACTAGCTGCTGGATGGTCGACGATATAAGCTTGTGCAAATAATCCTTCTGGATCTTCCTCTAAACAGTCCTTCACCTCCTGGGAAAGAGGAGGAGTCAGTTGAGGATTGAGTTCGTGCGGGTTATATTTATCCAAGCTTTCTAGCGTCAAGTGTTTAATTACTTTTGCATCCATTCCTTTATATACAGTAGGCAAAAAATCACGACTAGCTTCAATAAAAAAGCGTTGACTTAGCAAAAAATTAGCCCATTGCAACACTTCACCTTTTTGATGATTGTAGGCATCAATATGGTCGCAAATAAATGAAAATAGGCGCTGTAAAGCTTCTGCATAAATTTCCTCATATAGCATTTGGAATTGACCTCGACGGGGACGACAAAGCTTGCCCGAGCGCAGTACCACGCTGATTAGTACCGTTAAAGTACGTTGCCTAGCTGGACTACCTTGAGGATGATTTTGGGCTGCGATTGCCAGTTGCCTCAAGCGATCGTCTAACGGGGGCATATCTGGATATTCGTCTGGTTGGTTCATCGTTTCACTAGCACGGTTTTTAACGTTAGACCATCTTGAGGGTATCAACCTCTGTATAGTTCTCAAAAATTCATTGCTATTTATATGCAGCCTTCTGTCCAAATAATTCGTGCAGTCGTAATTTGCGCTCTCATACCTGAAGGTCAAGGCTTAGACGTGAATATCTCAATTTTCGGTTATTGTGCAGAATCAGACCTGCTGGAGTAATAATGCTCAAGGCAGTCAGGCTTGTTTGTTAGCGTTATTGAGTACAGGGGAAGCGCAAGATTTATTTACTAAGCAGGCGCAGACAACTCTGAGGCAATGGATTGAGGAACTCGTCGCTTTTGCGATTGAGGCGGGTTTTGCTCCAGAAATAGCGCGTAAACGAGCCTAAGATACAGTTTTGCAAGTTCAAGGGGCATTAGTGCTGACGTGGGGATTGAATAATATATCCATCTTCAAACGAGTGCTAAAACGTTTACCAAAAATGCTGCTCGCCTCTTCACAATAGGGATATTAAACATAACAGGTCACGATGTAAAAAGCTTAAATCTTAAACCTTTATTTGTTGGCTCGCGGACGTTGTGGTTCTCCAATCATGTCAGCAAGTTGCTGAGCAAGTGTCAACAATTTTAAGTCGCTCCACCTTTTGCCAATGATTTGAATTCCCAACGGTAATCCGGCCTGAGTTTGTCCAACCGGAATGGCGATCGCAGGATTGCCAGTTAGATTGGCGATCGGGCAATGGCTTAATCCCCAAACATTGTAAGGAAGGGTTTGGTCGTCCACCTTTAGGGTTTTCATTATGCTATCAAAATTTCCTCGCAGCTTGACATGGGGAAACGTAGAACCGCACGTCACCGGACAGAGCCACGCATCCCAATCTTCAAAGAATGCTTCTACTTGTCCAATTAGGACATCTCGTCGAGTTAGTGCTGCTCTATAACGCTGAAAGTTCAAGGTGGCTCCACTCAAGAATCCTTGGACAAGGGGCTGAGGAGCAACCAGTGGCGAGAGAATGCTAGATAGGAGCGGAAATAAAGCTTGCTGCACGAGCGGTGCTGACGCTCCCATCTCGGTACCAGCAATCTCACCATAGGTTCGTAATGCTGCCGCAAAGTCAAATTTAGAAGGGCTACATCGCTCCACGCGGCAACCCATTTCCTCTAATTGGAGGGCAAGCTTTTCTAGAACTGCTCGCGTCTCGGCTGAAACCGGAATCCCACCAAAGTCATCCATCCAGGCAAAACGGTAAGCATTGAGAGAGCGCTGCGAGATCGTTTCTTTAGGAGCTAACTGTACTTGCCAATCGCGATTGTCTGCCCCTTCAATGAGCGATAGACACAAACGCAGGTCTTCAACCGAGCGGGCTAACGGACCTAAAACCCGTAGATGTCTTACCGATGATGAGGACAGGATTTTTCGACCTACTACGCCTGCATTCGATACTCGATACTCTGTCGGCTTGAGTCCAAAAATCCCGCAGAAATGAGCGGGAATCCGAATTGAACCGCCGAGATCGCCGCCGATTTCTAACGGAGATAACCCTGCTGCTACAGCCGCCGCTCCACCGCCTGTGCTACCACCAGGGGTCCAGGCGAGATTCCAGGGATTGTTTGCACGACCAAACAGTGGGCTATCGCTCTGAAACCCACTAGCAAGCTGAGGCAGGTTTGTTTTACCGAGAAGAATAGCTCCGGCTGAACGCAGACGAGCTACGACGGTTGCATCTACTTGGGGAACATAATTAGCCAAAGGCGGGTAACTACTCGTCGTACGCAGTCCAGCCGTTGCAATGTAATCTTTAACGGTGAAGGGAACGCCATGTAAGCCTCCCCAAACTTCTCCATTGGCAATGGCTACATCGGCTGCTTTTGCTTGTTGTCGCGCTTGCACTTCATTGAGTGTGACGATCGCATTGAGTTTGCCGTTGTATTGAGCAATTTGCTGTAGATGCGCGTCCAGAACTTCGACTGATGAGAAAGCGCGATCTCGAATTCCTTTTGCTAATTGATGGGCAGGCAAAAACACTAGAGCGCTCATAGGCTAAAATAAGTAACAAAACAATAAATTAAAATAAGCTTGAGAGTTCTACTTCATCTATATTTAAACTTTAATTGTTTACTGATGGGAGCGCTAACTTTTGAGTAACTAACTATGTACACACCTTCTCCTGGAAGGTGCAATTAAGCTTTCTCGCTCGATCTTGATAAGTAAAAACTAGTATAGACAGAACTTCGAGCGCTATTTTGCAGGTACACGTATCCTGTATCAATTTTAATCAGCTTGTCCTATACTATGCAGAGCGATTTCTAGCCTAGGCGTTAAGGGAACTGCCATGACTGAGCTAAAAGATGCGGTGGTACTGATTACGGGAGCAACAGGTGGTTTCGGACAGCAACTCACCCGACAGTTGCTCATGGCAGGGAGTAGGCTAATTCTGACGGATCTAGATTCAGTTGTGCTGGAGCAACAACAAGCAGCCATCGGGCAGGATATCTCAACAGGAAAGGTGCTGGCTTGCTTAGTAGCCGATCTATCTACACCAGAGGGCTGCGATCTGCTCTACAAACAGGCGCAGGCACTTAACGCTCCGGTTGATATTTTGATCAATAATGCTGGGATTGCAGTATTTGGGCGGATGGACGAAGTCCCCCCTGAGCAATGGGAACGGCTGATGCAGATTAACCTCTTGACTCCCATGCGCCTGACAAGCTTATTTGTTGCCGATATGATTGCCCGACGAGCGGGACATATTGTCAACATTTCATCGGCGGCGGGTTGGGTGGCGATCGCGGGACTGACACACTATTCCACCAGCAAGTTTGGGTTACGGGGCTTTAGTGAAGGATTGTTCGATGAAGTGAACCCTACAATGTAAGAGTGACAGCCGTTTACCCTTTTTTCAGTCGTACCCCCATTCTGCAATCGAAACGCTATGGCACGCTGGCAGAGGAAACTAAGAATATCCCCGATAACTTACTGACCGATCCGGCTACCAGGAATAATTCATTCTAGAAGTAAAAATAGCTTGTCGATGTCATGAGCAAGAAATCGTTCTGCCTTGGTCAGAGAATCGTAACCGCCCTTGCGAGCAAGATTAATAGCAATATTGCGAATGATAGACCAATTGGTGGCAGCATTGGAGTCAATACGGTTCGGATAACTAAAAACTGAGACTTGTCAGATGCTGAAAGGCTACTATTCTCGTGGTTTTGTCCAGAACATTGGCAATTACAAACCTTAACCGAACAGTATTGGCATTGGAGTTACTAAACGGGGCAGCATCTTCACCAAAAATCACATCTTTAACCCAGTGCAGACGATTCTCAATTCCCCAATGCTGACGAATTCCATTGGCTAGTGTAGTAGCCTTTGAAACTAAGG
>JAESGR010000812.1_pt1 | contig 14638 bp, 16 predicted proteins | sample 9269771 | NCBI WGS metagenome assembly JAESGR01 (sample SAMN15739572, study PRJNA653492) | algae metagenome | isolation source: Chroococcus sp. CMT-3BRIN-NPC107 and co-occurring heterotrophs from well... | place: USA: Clark Mountains Wilderness, California | collected 2010-04-18
GAAGTTGATCAGCAGTCCGAGCTTCAGTCCTGAGAGGCGCAGGTACGACAGCAGCTGCGCGCGATGGACTTCAGAGAACGTCTCGACGGCCTTGACTTCGACGATGACCGAGTTCTCCACGATGAAATCCGCCCGATACGCCAAGCCGATGTCGCGACCTTTGTATTGGCCGGTCATGGGAACCTCTCGCTGGAAGCCCAACTCCCGCTCGGCAAGCTCTACGGCAAGCGCGGCGGAGTACGCGCTTTCGAGCAATCCGACGCCCAACACACGCTGCACCTCCACGGCCGCACCGATGATCGCGTGAGAACAGTCATTCTCAATTGGCTGTTCCTTTTGCGTCCTCTGCGTAACCTTTGCGTCCTCTGCGTCCGGATGTTGGCTTTTCATTCCAACCCCTCCTCGACCAACTCGCTCGCCCGCAGCAAGGCCCGCGCCTTCGCCTCGGTCTCTTTCCACTCCAGCTCCGGCACCGAATCGGCCACCACGCCCGCCGCCGCCTGCACATAGAGGGTCTGGTCCTTGATGATCCCCGTGCGGATCGCGATGGCGACGTCCATGTCGCCCGCATACGAGAGATACCCGCAAGCCCCGCCATAGATGCCGCGCTTGTTCGGCTCCAGCTGGTCGATCAGCTCCATCGCATGCACCTTCGGCGCGCCACTCAAGGTGCCCGCCGGGAAGGTCGCCTTCAGCACATCCATGCTGGTCATGCCGTCCTTCAGCAGGCCTTCGACATTGCTCACGATGTGCATCACATGGCTGTAGCGCTCCACCACGAAGGCTTCGGTCACCTTCACCGAACCGGTCTTCGCGATGCGGCCGATGTCGTTGCGCGCCAGGTCGATCAGCATCACGTGCTCCGCCCGCTCCTTCGCATCCGACAGCAACTCCTTCTCCACCGCCTTGTCGACCTCCGGCGTCGACGCGCGCGGGCGCGTGCCCGCGAGAGGACGGATCGTGATCTTCTGGCCTTCGGGCGTCTGCTCCTGGCGCACCAGGATCTCCGGCGAGGCGCCCACCACGTGGAAGTCCTTGCCGTCCGCCGTCGCGCCGGTGAAGTTGTAGAAATACATGTACGGGCTCGGGTTCAGCGAACGCAGCGCGCGGTACAGCGACAGCGGCGACTCGGTGTAGCGCTTCTTGATCCGCTGCCCCACCTGCACCTGCATGAAGTCACCGGCGGCGATCAGTTCCTTGGCCCGGTCCACCGCCTTCAGGTAGTCGGCCTTGGCGAACTCACGCTCGGCCGGGAAAGTCTCCGTCTGGCGCACGATCGGCGCGCTCACCGAATACTTCAGCTGGTCCTTCAGCTCGCGCAGGCGCCGCTTGCCGTTCGAATACGCCTCGGGCTTGCCGGGGTCGACATACACGATCAGGTACAGCTTGCCGGAGAGGTTGTCGATGACCGCCAGCTCCTCGCATTGCAGCAGCAGGATGTCCGGCGTGCCCAGCGTGTCGGGAGGGCAGGACTGCTCCAGCTTCTTCTCGATGTAGCGCACCGTGTCGTAGCCGAAGTAGCCCGCCAGGCCGCCGCAAAAGCGGGGCAGCCCGGGGCGCAGCGCCACCTTGAAGCGCTGCTGGTACGCCTCGATGAAGGCCAGCGGATTGCCCTGCGCGGTCTCCACCACCTTGCCGTCGGTGACGACTTCCGTGCGGGCGTCGGCGCCGAAGCCGCTCGCGCGCAGCAGCGTGCGCGCGGGCAGGCCGATGAAGCTGTAGCGGCCGAAGCGCTCGCCGCCGACGACGGATTCGAGCAGGAAGCTCAGCTTGCCGCCGCCCTTCGCATGCGCGAGCTTCAGGTACAGGGACAGCGGTGTCTCGAGGTCCGCGAACGCCTCGGCGATCAGCGGGATGCGGTTGTAGCCTTGCAGCGCAAGGCTCTGGAATTCGAGTTCGGTGATCAAGGGTGAGCCTCCACAAGCTCGGTGGCCGCGAAGGCCAGGGGATCCGGGATGCCTCGGTCAGAGGCGCGGGGGCACGGGATGCCCCGTGCGGTCAGGTGCGCGCGCGAACAGGCTTCCGCCAGGGCCAGGCTCCCCGGTCGCTGCGACCCGTGATCATCGTGCGGTGGATGAACATACGCAGCCAGTGTAGCAAACGCATTCCGGCGGCCCGGTCAACGGGAAGAAAACACCGCCGCCCCGGCCATAAAGCGCCGCCACCCGGGTCTCGCGGCTTCCACACTCCGCTCCTGCTTTCGAGGAGGAGATCACGATGCGCAAGTCCTGCCTGGCCGTCCTGCTCGCGGCCGCCTGTGTCCTGCCGGTGCATGCCGATGTGACGGTGTCCGGCGTCAAGTACGAAGCCCGGGCCGACGTGCGCGGCGCGAAGCTGCAGCTCAATGGCGCGGGGACGCGGCACAAGGGGCCATTCAAGGTCTACGCGGCGGCCCTGTACCTGCCGAAGAAGGCCGGCAGCGCGGACGAGGCGCTGGCAGCGCCCGGCGCCAAGCGCGTGGCGGTGACCATGCTGCGTGACATCGACGCAGGGGAGCTGGGGCGGCTGTTCACGCGAGGCGTCGAGGACAACATGGACAAGGCCGCCTTCTCCAAGCTCATTCCCGGCCTGATGCGCATGTCGACCATCTTCGGCGAGCAGAAGCGCCTGCAGGCCGGCGACAGCTTCACCCTTGACTGGGTTCCCGGGGTCGGCACGGTGGTCAACGTGCGCGGCGTGCCGCAGGGCGAGCCGTTCCGCGAGCCCGAGTTCTTCAATGCACTGCTGCGCATCTGGCTGGGGCCGGCGCCCGCGGACTGGCAGTTGAAGGAGCAGCTGCTGGGGCAGCCAGTGCGGGGCAACGGCGCCGGGTGACCGCCGCGGGTCAGTGCGGGGCCGGCAGGAACGAGGACACGTCCGTGATCACGAACGTCGACCGGTTCACCCCGGCCAGCCAGACCTGCGTGTCGAAGTCCAGCGGGATCACGAAGTACGAGCCGTTCTGGTAAGCGTTGGTCAGCAGGGTCTGGCCCGTGACAGTGCCGCCGGAATACTGGATCGCAAGGTGGTCCACGCCGGGCTGCCAGTCCTGCACCACCAGGGTGGCATGCACGTCGCGCAGCATGAACATGTCGCGGCCCTCGCCGCCGAAGGCGTAGTCGATGCCGTGCCCGGCCTCGAACCAGTCGTCGCCGGCCTCTCCGATCAGCACGTCGTTGCCGTCACCGCCGTACAGGGTGTCGATGCCGACGCCGCCATACAGGTAGTCGCTGCCGCCGTAGCCGTAGGCGACGTCGTTGCCGTCGCCCATCACGAACACCTCGTTGGCCGTGTCGCCGACGCCGACGTCATCACCGCCCTGGCCGTACGCCACGTCGTTGCCGCCGCCGGTGTAGAGGTAATCGTTGCCGGACGCACCGACCAGGGTGTCGGCCCCCTCCTGGCCCGCCAGGATGCCGCTGCCCGTGAGCCAGTCGTTCCCGAGTCCGCCATACAGCATGCCGCTGCCCGCAAGGGTGTCATTGCCGCCGCCACCGAGCAGGGTGTCCGTTCCCGTGCCGCCGCTCAGGTGGTCGTCACCTCCACCGCCCTCGAGCCAATCGTTGCCGCTTGAGGCAGCCACGGTGTCGTCGCCGTCGCCGGCGTACACCACGGCCGGTGTGAGGGCGGCGAGCACGTGCAGCCGGTCGTGCCCGGCACCGCCTTCAATGTAGATGGACCCGGCGGCGGCGGAATCCGCCACCAGGACATCGTTGCCGTCCAGGCCATAGAGCCGGTCATACCCCAGGCTGCTGCCGGAGTGGTCGTTGCCCAAGGTGCCGATGTAGGTGGTCATGGCGACCCAGTCTAAGGGCTGCTTCGTTCAAGAAGAAGCAGACCACCGAACGGACGGGTGCCGCAGGCCACGAGTTCGGCAACCACAGCCGAGCTAGACTGCTCGCATGACCACCTACGTAGGCACCCTCCTGGACGACGACTCGGGCAGCGGCAGCGGCTATGACCGCTTGTACGGCCTGGACGGGAATGACGCACTCTTCGCCGAGCAGGGAACGCTCGCGTACCTGGATGGCGGCGCCGGAAACGACGCTCTGCGAGTCGCCGCTGTGGTTTCGAGTGCAGTGCTGTATGGCGGCGAGGGGCACGATACTTTGTCGGGCAGCGGCGGTAATGACTGGCTGGATGGCGGCAGCGGCAACGATCTGGTGTACGCAGGCCTGGGTCGCGACACACTGCTCGGCGGCGCCGGGGACGACACCCTGTTCGGCGATGGCTTGCTCTATGGCGGATGGGGCAATGATTCGATCAGCGGCGGCGGCATTCTTTGCGGCGAAGAGGGATCGGACACGCTCGTGGGAAGCACCGGTGCCGACTACCTCTATCTTGGCGAGGGCCAGATCCAGTACGCCTACGGCTATGCAGGCAATGACGTGGCGGTTGGCGGTGACGGTATCGATATCGCCGTCCTGGGCGACGGCGATGACGTCGCCTACTGCGCCGGAGGCAACGACTGGGCCTATGCAGGCTCGGGGAACGACACCTTGTACGGTGGCAAGGGTGTCGACATCCTGCTGGGGGAAGACGGCGACGACTGGCTGGTGGCGGGGACAGGTCCGGGCTTCGCAGTCACCTACTTCTTTGGGGGCGCTGGGCGGGACACGTTCGTGGTGTCCAGTGCGTCGGGCGTCACTGTCATCCAGGACTGGCAAAACGGCGTTGACCGCTTGTCCATCCAGGACACGATGATGCGCAGCATCCACAGTGCGGAGCATGTTTTCGAATACGGTGATGCGCCGTCGAATCACATCGTCGTGATCGCGATTGACCTGTACACCTCCGTGTGGCTGATCGGTGCAACGAAGGCCGGCCTGCTGGCCACGGATTTCAGCTTTGCATAGCCCGGCCGCCTTGGCGAATCCAAGGTAGTGCGGCCAACGCGAGGAGCGAGTCCACGTACGCCTCCGCCGGCACCTCCCGCACCGGCTCCCCGTGGTTGTACCCATAGGTCACCAGCACCACCGGACACCCGGCTGCGTGGCCAGCCGCGGCATCGTTGCGCGAGTCGCCCACCACCAGCGTCATGGCCGAAGCCGTGCCGAGCGCCTCGCACGTCTTCAGCACCGGCAGCGGATCGGGCTTCTTGCGCTCGAAGGCATCGCCGCCGAACACTATTTCGAAGTGCTGCGCGATGCCCTTGGCGGCCAGCAGCTCGCGGGCGAACTCGCCGGGCTTGTTGGTCAGGCAGGCCAGGCGCCAGCCGGCGGCTCGCAGCGCCTGGATTCCCTCGGCCGCGCCCGGATAGAGCGCCGAGTGGCGTCCGTTGAGGCCGCGATAAGCCTCCTGGTACGCATCCCACCCCCCGTCGTACAGGTCGGCGGGCGCGCCCACGTGTGCCAGGGTCTGGCGAATCAGGTGCTCGGATCCCTTGCCGATGAAGTGCGACACCACTTCGGGCGTGACCTCCGGCAGGGCCAGTCCCCGCAACATGGCGTTGAGGGCAGCGTGGAAATCACCGAGGGTGTCGACCAGGGTGCCGTCCAGGTCGATGATGGCCGTGCGCAGTTCCGGGGACAAAGGCATCGCCCGAGCATACCGGCCGCGCCAAAGAAAAAAGCCAGGGCGCGGGCCCTGGCTTTCCTCTGGAAATGGCTGCGTTCAGCGGCTGCGACGGTGGTTGCTGCCGCCTTCGAAGTTGGCAACTTCGCGGTCCACCTGCACCCGCGCCCAGTCGAGGCGGGAGGTGCGCGCGGCGCGCTCGGCAACATTGCGGGTCGCCGGCACGACGTCGATCGAGCGGACGTAGCCGACCACTTCGCACTGGCGCTCCGGGTCCATGGAGGCGAAGCCCCGGCCGGAACTCCACTGCCTGTCCTGCGTACTACCTGCCATCGAAAACTCCTCGAACGTGGGGAAGCCGCCAGTGGCGACCGGCGTTCGATGTATTAAGCGTGCAGGACGCGTCGCACGGAGTCGGTGCACCTGACATCCGTTCGTAGGGGCTGTCCTACAAACGGTCGAGTCCCTTCCTTCCTTACGCCGGCACTTGTTCCACCAGGGCCCGGGCCCAGTGCCGGTGCCTGGCGATCGCGGCGATGAAATCCTGCGCCATCTGCAGCCGCGTGGTGGGCTCGTTGGTGCCGATGATCACGCCGGCCGGCGGGGGTGCTTCCGGGTCGGCGACACCGACGGCCCGGAGGACGTCGACCGACTCACCGATGAGGCACATCGGCTTGCAATGGCGAAACGCCTCCAGGATGAAGTGCACCGCCTCGCCGTCCTTGCGGAGAGCCTGGGCGCTGGCGGCGCCGCCGGGCACCAGCACGGCGTCGAACATCACGGACGGCATGGCGCTGAAGGTGTGGTCGACCGGCACCTGCTGGCCCGAGGAGGATGCCACCACGCCCAGCTGCGAGGCCACCACCTTGGTGATGGCACCGGCGTCGGCCAGCGCCTGCTGGATGACCTTCATGGCGCCGATCTCGGCGCCCGGCGCCAGCACGATCGCGACGCGGCGCGTCTGGATCGTGTTGCCGTTGCCTTCCATGCTCAGCGATGCGGCCATCTCCACCGGCGGCTTGGTGCCGCGCGGCTCGCGAAAGCCCGCCTGCCCCGCGGCCGAGCGCGCATCGGGCGGGCCGATGCCCAGCGGCTCGGCCACCTTGCGCGCCAGCCGCATGTCGACGTGGGCGAGGTTGTCCACGATGCGCTGCCGCACCGCCGGGGTCTCCACTTTCGACAGCTCGTACTGGAAGGCCGCGATGATGTGTTCCTTCTCGCAGGTGCTCTGGCTGTTCCAGAACAGCGTGGCCTGCACGAAGTGGTCGTCGAACGTCGGGGCGCGGCGGCGGACCTTGGTGGCTGCCTCGACGCTCTCTTCGAAGGTCTGGAAGCCCTGCTCGCCGCCATCCACGCGGAATTCGCTTCCGGTGCCCAGCGTGTTGGGCTCGTAGGAGACGCGTCCCTTGGCGATGGTCATCCGGTGCGCGCCCGCGCGCTGGAAGTTGTGCACCGGACAGACGCCGCGGTTGATCGGCAGCTCGTGGTGGTTGGGGCCGCCCAGGCGCGCGAGTTGCGCATCGGAATACGCGAACAGCCGGCCCTGCAGCAGCGGGTCGTTGCTGAAGTCGATGCCGGGCACGATGTTGCCGGGGTGGAAGGCGACCTGCTCGGTCTCGGAGAAGTAGTTGTCGGGATTGCGGTTCAGGACCATGCGGCCCACCACCACCACCGGCACGATCTCCTCGGGGATCAGCTTCGTCGGGTCCAGCAGGTCGAAGCCGAGCTTTTCGGCGCGGTCTTCCTCCACGATCTGCAGGCCCAGTTCCCACTCGGGGAATTCGCCGCGCTCGATGGATTCCCACAGGTCGCGCCGATGGAAGTCCGGGTCCTTGCCCGCGATCTTCTGCGCCTCGTCGAGCGCCAGCGCATGCTTGCCGAGCTTGGGCCGCCAGTGGAACTTGACGAAGTGCGACGCGCCGCGGGCGTTGACCAGCCGGTACGTGTGGACGCCGAAACCTTCCATCATCCGCAGGCTGCGCGGCAAGGCGCGGTCCGACATGAGCCACATGAGCATGTGCGAGCACTCGGGCATCAGCGACACGAAGTCCCAGAAGGTGTCGTGCGCGCTGGAAGCCTGGGGCATGCCATGGTGCGGCTCGGGCTTGAGCGCATGCACCAGGTCCGGCATCTTCATCGCGTCCTGGATGAAGAAGACCGGCATGCTGCTGCCCACCAGGTCGTAGTTGCCTTCGCGCGTGTAGAACTTGACGGCGAAGCCACGCACGTCGCGCACGGTGTCGGCCGAGCCGCTGGCGCCGGCCAGGTTGGAAAAGCGCACGAACACCGGGGTGCGGCTGCCGACCTCCTGCAGGAAATCGGCCTTGGTGTATTCCACCAGCGGCCGCGTCAGCTCGAAGTACCCATGCGCACCGGCGCCGCGCGCGTAGACCACGCGCTCGGGGATGCGCTCACGGCCGAAGTGCGACAGCTTTTCGCGCAGCAGGAAGTCCTGCAGCAGCGTCGGCCCCCGCAGCCCCGCCTTGAGCGAGTTGTGGTTGTCGGGCAGCACGACGCCCTGGTTGGAGGTGAGCAGGCTGCTGGCTTCCTGCGTGAAGGATTCGAGCTGCTTCTGGCGGTTGGCGACGGGGTCGCCGGCTTTGGTCTTGCGCGAGCCCTCCGTGCGGGAAGAGGCCATGTATCACTCCTGTGGGGCGCGGACGGGAAAAGAAGGACGAACCGGCGCCGCTGGTGCGCACGGGACACGGGACAGGTGGATCAGCTCAGGTCGAGATCGAACACGGCCTCGAAGGTGCGGACCAGCGCGGCAATCGCGAGCGCACCGACGGCCAGCGCGGCAGCCCACGTCACGAAGGATGTGATCTCCATCCGCTTCTCCCTGTCGTTTCTCTGTTCGGTCCTGCATTGGACCAAGCCTCAGCCGCGGCAACCGTAGCCCTGCAGCGGGCGGGTTTGTGGGGCGAAGCCGCTCCCACCCGTAGGAGCCCGCCGACAGCGGAACGGGCCGTGCGCTGGCCCGCCGTGGACGGCGACAGGCGCGGCAACGTCCTACCGTCGCGCCTCGCGTGCGCGCGCACGATCCGCGCAACAGGAGAGCCGCATGAAGCACATGAAAACCGAAGACCGGCAGGACGATGGCGCCCGTCCTTCGCAGGGCGACACGGTCACCGCCCAGGGCGAAAACCAGTCACCCAAGGCCCGGCAGCCCCACGAGCGCGACGAGTCCGCCGACAGCCAGAAGGCGGAGAACAGCAGCATGCCGCGCGTCGGCGGCCTGGCGCACGACGACGCCGTGGGCGTCCAGCAGGACACCAGCAAGGCCAAGGAACTGGATGCCACCTACCACCGCATGCGGCAGGACGCCGAGCCTGCGCCGGTCGACAAGGTCAACCGCAACCAGCGCAACAACGGGTAAGTTGGGTTGCGCCGAACGGCGCAACCCAACGCTTCACCCTTTCAACTGGCCCCGCATCGCGTCGATGACGCCGCGGTAGTCCGGCTTGCCGAAGATCGCGCTGCCGGCCACGAAGGTGTCCGCACCGGCGGCGGCGACCCGGGCGATGTTGTCCGTCTTGATCCCGCCGTCGACTTCGAGCCGGATGTCGCGGCCGCTCGCGTCGATGCGCTTGCGCGCCTGCTCGATCTTGCGCAGCGCCGAATCGATGAAGCCCTGGCCGCCGAAGCCCGGGTTCACGCTCATGACCAGCACCAGGTCGATGTCGTCGATCACCCAGTCCAGCACGTCCAGCGGGGCCGCCGGATTGAACACGACACCCGCCTTGCAACCCGCCGCCTTGATGGCCTGGACGCTGCGGTGCACATGCGCCGACGCCTCGGGGTGGAAGCTGATGTAGTCGGCGCCCGCCTCCGCGAAGGCCTGGGCGAGCGCGTCCACCGGCTGCACCATCAGGTGCACGTCGATCGGCACCGGCGTGCCGTCGGCCTGCTTCGCGTGCGGCTTCAGGGCCGAGCAGATCATGGGGCCGAAAGTCAGGTTCGGCACGTAGTGGTTGTCCATCACGTCGAAGTGGATCCAGTCCGCGCCGGCAGCGATGACGTTGCGGACCTCTTCGCCGAGCCGCGCGAAGTCGGCCGAGAGGATGGAAGGGGCGATGCGATGCGTGCGCTGGCTCATGCCCGCATTGTCGCAAACGCCCCCGCGAGGCACCGGCGGTTTAGCATGTGGCCCTATGTCCCGTTACGCCTTTGCGGTTGCCGTCACCCCCGAGTACCTCCCGGAGCAGTCCGCGCCGGAGCAGGGGCTCTGGACCTTTGCGTACAGCATCAGGATCAGCAACACCGGCGAGGTGCCGGCGCAGCTGATCTCGCGCCACTGGATCATCGCCAACGAGCTCGGCGAGATCGAGGAGGTCAAGGGGCTTGGCGTGGTCGGCCAGCAGCCGCTGCTCAAGCCGGGCGAGACCTTCGAATACACCAGCGGCTGCCGGCTGCGCACCGCCAGCGGCAGCATGAAGGGCAGCTACTTCTGCGTGGCCGAGGATGGCGAGCGCTTCGAAGTCGAGATCCCCGAATTCGCGCTGGACGGCGGCGGCAAGCGCGTGCTGCACTGAGGGCGCAGGGTGCCGGCCATGGATGAAGTGATGGCCATCTGGTCCGCCTGGCTGAAACCGTCGGCCGGCCTGCCCACGGTGCAGTGGTCACTGCTGCTCGCGCTGGCCGCGGCCGCCGGCCACCTGCTGCAACGCTACAGCGGCCTGCCCAAGGTGGTGGGGTACTCCATGGTCGGCACGCTGGCCGGCCTCGCCGGCTTTTCCGGCGCTGCCTGGCCGCTGCAAGGCGTGGCCCTGTTCCTGCTGGAACTGGGCGTGTCGGTCGTGCTGTTCGAGTCGGGCGGGCGCATCGCGCTGCGCTGGTTCCGCCACAACCCCATGGTGCTGCTGCAAAGCCTGCTGGAATCGGTGCTCACCGCGGTGGCCGTTTACTACGTGTTGCGCTGGCTCGACGTGCGCGCCGGTGTCGCGGAGGGTGTCGCCCTCATCGCGATGGCGGCCTCACCCGCCGTGCTGCGGCAGGTGGTGCTGGACACGCGCGCTGCGGGCCCGGTGACCGAGCGCGCGATGGTGCTGGCCACGCTCAGCACCTTCTACGCCCTGACGCTGGTAAGCGCGCGGGCGGGCACCCTGCAAAGCGACGAGGCCGGCGTGTTCGGCACCATCTACCCGGTGATGGTGGTGCTGGGGATCTCGTTCGTCGTCGGCGCGCTGCTGGCGCTGGCCCTGCGCAGCGCGCTGCGCTTCATGAGCCCGACGAGCGAGAACACCAGCATCCTGCTGATCACGCTGATCGCCGCGGGCACCGCGCTGGCCGCGCACTTCGGCGGCTCCGCACCCTTGGCCGCGCTGATCGGCGGCCTGATGCTCAAGCAACTGCATCCGCGGCCCTGGGCCTGGACGCGCCAGCTGGGCACGGCCGCATCGCTGCTGACCATGCTGATGTTCGTGCTGGTCTCCGTCGTGGCGGCCAAGGCGGACTGGAACTACTCGGTCGTGGGCCTGGTGGCCGCGGTGGTGTTCACGCGCGCGGTGGCCAAGGTCGCCGGCGTGCAGGCCGCCAACTGGGGCAGCGGCACCAGCTGGCGCCAGGCTTTCTGGACCGGCTGCGCGATGTCGCCGATGTCGTCGATCGCGCTGCTGCTGGTCTCCCAGTTCGTCTCGAGCTCGCTGTCGCTGGGGCCGCGCATCGCCAGCATCGCCATGCCGGCGATCCTGATGATGGAAATCCTGGGCGCGATCATCGCCACCTTCGCGGTGATCCAGGCCGGCGAAAGCGCGAAGCCGTGGGAGGCGCAAGGCAGCGCCCCGCTGCCGGGAGAAGCCCGTGGGTGAGCGCATCGAGCCGGGCCTGGTCGCGCCCACCCCGGCCCCGACGGCCGCGCCGGCAACGCCGACGCTGGAAGCTTTCAACCGCTCGGAGCCGCTGTCGCTGGGCGTGGAGCTGGAATTGCAGCTCGTGAACACGCACGACTTCGACCTGGCGCCCTACTCCGACGAGATGCTGCGGCTGCTGGCCAAGATGCCGCTGCCCGGCGCCGTGGTGCCGGAGATGACCTCCAGCATGATCGAGGTCTCCACCGGCGTTTGCCACTCCTGCACCGAGGTGCTGGGCCAGCTCTCGCAGCTGCGCGACGCTCTGGTGCGTTGCGCCGACAAGCTGAACATCGCCTGCGTCGGCGGCGGCACGCACCCTTTCCAGATGTGGCACGAGCAGCGCATCTACGACCGCCCGCGGTTCCGCCAGCTGTCGGAGTTGTACGGCTACCTGTCCAAGCAGTTCACCATCTTCGGCCAGCACGTGCACGTGGGCTGCCCCGATGCAGACAGCGCGCTGCTGATGCTGCATCGCATGTCCCGCTACATCCCGCACTTCATCGCGCTGTCGGCCAGCTCGCCTTTCGTGCAGGGGCAGGACACGCGCTTCGACTCCGCGCGGCTGAATTCGGTGTTCGCCTTCCCGATGTCGGGGCGCGCACCGTTCACCCTGAGCTGGGACGAGTTCGGCCACTTCTTCGCCAAGACCACGCGCACCGGCGTGGTCCAGAGCATGAAGGACTTCTACTGGGACATCCGCCCGAAGCCGGAGTACGGGACCATCGAGATCCGCGTGTTCGACACGCCGCTGACGGTGGAAAAGGCCGCGGCGCTGGCCGGCTTCGTGCAGTCGCTCGCGGGCTGGTTCCTGAAGGACCAGCCGTTCATGCCGCAGGAAGACGACTACATGGTCTACACGTACAACCGCTTCCAGGCCTGCCGCTTCGGGCTGGAGGCGGTGTACGTGGAACCCGCCACGGGCGAGCACCTGCCGTTGCGCGAACACATCCTGCGCACCCTCGACCAGGTGGAGCCGCACGCCCGCGCGCTCGGCGCCGCAGCGGCCACCGACCTGCTGCGGCAGTGCGCCGACCGCGGGGCCAACGACGCCCGCTGGCTGCGCGAGACGCACGCGCGCGAGCGCCTGCTGGCCGAAGCGGTGCGGCAGGCGGCGGAGCGCTTCCGCGGGCGCGTGTAAGCTCCCCGCATGGGCGAGTTCGACCTCATCGCGCGCTACTTCACGCGTCCTGCCACCCGCAGTCCGCTGGGCGTCGGGGACGACTGCGCGCTGCTGCAGCCCGCCGCCGGCATGCAACTGGCGGTGTCCACCGACCTGCTGGTCGAAGGCCGCCACTTCCTGTCCACCGTTGCCCCCGACGCCTTGGGACACAAGGCACTGGCCGTCAACCTGAGCGACCTGGCGGCCTGCGGCGCGCGGCCGCTCGCCTTCACGCTGGCGCTCTCGCTGCCCTCCATCGACGAGAAATGGCTGGCCGCTTTTTCCCAGGGCCTGTTCGCGCTGGCCGATGCGCATGCCTGCGAACTGGTGGGCGGCGACACGACGCGCGGGCCGCTGGCGATCAACATCACGGTCTTCGGCGAAGTGCCTGCGGGGCAGGCCTTGCTGCGCTCCGGCGCCCGCGCCGGCGACGACCTCTGGGTGAGCGGCACGCTCGGTGACGCGCGGCTCGCCCTCGAAGTCTTTCGCGGCACCGTGTCGCTGCCGCAGGCGGCGTTCGAAGCGGCGCGGCTGCGGCTGGAACGGCCGACGCCGCGCATTGCCCTCGGGCTTGCGCTGCGGGGCATCGCCACATCGGCCATCGACATCAGCGACGGCCTGCTGGGCGACCTGCGCCACGTGCTGGAGCGGTCCGGCGTCGGCGCGCACGTCTTTGCCGATGCGCCCCCGCTGCTGCTTGCCTGCATGGAACACAAGCCGGACCTGCCTTCGGCGCGCGTCGAGGAACTGGTCTTCGCCGGCGGCGACGATTACGAGCTCGCCTTCACGGCGCCCCCTTCGCAGCGCACGCAGGTCGAGGCGGCAGGCCGCGAAGCGGACACGCGCATCACGCGGATCGGCACCATCGAGGCGCGGCCCGGACTGCACATCGTGGATGCCCAGGGCCAGCGGCTGCAGCGCAGCTTCCCCGGCTTCGACCACTTCGGCGCATGAAGGCCTGCTTGCTCCTGCTCATGCTGCTGGCGCCGGCCGCGGGGGCCGCCAGCTTCCGCGGCGTGGTCAGCCATGTCACCGACGGGGACACGCTGTGGGTGAAGCCCGCCGAGGGCGGTGACGCGGTGCAGATCCGCCTGCTGCACCTGGACGCACCGGAGGGCTGCCAGTCCTATGGCGCGGAGGCCAAGCAGGCGCTGCGCACGCGCGTGCTGCACCAGAGCGTGCGCGTGCGCACCGACGGGGTCGACGACTACGGCCGGCAGCTCGCGCGCGTGGAACACAGGCGCGAGGACGTCGGCGCCTGGATGGTCCGCTCCGGCCACGCCTGGTCACCGGGCTTTCACGGCAGGCCCGGCGTCTACGACAAGCAGCAGGCGCAGGCACGCAGCGAGCGGCGCGGGCTGTGGTCGCTGCCCGGCGCGCTGGAGCCACGCAGTTTTCGCAAGCGCTTCGGCCGCTGCCAGTAGCCATGGACGCACCGCCTCTCGCCGCGTTGCCGCGCCGTCCGACGGCCGCCTTCATGCTGTCGCATCCGGCGCATGCCATCGCACTGGGCTTCGGCTCGGGGCTGGCGCCCATCGCACCCGGCACGCTGGGCACCCTGTGGGCGTGGATCGCCTTCGCCGTGCTGCAGCTGTGGCTCTCGCCCTGGCAGATGGGCCAGTTGATCCTGCTGTCGCTGCCCCTCGGTTGGTGGGCCTGCACGGTGACGGCGCGCAACATGGGCGTGGCCGATCCCGCCGCGATCGTCTGGGACGAGATCGTCTGCTTCTGGATCATCCTGTGGTTGATGGCGCCGGCGAGCTGGGGCGCGCAGTTCGGCGCCTTCGTGGTGTTCCGGCTGTTCGACGCCCTGAAGCCAGGCCCCATCGGATGGGCCGACCGCACGTTCAAGGGCTACGGCTGGCGCGGCGGCTTCGGCATCCTGGCCGACGACCTGGTCGCGGCCTTCTGCACCCTGGTGGTGCTGGCACTGTGGAGGCACTGGACGTGAACGCAAGGCCGATCCAGGAACTGTGCGCGCGCCTCGCGCAGGCGCTGGTGGAACGCGGGTGGATGCTGGCGACGGCGGAGAGCTGCACCGGCGGGATGATCGCCGCCGCCTGCACCGACTTGAGCGGTTCCAGCGCCTGGTTCGAGCGCGGCTTCATCACCTACTCGAACGAGGCGAAGATCGAAC
>JAESGR010000813.1_pt1 | contig 14585 bp, 16 predicted proteins | sample 9269771 | NCBI WGS metagenome assembly JAESGR01 (sample SAMN15739572, study PRJNA653492) | algae metagenome | isolation source: Chroococcus sp. CMT-3BRIN-NPC107 and co-occurring heterotrophs from well... | place: USA: Clark Mountains Wilderness, California | collected 2010-04-18
TAGGACGACCTCGTCGAAATGACGGGCCACGCTCGCCAAATCATGATGAACCACCAGGACGAGGCGACCCTGATCGGCCAGATCGCGAAGGACCCGGAACAGGATAGCCTCGGTCGTCGCATCGATGCCGGCGAAGGGCTCGTCCAGCAGGACCACCTCCGCCTGCTGCGCCAGCGCCCGCGCCACGAACACGCGCTGCTGCTGCCCGCCCGACAGTTCGCCGATCGGCCGCTCGGCGAACTCGGTCATCCCGACGCTCGCCAGGGCCTGCATCGCCTGGGCACGCTCGGCGGCACCCGGCCGGCGGAACCAGCCCATCCGTGGATAAAGCCCTTGCTCGACCACCTCGCGCGCGCTGATCGGAAAGGTCAGGTCGACCTGCCCGCGTTGCGGCACATAGGCGACCCGCCCCACTGGTGGCCCCCCGACAATGCCGAACCAGCGGACCTCTCCCGTCGCCACAGGCACCAGGCCCAGGGCCGCCTTCAGGAGCGTCGATTTGCCGGCGCCATTGGGTCCGATGACGGCCACGAGCCCTGCGTGCGGCGCCGACCAATCGATCGGGCCAAGCACAGTGGTGTCGCCATAGCGCACGACCAGGTCCCTGACCTGAAAGTGGCGTGACGGCTGATGTGCCAGATCGGTCACGGTCACGCCTGCGCCGGCCGCAGCCGCCCCCAGAAGCCACGCTCCGGCGCCTGCCCGCGCAGGGCGCGGACGATGGTCGTCACGTCGTGATCGATCATGCCGAGCCAGCTACCCTCGTGCGTGCCGGGCTGGCCCATGGCATCGGCGAACAGCGTGCCGCCCAGCGACACGTGATGGCCTCGGGCGGCGGCTCCTTCAATCACCGCTCCCATGGCGCGCTCGCTCACCGAGCTCTCGATGAACACAGCCGGCACCTTGCGCTCGACCAGGGCCGCCACGACGTCCTGGATGCGTGCCAAGCCAGCCTCGCTCTCCGTGCTGATCCCCTGGATGGCCATGACCTCCAGGCCCAGCCGGCGTGAGAAATAGCCGAACGCGTCATGCGAGGTGACCAGCAGCCTGTTCTCAGGAGGTATGCTCGCAACCCGCTCGATGGCCCAGGCAGTCAGCACCTCCGCTTCCTTGCAGAAGCTCTCGCTCGATTGCGACCAGGCATCCGCCCCGTCCGGCTGCAGCGACGCCAGCTTTGCCAGTACCCCCTCCAATGCCGATGGCCAGATGCCTGGATCCATCCACACATGCGGATCGACGGCGCCAGTGGCGTCTTGGAGCAGCGCATCGCCCGGAACGTGCTCGCCGGCGACAAGGATGCCGCCCGCCGGCGAGAACCGCTCAATCGTGTCGGTCAGCTTGGCTTCCAGATGAAGCCCGTTCACGACGATCGCATCCGCGCCGGCCAGGGACGCGATGTCGCGGCGCGTTGGGCGGAACAGATGCGGATCTACGCCTTCACCCATCAGGATTTGCCAGTCGAGCGTGTCACCGGTGATCCGGCGCAGCGGCTCGCCCAGCATGGCTGTGGTCGCAACGACCTTCGGCCGGGCAGCTGCGCCGGTGGACACTGGCTTTATGAAGGGCAATGCCGTGGCGACCAGCAGAAACGAACGGCGGAGCAGCACCGGGTCCTCCTTGTACTATTCCATCGCGAAGAAAATTAGGGCATTCTAAACTTGTTTCAAGAGCTGAATGCACTGCGACGGTGCTTGACTGGACAGGCGACCTGCTTGGCGGCATCACCGGTACGGGCCATGCGAGGCTAGCGGCAGGGGGAACCGCCCGTGATCATCGTTCCAGGATCGATCAACGCCGACCTGCTGTTTCCCGTGCGAACCCTGCCTGCACCCGGGGAGACGGTTCTCTGCCCGTCCTACACGATGGCGCTTGGCGGCAAGGGATCGAACCAAGCCGCTGCAGCCGCGAAGGCTGGCGCCGACGTGCGCTTTTTCGGCCATGTTGGCAGCGACGCCTACGGCCCGTTGGTACGGCAGCTCCTGGCGGACGCCGGCGTCGAGGTCGCCGGACTGGTGGACTCGCCCAAGCCCACGGCCATCGCCGTGATCGGCGTAGACGAGAAAGGTGAGAACCAGATCATCGTGGCATCGGGTGCAAACCTTGACACTCATGCCGGCCAGGTTCCCGGTCACCTCCTGGTCGCCGGGAACACGGTGCTCTGCCAGAACGAGATCCGGACGGAGGAAACCTTCAAGGCGCTGGCCCGCGCCAACGAGGCGGGCGCCCGCACGATCCTCAACCTGGCGCCATCCTGCCCCTTGCCGGCCGGCGTGCTCGACCGGCTCGACGTGCTGGTCGTGAACGAACTGGAGATCCTGGAGGCAACCGGCATCCAGGGTGAACCGGGCGTGCTCGCGGCGGATCTCGCGCGCCGCCATCGACTGACCGTGGTGGTGACGCTCGGTGCCAAGGGTGCCATCGCCGCGACCGCCGACGAGCGGTTCGAAGTAAGCGCCATGAAGATCCGACCGGTCGACACGACCGGTGCTGGCGATGCGTTCACGGGAGTTCTGGCGGCCTACCTGGATCGTGGGTCGTCGCTCGAGGAGGCGCTGCACCGGGCAGCCGTGGGAGCGGCCCTCGCCTGCGAGCGGCTTGGAGCCCAGAGCGCGCAGCCGCGCATGGACGAGATCGAAGCAAGGGCCCAGGACCTGCTCATGCCCCGGAAACTGATGTGAGCAAGCCGCCCGGCCCGCCGGGCGAACCACTCAAGGTCCAGCTCGACCGAAACGGCGAACCCTGCTGGTCGCTGAGCGTGTGGCTGACGCTGCGGATGTTCGACATCCCATTCATGGAGGCCACACCGACGACTCTGGTTGAAGCCAGTGGCCAGCCCGAACCGGGACCGCTGTTCGACAAGGCGCCTACGCTCGTCGAAGGCAGCCTGGCAGTGGCCGGCCCTCTGGCCATCCTGGAATTTCTGGCGGAGCGCCATCCGGTGATCTGGCCCGACGATCGGGCCTCGCGTGCCCAAGCGCGTGCCGTCGCTTCCGAACTCTGCGCCGGTTTCCCCGTGCTGCGTCTGTTCCTGGCCGCCAGGAACGGCGCGAGCCTTGCAGGCTCTCGTCGCTTGCTCCGGTCCCTCGGGGCCGAGATTCAGCGCCTTCGCTCGATCTGCATCGAGCTGCGCGGCGCGGCCAGCGTCGGGGCGGGACCATTCCTGTTCGGCAGCTTCTCCGGTGCCGACGCGATGTTCGCGCCCTTGGCGAGCCGCCTTCTCGACCGGGCGATGTCGCATGATGCGACATGCACCACCTATCTCGGCGCGCTTGGCTCACTTGCAGCCATGCGGGCCTGGTACGGTGAGCAGGAGCAGGTTCGGCCGGAGATCGCTGTCGACATCGCGGCGATTCTGCCGATTGCAGCTCCGCCACAGCCCTCCGCACACGAGGCGAAGAAGCCACTCGACCCGGCGCCGCCACTTCTGGAGATTCCGCCAGCCCTGACGCCGCCAAAACTGCGGCTGGAGGACGCGGATCGCCCCAGCATCACTTATCTGGACGAGCAGCCGATCCGCGGCTGGCGGAACGTGCGCCTCGTCGAAATGCTGTCGGTCTCGCCATCGATCCCGCCGATCCCGCCGATCCCGACGCGTCCGGCGGCTGCCTCGGCAACACCGGTTCAAGCGGCCCCGGCCGACGAGACCAGACAGGGGGGCGACCTCGCCAGACGGGCCAGCGAACCGTCGTCCCTTCCCCGGCTCCGGCCGACTGAGCCGGCAGAGCCGGTCGCTGCTGGCCAAGCTGCCAACAGCGCAACGGACGGGCCGGAAGCCCGGACGGGCGACGATGCTCACTCCCTGATGTTCCAGCTCCGCCGACCTGACCCCGCCGCTGGCGGCCTGAACAGCCTGATCGACCGCTTTGGCCGCTCGATCGCTTCCGCTGTCCCGGACGCCAATCAGGAAGTGGCATCTCCACTGCGCCCTCAAGATGGCAAGGCGGCCGCACCGGATCCCGCCCGTCAGAGCAACATCCGGCCGGCCGCCATCAAGCCGATCGGCTTCTCGGTCCACCGCAGGAAATGAACCAGCCGACCGGCCTGTGCCCGGCTACTCCTTCACGGCACCCGTGAGGCTCGACACGTAGTAGTCGACGAAGAACGAGTAGATCAGCGCTACCGGGATCGAGCCCAGAAGCGCGCCTGCCATCAGCGAACCCCAATGGTATACGTCGCCTTCGACCAACTGCGTCAGAACGGCGACCGGTACGGTCTTCTTCTCCGAGCTCTGGATGAAGGCGAGCGCATAGATGAACTCGTTCCAGGACAGGGTGAAGGCGAAGATCCCGGCTGAGATCAGCCCGGGCACCGCGAGCGGCAGCGTCACCTTCCACATGATCTGCAGCCGGGTAGCCCCGTCGATTAGCGCGCATTCCTCGAGCTCGTAGGGGATCGACTTGAAGTAGCCGATCAGGAGCCAGGTGCAGAACGGCACGAGGAAGGTCGGATAGGTCAGGATGAGTGCCAGCGGGCTGTCATAGAGGCCCATCTTGAAGATCATCGTGGCCAGAGGGATGAACAGGATCGACGGCGGCACTAGGTAGGCGAGGTAGATCGCCAGGCCTACCCACTGGCTGCCCTTGAAGCGCAGCCGCTGCACTGCATAAGCCGCAAGCACCGACACGAACAGGGACAGGAAGGTGCTGGCTACCGCCACCATCATGGTGGTCCACAGCCAGCGCGGGTAGTCGGTGTCGAACAGCAGCCGCTTGACGTGCTCCAGTGTCGGCGAGCTGATCCAGAATGGGCTGTAGTCGTTGTAGTTGTAGAGCTCCGCGTTCGATTTGAACGCGGTGATGACCATCCAGTAGAATGGAAACAGCAGGGTCAACAGGAACAGGATGAGCGGCACGTAGACCACCATCATCCTGCGCGGGAGCGAATCCCAGTTGATTACGCCGCTCCGTTCCGCCGTGATGACGGGCGCCTTGTCGGCGGTGGCGTCAGTCATCGCTGCCTCCCTGCTGCCACTTGCGCCGCGCCAGCGCGACGTAGCTGAAGATGGTGGATGCCACCAGGAACGGGATCATGGCGACCGCAATCGCAGCACCCTCGCCCAGGTAGCCGCCCGGGATCGCGCGCTGGAAGGCCAGTGTGGCCATTAGGTGGGTGGCGTTGTTCGGGCCGCCACGGGTGATTGCATAGACGAGTTGGAAATCGGTGAAGGTGAACAGCACCGAGAAGGTCAGCACGACCGCCAGGATCGGCATCAGCATCGGCACGGTCACGTGCACGAAGCGCTCCCAGGCGGTCGCACCGTCGATCATCGCCGCCTCGTAGAGCGAGGGCGAGATCGTCTGCAGGCCTGCCAGGAGCGAGATCGCGACGAAGGGGATCCCGCGCCAGACGTTGGCGGCGATCAATGAGAACCGCGCGTGCCAGGCTTGGCCCAGAAAATCGATGTTGGTGTCGATGATACCGATAGCCTTGAGCACATAGGAGATGATCGAGAACTGCGGATCATAGATCCACCAGAACGCGATCGCCGACAGCACGGTCGGAACGATCCAGGGAAGGAGGACAATAGCGCGTATCAGGCTCTTGAACGGCAGATGGTGGTTGAGCAGCAGGGCCAGCCAAAGGCCCAGGCCGAATTTGAAGACCGTGGCGATGGTCGTGTAGACGATCGTGTTGAACACCGAGAGCCAGAACACCGAATCCTCGAAGAGGTAGGCGTAGTTCTCCAGGCCGATCCAGACGCCATCCCGCCCGATCCGCGTATCGGTGAAGCCAAGCCACACGCCCAGCCCAAGCGGATAGCTCAGGAAGGTCAGGAGCAGCACGCTCACCGGGAGCATGAACAGGAAGGCGAGCACGCGGCGATCGTCGAGCTTCCGCGAGAGCCAGGACTGTTCCGGACGTTGTCCGGACCAGGCCGCGGCGGTGCTGGCCATGCGGTTTCCTCCCCTTGTTTGGTCGAGGCTGGAAGCAATGACGGCTCACGGGTGGCACCCGTGAGCCGTCACTCCAAGCGCCGAAGATCAGCGATAGTAACGGCCAGCGCGGCTGGCGGCTTCCGCAATCGCATCGTCGATCGAGGCGCCGCCGCTGACCGCGGAGGAGACCATCGTCACCACGATGTAGTCGGCGAGCGCCCCGGCGCTGGCATAGCCGAGCGGGCCCTTCCAGCCATAGGGCAACGATTCGGTCATGATCTTCTGGTACGGGGTATGCTTGGGATCCTCCGTCCAGATCGGGTTGCCGTCATAAGCGTTGAGCGAATGCGCCCAGTAGCCGATGCTTGCCGCCTGCCAGGGCTGGTACTGCTCCTTCTCCATCATGAAGCGCAGATATTCCTTGGCCGCGTTGGGATACTTGGTGTGCTGGAAAATCATCCCGCTCACCGTCAGCGCCGTCTCGGTCGGCCGCCCGATCGGACCAATCGGCATCGGAGCGTGCTGAATGTCCTCGGCCAGCGCCGCGACGTTCGCGTCCGTCGAGGTTTTCGCCGCGTAGTAGACCGAGATGCCGTTGGCGACGACAGAGACCTGACTGGCCAGGAACGCCTTGTTGTTGGACGGATCCAGCCACGACAGCGTCCCAGGAATGAAGGTCTTATACAGCTCGGCTCCATACTGGAGCGCCGCGCGGGTTTCCGGCGAATCGATGGTGACCTTGCCGTTCTCGTCGACCAACGAGGCGCCGTGCGACCAGATCAGCCAGTGGCAGAAGGTGTTGGCGTCGCCCTCGGCCTGGCCGAGCGTGAAGCCGACGGGATGCCCGGTGCCCTGCAACGCCTTGGCAACTTCGAGGAAGCCTGCCGTGTCCTTCGGAAGTTCGCTGAAGCCGGCTTCCTTCAGCCAGGATTGGCGATAGACCATCTTTCCGCCGGAAGCGCCCACGGGCAGACAGATCCAGTTGCCTTCCGGCCCCTTGCCCATCGTCTGCGCGAGGGGCGCCCAGCCTCCGTACTTCTTGCCGAGGTAATCCGCGAGATCGGTAAGGTCGAGGATCTTCTCGGGGTACTGATGCGGGTCGTCATTCCAGGCCAGGATGATATCGGCACCTGTGCCGACATTGGCCGCGACAGCCGTCTTTGGCCTGAGGTCCTGCCAGCTTTCCTGATCGACACGCACCGCCACCCCGGTCTGCTCGGTGAACTTCTTGGAGTTCTCCAAAAACAGAGTTTCGTCGCCCGCCACGAACTTGGACGGCCGCAGGACACGGAGTTCGGCACCGCTTTCGATCTCGTAGGCAGGCGGCGGCACGTCCGCAGCCACCACCTCCGCCGAGGCGCCCCGGCCCAGCAGCGCACCACCGGCGACACCTGCCATCAAACCAAGCGTCGACCTACGGTCCATCCGCATTATGCATGCCTCCCTTGGGCATTGATTGGTTATGTATGTGACTAGGCCTGTCATGGGCGACCCTACCTGATCGGTCAAGCACTGCCATGGCCAGACGTCCCGTTGCGAGCTAGAGGACCGCACGAGGCAGATGCGGCAGGGAGCAGGAAATGCGCGTACTGGTCACGGGTGGAGCCGGATTCATCGGGAAGAAGCTGATCCTGCGCCTTCTCTCGGACGGACAGGTCGGCGGCGAGAAGATCACCCGCATCACCTGTTTCGACGTAGTGGCCGCGCAGGGCCTGCCGGCAGACGACCGTATCGAAGTCGTGACGGGTGACCTGTCGTCGCCCAGCCAGGTCGGCATCCTTCTCGGCAAGGGCCAGGATGCCATCTGGCATCTCGCGTCGGCCGTCAGCGGCGAGTGCGAGAAGGACTTCGACCTCGGATACCGGGTCAACCTGACCGGCACCCTGAACGTCCTGGATGCGGCTAGGCGAGCCGGCAACATGCCCAGGCTCGTCTTCACCTCATCGGTCGCCGCGTTTGGCGGGCCCCTGCCCGATCCGATCCCGGACGACCAGATCCTCACTCCCCAGACCTCCTACGGCGCCCAGAAGGCCACCTGCGAGCTGCTGGTCGCCGACTACACCCGCAAGGGCATGATCGATGGCCGCTCCCTGCGCCTGCCGACCATTGTGGTCCGCCCGGGCAAGCCCAATGCGGCCGCTTCCTCCTTCGCGAGTTCGATCGTCCGCGAGCCTCTCGCGGGTGACAGCGTCGTCTGCCCCGTGGCGCCCGAGGCGAAGATGTACAGCCTGAGCCCGCGCAAGGTGGTCGATGCCTTGGTCCATGCCATCACGATTCCTTCCGAGGAAATCGGCCAGGTCCGCTCGCTCACGTTGCCCGGCCTGACCTATACCCAGGCCGAAATGATGGCGGCTTTGGAGCGCGTCACCTCGAAAAAGGTGGTCGACCGCGTCACCTGGACCCCTGATCCCTTCATCCAGAAGATCGTCGCCGGCTGGCCCACCACCTTCACCACGCCACGTGCCGAGAAGCTGGGTTTCCGGCGCGACGACAGCCTGGAAGAAATCATCCAGGCCCATATCGACGACGAGCTGAATGGTACTTACGCAGCCTGATCGTCGGGTCGGACACGTTGGCAGAAAGCGCGGCCGCGGCCTTGCCGCATGTCAACGCACCAGGTCGTGGTACTCCTTGTGACGCCGGATCCAGGCGACGGCATAGCCACAGAGCGGCACGACCTGCCATCGCTTTTCCCGGGCCAGGTCCATGACGGCGCCCATCAGGCGGCTCGCCGTCCCCTTGCCGCGTAGTTCAGGGGCAGCTTCCACGTGCGGAAGGATCAGGCTGGAGCCTTGCAGGCGATAGTCGGCGAAGACGAGATAACCGTCGATCTCCAGCTCGAATCTCGACTTGGTGGTGTTGTCCCGAAGGCCATGGTCCATGGGTCGGCTTCGTTCCTGTCGCAGCTGGTCGTCATCCATGAAGATGGCGTCGGGCGCTGCGGCTCCCAATAGGCCAGCGGCGACAGGTCGAACTTGGGGCAACCCTCAGGGCGTGATGGTGAGCAACGCACGCTGATAGCGGGTGATCGGCGGATTGCCGGTGTCCGTCACCTCCAGAATCAGGTCCACTGTCTGCGTCGAACTGACCACCGGTGCAGTGATCGTGGCGACGGCTGTCTCGCTGTTCTCGATGGTGATGGCAGGCGCGTCGGGGTTTACCTCCGATAGATCCACCACCGATAGGTCAGGTCATGGCCGTCCGGATCGTCGGACGAACTGGCGTCGAGGCTCACGAGATCGCCAGATCGAAGCGTTCGGGTGGTGCCGCCGTCGATACGCGCCTCAGGTGGATGGTTGGCGTCGGCATAGGCCGAGACCAGCCAGTTCGCCCGTGCCGCGAAGTCGGACTGGTATGCCGGCCGCCAGCGCGCCACCGAGGCCCGCCGATCAACGATGCCGCCCAGTTCGTCCTTCTGGTAGCGGCTCGTATAGATGTTGGTGGAGATCGCGGCATACTCGGGTTCGTTCGCGTAGCGTCCACCCCATCCGCCCCGTGATGGTTGCGTCGGGATGCCCAGGCCGGTTGGGAGAAGGTGGAGCAGGGTGGGCGTGTCGCCCTCCTTCATGCCGTCTTCAGTGGTGTTCAACGGGTAGAGTGCACCCAGATTGCCTTTGTTCTTGATGTTGTCGTTGATCCAGCTGCTCCTCTGCATCGACGTGTCGCCGAGCAGGTACATCCCACGAAAGGTGGCGGTCCTCGTTCCTTCGTACCCGTCGCTGACGATCCAGAACATGTCCTTGGCATTATCGGCGAGGTAGTTGCCTGGTGCCGCGGAATACTGGCTCCAGTCGATCGAATAGACCCGCAGCTTATTCTGGAAGCTGACAAACGAGCTGGCCGAGCGAGTATTGCGCACCTTGTAGATCGCTTGGGCAAGCTCTCGGCTACCTCCCCAGACGAGCACCCAGAGCGGCTGCGAACTCGCATCAACGCTCGCGATGATGTGGTCGGATCCGGCCGTATCAAAACCGGCCCCGATGGGGTCGTTCGACGCTAGCCCGTCCTTTACCCTCGCGAGAAGCGCATTGGCCTTCGGGTAGCGGATATCGTGGAGCAGAAGCTTGGGCAGATCCTTGTCGTAGGCGGTGATGACCGAGCGGACGATGTCCGACGCCACAGGCCTCGAAGGCCGGTAGGTCGCCACGATCCCTTCGATGCTGAGGTCGTTCGCATAGAGCAGGGTCCGGATCAGCGACTGCGTATCGTCCGGATCCTGCCCGATGTCGGTCAGGATCAGCACGCGCGGACGGTCTACCTTCATGGTAACCTTGAACTGAGCTCGGCATCCTGACTGTACGGTCACGGACCGGGGAACATGGCTCCAGGTCGAGTTCAGGATGCAGGCGGCCGATGAAAGCTGCTTGAAGATGTCGACCCGGGCAGCTTCGAAACCGAACGGACAGGTCTTGGGAGCGCCAGCGACGCTGCTGCAGTTCACATAGAAATGGGGTGCCGCTTCTGCTCGCCCAATGGCCACGATGCCCAGCAGCCCTGCCGCAAGCCATACGAATGCCGAAGTCACTCTTGCCGTCTTCATCACAACGATCCCCGTAATCCAGCCTGGCCATCTGGTGGATGAACAATGCGAAAAACAATCCACTTGCGAAGCTAGTATTCCGACAGATGGCGGAAGACAGACACATACCATCGCCTTAGGTGAACACCGCTATTTGCATGGAACAGCTGGTTCTCTGTCCAGCCGCACCGGATTCTCGCCGAACATCGCTTAAAATTTCGTCAAGTACCGCCGGGCCTGTCATCACGACATCTTGAAAAGGTAGTCTTTGGATGCTTAACGCCGACCAAACCACATCCGTCAACATGCAAAAGGTGTCGATGATGATGGGCGGAGCGCAACCGAAGCAGTGGACTGCCTGGCGCCATGAGGCGTGGCAACTTTTCGGGCCGGAGAATTGGCGCTAGCGTGAGGATGGACGTGTGTACGGCGCCGCCCCGGCCGCCGGGAAAAGAAATGGAAACGCTCGCATGACAATCATCAGCCGGCGCCATGCGCTCGCCTTGTTCGGCGGTTCATTGGCAGCTTCACTCGGTTCCAACGTGGCCGAGGGGGCGACGAAGTCCTTCGTAGCTTTCGGGGACAGCTACACGCATTCCTACCGCAACGGCATCGCGAGCTGGGCGGACCAGATCAAGTCGAGCGGCACGGCACGACTCATCGTCAACCTCGCCTATTCCGGCGCCACGGCCGAGGGGCTCGACATGCGGCAGACCCTTGATGGCCAAGTGGACAGATGGGTGAAGAGCTACCGCTCCAAGGGCATGCCGGACCGGATGTTCATCTATTTCGGTTACAACGATGTCTCGCCGGTCCAGTCGCTGGCACCGGCCATGGCCCAGTACCGCAAGTCACTCGACCGTCTGATCTCCTATGGAGCGACGCGAAGCGGGCGCCGCATCGTGCTGTGCCTGCTCCACGACTGGAGCCGCAACCCGGCGCGCAATACCAGTTCGCGCACCCGCGTGCTCGCCTGGAACAAGTTCGTGACGAAGCTCGCCGACGAGCGGGGGAACGTCGTGACGGCCAACCTCTATTCGCGCTTCGAGGACGTGTACCGCAACAAGTCGAAATATGGCCTGACCAACGTGACCGACATCAATCTGACCCGATCCGCAACGACCTATCTCTATGCCGACCGCAGCCATTTCGGCCGCAAGGGCCAGTCCATCATCGCCAAGGAACTCAGGCGGTTCCTGGTCTAGCAGGCCCGTGCCGCGTGGTGGCGCCAACATGCGCGCGCGAGTGCCAGATGACTGAACCGACGCCACTGGCTGCCTCGCCGGAGGCCTTGGGCCACTCTGAACGCCAGCGCGCCATGTTCGGCATGATTTTTGTGTAGTTCCGTCAGGATCTGGGGCAGTCGCTGCACGGAGATGTCCTTTGGCGGAAATCCTACTCGAGGCGGAGCCACAGGCGGTAGCGCTGGATCTTGCCAGAACCGCGCTGGTGATCATCGACATGCAGCGGGACTTCCTCGAGCCGGGCGGGTTCGGGGAAACGCTGGGCAACGATGTGAGCCTCCTGGCTCCAGTCGTTCCTGCCTGCAGGCGCGTGCTCGACGCGGCGCGTGCCGCCGGGCTCCTCGTCATCCATACCCGCGAAGGCCATCGTCCGGACATGGCCGACGCCCCCCCGGCCAAGGTGGAGCGCGGGACACCGTCCACGCGGATCGGCTGCGCCGGGCCGATGGGACGCATCCTCATCCGCGGCGAAGCCGGCCACGACATCATTCCCGAGCTGGCCCCGCTGCCCCACGAGCCGGTCCTCGACAAGCCCGGCAAGGGCGCCTTCTACCAGACCGATCTCGAGCTGATGCTGCGCAACCGCCGCATCGAGAACCTGCTGGTCTGCGGCGTCACGACCGAGGTCTGCGTGCACACCACCGTGCGCGAGGGCAATGACCGCGGCTACCGCTGCATCGTGCTCGGTGACTGCTGTGGCTCCTACTTCCCGGTGTTTCACGAAATCGGCCTGAAGATGATCGCCGCCCAGGGCGGCATCTTTGGCTGGGTGTCCGATTCGTCCCGCGCCCTTGCGGCCATTTGTTCCAAGCGCCCCGCGGCGCACTCCGAAATGGGATTATGACATCGCCCGCTCCGTTCGCTGAAGGACAAGGCGCCATGGCGAAAGCAGGCCGGCACCTTGGCCCCAGGCGACCATAACGTGTTCTTCGGCTTCGGCACCGACGTTCCGGGAACATGCTGGCGCTGACCGGCCTGCTCCGGTTCGTGCTGAACAAGACGGACGACATCGTGCTTGGCCGCATCCTGCCGGCCAAGGGCCTGATGATGTGCCTGGGCACGCTCTACCATGCCTGGCTCGCCTACGGCTGGCAAAGCAGACTTAACACAGCGACGCGTGCACCCTGCCCTCAGACACCAGCCTGCCGCACATGTGCATCGTCCGCCTCGTCATCATGCTGCCTGTCTCGCTGAGCACGGGCGATGCGATCAGGGGCCGCTTTGACCTAATGTTCGTGCAGAGCCTTATCCTGATGAGCGACTGCTACATCGCCCCCGACATCCGCAAGATCATCCCGCGGCTGCACCTGCCGGCAAGTTGATCACGTTCATCTCGATATGCCCGGCACTGAAGATGTTCATGACGCCGGTGATCGGGCTACTCTGCTATGCTGTGATCCTGGTGAACTGGTTCGCTGGCCTGCGCTATCCCAGGAGCATTCCGACCGGTCTCGTCGCGTTTGTGGTGGGCACGCTCATTGCCCTGGCGTTCCATGTTGTTCGGCAGCTGCATCATGAGTGGAGGAAATCGGCCAGGCGTTTGCAGGCTTCGGCTGCCGCCTGCCCCTGTCCCCCGTGCATCATGTTCTCGCTGGCCTCAAGTTCTTGGGTGTCGTTCTGGTCATGGTCATCCCGTTCGGAATCTACGGTCTGGCCGAGGCCGAAGCCACGTTCGAGCTTTGGTGATTCGGCCAGTCCGAAAAAAAACTACCCGACAACATGGTGCGATAAGCCTTACTATCCGTTTAGGTCGTAGGGGGCTTGCGGCTCCTTCGGGATCAGCTGCGGGACCATCCATGGCGCCTATTTCCTCGATCGTCGAAGCGCGTGAAGGCGGCCTGCGTGCCTCCGCAGCCTCGGGCCTGTTCGTCGCTGTCGTCATCATCGGCATGCTCTACTTCGGCCGTGATGTGTTCATGCCGGCAGCGCTGGCTATCCTGCTAAGCTTCGTGCTGGCGCCACTCGTGCGTCTGCTCCAGCGCTACTGGATCCCGCGCGCCGTTGCGGTCCTAGCCGTGGTTCTCCTCGCTTCGGCCGTGATCGCCGGCATGGGAACCATCATGGCGTCCCAGCTGAGCCAGCTCGCGCGCGACCTGCCGCGCTACCAATGGACAATGCAGGAAAAGATCAGGTCCTTCCGCGGAGCTACTGAAAGCAATGGTGGGATCCTCGACCAAGTCTCTAACGTGGTCGAGAACCTCAGCCGCGAACTGAATCGCGAGGATCAGACAACGGCTCCTGCGAGTGGTTCGGTTCAACCATCCGCGCAGCCCGATGAGCCCGAGCCTGTGCCGGTGATCGTCCACCAACCGGATCCAGGCGCGCTCGCCACGCTGGCGCTGGTGGTCGATCCCCTGCTGCATCCCCTGGCCAACCTCGGCATCATCATCATCTTCGTGATCTTCATCCTCCTGCAACGCGAGGATCTCCGGAACCGCCTGATCCGGCTGGCTGGTGCCCATGACATCCAGAACACGACCGCAGCCATGGACGATGCGGGCCGGCGCCTTAGTCGGTTGTTCCTGACCCAGGTGGCGCTGAATTCCGGCTTCGGCTTGGTGATCGGACTGGGGCTCTGGGCGATCGGCGTGCCGAGCCCTGCCCTATGGGGCGTACTGGCGGCCCTGCTACGCTTTGTGCCTTATGTCGGTCCGGTGCTGGCGGCGGCCCTGCCGCTCCTGCTGTCGGCCGTCGTGGAACCTGGCTGGACCATGTTCATCTGGACGGCGATCCTGTTCGCCGTGGTCGAGCCGGTGGTCGGTCACGGCATCGAGCCGCTCGTGTACGGACGCAGCACCGGCCTTTCGCCGGTGGCGGTCGTCGTGGCGGCGACCTTCTGGACGTGGCTCTGGGGTCCCATCGGGCTCCTGCTGGCCACGCCCATCACCGTCTGCCTCGTGGTGCTGGGCCGCCACGTGAAGACGCTGGAGTTCCTGGACATCATGT
>JAESGR010000814.1_pt1 | contig 14562 bp, 18 predicted proteins | sample 9269771 | NCBI WGS metagenome assembly JAESGR01 (sample SAMN15739572, study PRJNA653492) | algae metagenome | isolation source: Chroococcus sp. CMT-3BRIN-NPC107 and co-occurring heterotrophs from well... | place: USA: Clark Mountains Wilderness, California | collected 2010-04-18
GCGCCGCTCCGGTCCTGGGCGCGGACGGCCGCGTGGCCGGATTGTCGGTGGCGCTACTGGACGTGACCGAGCGGAAGCGCGTCGAGGCGGCGCTGGCGGAGTCCAACCGGCGGCTGAACGCGGTCCTCAACAACGCCACGGTCGCCATCTTCCTCATGGATGAGCGCCAGCACTGCGCCTACATGAACGACGCCGCCGAGCGCCTGACGGGGTACACGTGGCCAGAGACCCGAGGGCGGCCCCTGCACGACGTGATCCACCACACACGTCCCGACGGCAGCCACTATCCGTTGCACGAATGTCCCATCGACCGGGCTTTCCCCGAGAACAACCAACAGCAGGGCGAGGACGTGTTCGTCCACAAGGACGGACACTTCTATCCGGTCGCGTTCACCGCCAGCCCGATCCGGGACGATGAGTCCCGCACGATCGGCACGATCATCGAAGTGCGGGACATCAGCGAAGAGAAGCGCAATGCAGAAGCTCGCGAGCTGCTCATGCGCGAAGTCGACCATCGCGCCCGCAACGTGCTTGCCGTGGCGCAATCGATGGTGCAGCTCACACAGGCGGCGGATCTGGAGAGCTTCAAATCGGCGTTGCATGGGCGCATCAGCGCGCTGGCGCGTGCGCAGACCTCGCTGTCCAAGTCCGCATGGCGCGGGGCGGATCTCAGGCAGCTGGTGACCGACGAGATCGAGACCTTCGCGCACGCGGGCAGCTATGAAATTTCCGGCGCCCCGCTGATGCTCAGACCCGAGCAGGTCCAGCCGCTCAGCATGATCCTGCACGAACTGGCCACCAACGCCGCCAAGTACGGCGCCTTCTCCCATCCGCAGGGCCGGGTGCGGGTAAATTGGGAGGCCACGTCCTTGGGCGACCTGCAGCTCTTCTGGAACGAGAGCAGGACCTCGCGCGCGGGCCCGCCCTCGAAGACCGGGTTCGGGTCCAGACTGATCAACAATCTGGCCAAGCAGCTCGGCGGATCGGTGCAGTTCAGGTGGAAGAGCGACGGGCTGACGGTGGCGCTCGACATAGCGGCCGGCGGATCGACAAGGTCTCAGCTGCCCTGAGCGGCCGCGCGCGGCCGGCGAACCAAACGTCCCGAGAGACGTTTGCCTAGGCTGTGGTGCAGGCGCCGGCGACGGCCCTGCGGGCCGCGGGAGCAGGGGGCGGAATGACGGAGACGGCGCCGAATCCGGCCGAGACGGCTCACGCGCGCACGGCCGCGCCCTTCGGCGATCGCCTGGCGCGGGCGGACTGGTCGGGGACCAGCTGCGGCCCGCCAGAAGCCTGGCCCGAGGCGCTGCGGCACGCGGTCGGCCTGATCCAGAGGTCAGGCTTCCCGATGTTCGTCATCTGGGGCCCGGAACGGACCTTCCTTTACAACGACGCCTACGCCCCGATCATGGGGCAGCGCCATCCGCACGGGTTCGCGAGGCCGTTCTTCTCGGTGTGGCCGGAGGTCGAGGAGGTCATCGCGCCGGTTATCGACGCGGCGCTGGCCGGTCAGGAGAGCTTCTTTGAGGACCTCGAGGTCACGCTGACGCGGTCAGGGGACCCGGAGCGGACCTGGTTCACCTTCTCCTACAGCCCGATCATCGACGAGCACGGCGCTGTCCCGGGCGTGCTCTGTGTCTGTGTCGAGACGACCGAAAATGTCCTCGCGCGGGAAGCCGCCGTGCGGGAGCAGGAGCGCGCGGCGCAACAGGCCCACGTACTGGAGGTTCTGAACACCACCGGGGCGGCCCTGGCCGCCGAGCTCGATCTCGACCGCCTCGTGCAGATGGTCACGGATGCGGGCGTCGACATCACCGGGGCGCAGTTCGGAGCGTTCTTCTACAATGTGATCGATGACGCCGGCGGGAGCTTCCTGCTCTACAGCCTCTCCGGGGCTCCCAAGGAGGCGTTTTCGAAGTTCCCTCATCCCCGTGCGACGGAGGTGTTCGCGCCGACCTTCAACGGCGAAGGGGTCATCCGCTCCGATGACATAACCGAGGACCCGAGGTACGGCCGCAACCCGCCTCATCGAGGCATGCCGGCGGGGCACTTGCCCGTCCGCAGCTACCTGGCGGTGCCGGTGATCTCGCGCTCCGGGGAGGTGATCGGCGGCCTGTTCTTCGGCCACGCCGAACGGGGCGTGTTCAGCGAGACGGTGGAGACCCTGGTGCTGGGCCTCGCCGGCCAGGCCGCCGTGGCGATCGACAACGCGCGGCTCTACCAGGCGGCGCAGTCGGAGATCGCCCGCAGGCGCGCGACCGAGGAGGCGCTGCGCGAACTCAACGAGACGTTGGAGCTGAAGGTGGAGGAGCGGACCCGCGAGCGGGACCGGATATTCCAGCTGTCCAGCGACCTGTTCGCCGTCGCCGGCTTCGACGGCATGCTGAAGGTGGTGAACCCCGCCTGGGAGAAGCTCCTCGGATACAGCCGCCAGGAGCTTCTCACGCGGCCGTTTGTGGAGCTGATCCACCCAGAGGATCACCAGAGCGCCGGCGAAGTGGTCGCCGCCCTCTCTCGTGGCGACGCGACCGTGTCGTTCGAGGACCGCCTGGTGCGGGCCGACGGGACGCCCGTCACAGTCTCCTGGACCGCGGTGCCGGAGGGCGACGTGTTCTACGCCGTGGGCCGCGACGTGACCCTGGAACGCGAGCGTGAAGAACAGCTGCGGCAATCCCAAAAGATGGAAGCCGTCGGCCAGCTGACAGGCGGCATCGCCCACGACTTCAACAATCTGCTCACTGGGATCTTGGGCTCGCTGGAGCTGATGCAGTCCCGGATCCGCCAGGGGAGGACGGCGGACGTGGAGCGCTTCGCCACCGCCGCCACTACGGCGGCGAACCGCGCCGCGGCCCTGACGCACCGCCTGCTGGCGTTCTCGCGCCGCCAGCCGATCGATCCGAAGCCGGTGAACGCAAATCGGCTCATCACCTCGATGGAAGACCTCCTGCGCCGCACCATCGGGGAGGCTGTCTCGCTGGAGATCGTCACCGCGGCGGGGCTCTGGATCACACGCTGCGACGCCAATCAGCTGGAAGGCGCCATCCTCAACCTGGCCATCAACGCCCGTGACGCCATGCCCGACGGCGGACGGCTGACGATCGAGACCTGCAACGCGCACCTGGACAGCGCCTATGCCGCGCGCCAGCGCGAGGTCCGCCCGGGGCAGTACATCTGCATCTGCGTGACCGACACCGGGACCGGCATGTCGGCCGACGTGATCGGCCGCGCCTTCGACCCGTTCTTCACCACCAAGCCGATCGGGCAGGGCACCGGGCTGGGTCTCTCGATGGTTTACGGGTTCGCTCGCCAGTCGGACGGCTACGCCAAGATCTACAGCGAGCCGGGCCAAGGAACGACGATCAAGCTCTATCTGCCGCGCTTCCGGGGCAAGGTGGGCGAGGAGGAGGTCCACGACCTGGATGTCGTCGAGGACCTGCGCACGCACGACGGCGAGGTCGTGCTCGTGGTCGAAGACGAGCAGGCGGTTCGCGACCTGGTGGTCGAGGTCCTGAGGGAGCTCGGGTACAACGCCGTCGAGGCCGCCGACGGACCCGAAGGGCTGAAGCTGGTGCAAAGCCTGCCCCGGCTCGACCTCCTGGTGACCGACGTGGGGCTGCCGGGGCTCAACGGGCGGCAGCTGGCGGACGCGGCCCGGCAGGTGCGGCCGCAGCTGAAGGTGCTGTTCATGACCGGCTACGCCGAGAACGCTGCCGTTAGCCGCGGCTTCCTGGAGGAGGGCATGGCGCTGATCACGAAGCCGTTCCCGGTCCAAACCCTGGCGGCCCGCATTCGAGGGATGATCGAGCAGCCTTAGGACCGCTGCACGGACGCGGCGGCGGCCTACGTGGAGGAGGGCTTCTTCTGAGGAGGCGCCGCCCTGAGCTTGCAGACGGGCGCAGGTCCCATGCTAGCGTGTGCCCCGACACAAGGGGACAGGCGATGAGCGTAGGGCTTCAAGGCGTGGCCGCGGATCCGGATCGGCTGATCCCACCGATGCGCTGATCCAGGAACATTCCGGCGGGATGGACCGCGCCACCTGGATCACCATGGGCGACGACACGGTGAACGGCATGTTCGTGCAGGCCGCCGGGTTGCCGCGCGACGGCCACGTGCTGGATGTGGGCTGCGGCTGCGGGAAGATCCCGCGCGCGCTGGTCGGCTACCTGTCGGCGGAGGGCAGCTATCACGGCATGGACATCGGCGCCGAGGTGATCGACTGGTGCCGGGGAGCCTATTCGGACTACCCGAATTTCCACTTCCACCACGCCGACCTGTACAGCGCCCGCTACAACCCCGAGGGCAGGCACAAGCCGGAGAAGTACCGGTTTCCGATCGCCAGCCGCTCGATCGACCTGGTGTTCCTGGGCTCGGTGTTCACCCACCTGCTGCCGGCCGCCACCAACAACTATCTGCGCGAGATCTCCCGCGTGCTGCGTCCCGGCGGCCAGGTGATCGCCACCTACTTCGTAATCGACGAGGAAGCGCGCGCGAGCCTGGAGAATGGGCGCGCGCAACCGCCATTGCCGTTCACCTTGCCCGACGGCTCCGGCTGCCGTGTGGCCAATCCGAAGGTTCCAGAGGCTGCGATCGGCTACGAGGAGGCCTATCTGCGGCAGGCGTACCGGAAGGCGGGCCTGGAGGGTTTCCGGGTTTCTCAGGGCCGCTGGGGCCGGGGCGAGATCGTCCCGCACTGGCAGGACGAAGTCTGGGCGCGCAAGCCGGCGGAGGGCTCGTGGGTGCAGCGGATGTTCGGGAAGGCGGGCGGCTAGGGGGAAGGGGGCAATGGAGGGGCTTGCACGGGCCCGCATCGCTCTTAGCTCTGCTAGGATCCACTTTCCCATCGGCCGGCGCGGGCTGCCGCCGCGCGTAGAGGCGCGCAGCGAATGAGCCCGTTCCATCATCTGCTGGCCAACAACCTGGTGGCCAACATCACCAACTTCACGGTTTGGTTCGCGCTGACCTTCTGGGTCTACCTGGAGACCCGGTCGGTGTTCGCCACGGGGATGATCGCGGGCGTCTACCTGGTGCTGACGGCGGGGTTCGCCATGTGGTTCGGGTCCCTGGTGGACCATCACCGCAAGAAGCTGGTGATGCTGGGCTCGAGCGTGGTGTCGCTGGTGCTTTACGGCGCCTCGCTGGCGCTGCTGCTGGCCGCGCCGGAGGGGGCGATGCGGGACGTCTCGGCCGTGTGGCTGTGGCTGTTCATCGGCGTGGTGATGCTGGCGGTGATCGCCGGCAACATCCGCAGCATCGCCCTGCCGACCCTGGTGACCTTGCTGGTGCCGGAGGAGCGGCGCGACCGGGCTAACGGGCTGGTGGGGATGGTCAGCGGCATCGGCTTCCTGACCACCTCGGTGATCAGCGGCTTCTTGGTGGCCTGGGGCGGGATGACCGCGACCCTGGCGTTCGCGCTGGCGTTCACGGCGCTGGCTTTCCTCCACCTGGCGCCGGTGCGGATCGACGAGGGGCGCGCGCAGGCCCATCCCGATGCGCCGGCCGAGCCGCGGCGCATCGACATTGCCGGGACCATCGCCGTCGTCGCGGCCGTGCCGGGCCTCTTCGCGCTGATCCTGTTCGCCACCTTCAACAACTTCCTGGGCGGCATCTTCATGGCGCTGATGGACGCCTACGGGCTGTCCCTGGTGGCGGTGCAGACCTGGGGGCTGTTGTGGGGCTTCATCTCCATCGCATTCATCCTGAGCGGGATCGTCATCGCCCGCACGGGGCTGGGGAAGAACCCGCTGCGCACGCTGATGATCGTCAACCTGATCGCCTGGGGCGTCTGCTGCGTGTTCACCCTCCAGTCGTCCATCGTGCTGCTGGTGGGGGGCTGCTTCATCTGGATGCTGCTGGGCCCCTACGCAGAGGCGGCCGAGCACACCACCTTGCAGAAGGTGGTGCCCTACGAGCGGCAGGGGCGGGTGTTCGGCTTCGCCCAGGCGGTGGAGCAGGCGGCCTCGCCGCTGACCGCCTTCCTGATCGGCCCGCTGGCCCAGTTCGTGTTCATCCCGCTGATGACCGACGGGGCCGGCGCCGATGCGATCGGCGACTGGTTCGGGCGCGGTCCGGAGCGGGGCATCGCCCTGGTCTTCACCCTGGCAGGCGTGTTCGGCGTGCTGGCCACCATCGTGGCCTTCAACTCGAAATACTATCGCCAGCTGTCGCGGGCCTACGCCACGGAGGGCGAGGAGCCGAACGCGGCGGCCGCCTAGCTCTGGCGCCCGCCGTCAGCGAAGTAGTGCGGACGCCGGGTGAAGTGGAAGGCGGCGGTCTCCAGGCCGTTCAGGGCGACGGCGATGGCGTGGTAGTCGGCGCCGAATGGGCGGCAACGCGTCTGCATCCGGCGCAACTCGGCGACGAGGGGGCGCAGCTTCTCGAACTCGGAATCCGGGTTGGCGAGGCCGGGATAGGCCTGACGGGTCATGGAGGCTCAGCTTCTGGTCACGACGGGCGCCAACCCGCTTCCCATACGCCGCAAACCCGGCCCGGGTTCAAGGTGCAGCTTGCCGCGCCCTCACGTCGGCTCCGGCACGACTTGGACTGGCGGGAGCAGCTCGCCCGTGAGTGACTGGATGTGGAGCTGGACGGGCAGTCCGGCCGAGCGGAGCGCCAGCCGGCGAGCGGCGCTGATGGCGCTGCTGCGCCGCTCGTAGCGGCCGACCCGCAGGCGCCGCCCGATGATGGTCCAGGCGCCATCCTGCTTAACGACGCCATAGTGGACTTGGCTGGTCATCCGCATCTCCTGTGGCTGAGGCGCACAGTGTGCCGGCCCAAGTGTCGGAAAGGTGACCCTGCGCGGACCGCTTGGGGGCGCAATCTGCGGGCAAGCTGGGCCGCATGAACCACCCGGGGTGCAAGCGCGTTAGCCGACCCTCAGGTGAATCAAATGTTATTTGTTGTCGTGCCGGTTGGCGGGAAGTGGGGCGTCTGTTCTGGGGGCGAGGTGATCGCCACCGCCGGCTCGCCCGAGGCCGCATGGGACCTGGCGGAGAAGGCCGGGAAGGCGCTTCGGCCCGCCGCCAAGGCGGATGCCACGAGGGTCAGCGCGCGGGCCGAGCCGCGATCGTTCCGCAACGAGGATTGAGAAGCGCCGCAGACGCCGGAGTTCTCGGCAGCTTGCAGAGGGCTGGATTTGAACAGGGCGCCTGCGGCCCAGGCTCGATAGCATCCCTTGCCGATCAGAGGGTTAACGCCGCGCCGTCTATCGCTCGCGCCGCAAGCGGTCGGCGGGGACGCGCGCGACGAGCCGCCCGCCGGTCCACAGCTCCACCTCGCCGGCGGCCGGCAGGTCCTTCGCGGACGCGAGCCGCTCGAGAGCCTCGTCATCGGTGACGCACGTGAAGCGGCCGCCCGCCTCCAGGCGGCCGGACGACCGTTCGTAATAAATCCGGTACTCTGGCAATGCGCCCCCCGGCGATGCCGAGACTCGGCGCGCCGCCAAGGCGCGGGTCAAGCGGCGTATCGTCGCAAGTAAATGTGCAGTTTGGCGGGGGGAACGTGCGGGCGGCTTGACCGTTGGATCAAGCGCAGCCGTTCGCGAGCGAGTCCTTGCCCAGCGTCCCACTATTTCCAAGCGCCGTCCGCGACGACGGGTTCCAGCGGGAAGAGTTCTCCCGCGAGTTGATTGCGCTCACCCCGTCGCTGCGGGGCGTGGCGTTCGGGCTCATGAAGTCCGCAGCCGAGGCCGACGACCTTGTGCAGGAGACGCTGCTGAAGGCTTGGCAGGCGCGCACCCGCTTCCAGCCTGGCACCAACTTCAAGGCCTGGGTCTTCACCATCCTGCGCAACTCGGCCAAGTCGCGGTTCTACGTGGCGCGGCGGTTCGTGGGCGATCCGGACGGCCACCACACGGCCGGGCTGTCTAGCGAGCCAGAGCAGGAGTGGCGTCTGCGCTACCAGGACATGCTGGCCGCGCTAGATCGGCTGAAGCCGCACGCCCGCGAGGCGCTGCTGCTGATCGTCGCCGCCGGGCTCAGCTACGAGCAGGCGGCCCAGGTCCTCGACTGCCCGGTGAACACCGTGAAGAGCCGGGTGAAGCGGGCGCGGGACGAGCTCGCCACCGCGTTGGACCCGACAGCGGCGGGCCAGCGGTTCGACTGCGTGAGCGCGGCCTAGCTGAGCCGGCGCGGGGGGCTCGGGCGCAGGTGGCGGTCGAGCAGGGCGAGCAGGGTGTTGGAGACGTTGGGAATCTCCTCGCTCAGGCGCCGGGCCTGCTCGCGGATGCCCACAGGGAAGACATCGCCCCCGTCGCTGATCGCCTGAGCCTGCTGGACGGCGGCGGCGAGGGTGGCGCGCAGGGCCTCGACTTCGTCGCAGGCCAGCGCCTGCGCCTCCTGCCGCAGGTGCTCGATGCGGGCCTGCAGGGTCGGGGCGTCCAGCGGGCGGGCGGGCGCACCGCGGGGGTGGGGCTCGGTCAAACGTATCACCTCGGCAGCAACCGCCCGCCCAGCGATTGAACCGGCCATCCCCGTTCAGGTTGCATCGCCTGTCGCCCGCGATGGGCTGGCGACCGCCTCAGTCGTCGTTGTCGCCGATCAGCTTGCGGACCTGCTCGACCAGCTGGGGGCCGAGGAAGGGCTTTTCGACGAAGAGCGCGCCGGGCACGCCGTAGGCGTCGATGGAACGGCTGGAGGTCTGGCCGCTGACGTAGATCACGGGCAGCTGGGGATCGATCTGGCGGGCGTAGCGGGCGACGTCGTAGCCGGTGGTGCCGGTCCCGAGGTTCACATCGACGATCATGCAGCTGAAGGGCGCCTGGCCCTTCAGCGCCGCATAGGCGTCGCGATCGTTGGTGACGCAGTGCGGCTCCAGGCCCTCGAGGTGCAGGAACTCGGAGATCAGCTCGCAGGCCTCGCGTTCGTCCTCGACGACGAGCACGCGCATGACAGGGTTGGAGATTCGCACTGCGTCCGACATGCCTACCTCAGACCGGGTCCGTAGGGCGATGCGGTTGTGTAGGCTTCCCGACGCAGATGCAAGCGCGGCTATAGGCGGAAGCTGTGGGCGGCCTTGCAACCGAGGCCGGGCTGTCGGAAACCTTGCGCAGGCGCCAGGTGGCGTGGGGGCTTCGCATGCGTAAGGCCGCAAGGACCAAGGCGCTCTACGCCGGCTCGTTCGACCCGATCACCCGCGGGCACCTGGACATCATCGGCAAGGCGCTGAAGACCTTCGATGCGGTGCACGTCGCGATCGGCACCAACGTGCGAAAGGTGCGCACCTTCAGCGTCGAGGAGAGCCAGCGGCTGATCGTGGCGTCGGTCGTCGAGCAGTGGCCGCAGGCGCAGGCGGCGTCCGGCGGAGCGCTGTTCGACGGCGCCCTCGGGGTCGGCGAGTACACCAACCAGAGCCTGATCGCCTATGCGCGCCAGATCGGCGCGAGCCACATCGTGCGCGGCCTGCGCGAGGCCAGCGATTTCGGCGAGGAATTCCGGCTGCACGGCGTCGCCGAGCGGATCGACCCCTCTATCCCCATGGTCCACTTCATCTGCGAGGCCCAGTTCCTGCACGTCTCCTCCAGCATGGCCAAGGAGCTGGACGCCATGGGCGAAGGCATCGGCTGGCTGGTGATGCCCAGCGTCGAGAAGGCGTTCGCGGCGCGGAGGGGGTAGGGCTCATTCCTTTCCCGCGCAGCGGGAGAGGAGTGGATCAGAATTGGAACATTGCTTTGAGCGATCAAGCCGCCGAGGGGCGCGGCCGCGGCATTCGCTGTTGGTGGCCCGCTCGCCGCGCTGGTACCTCTGTCGGCCAAGCAACAAAGAGGGACGCCGATGTTCAAGGGTGTGGATCACGTGGTGATCGCGGTGAAGGATCTGGACGCGGCGGTGGGCCGCTACGAGACCATCTTCGGGACGCCGGTCAGCGAGCGGCGCGAGGCGCCGGCGGCGGGGATGAAGATGGCCTTCTTCCGCTTCCCCGAGTCATTCGTCGAGCTGGTGTCGAACATTGACGACAAGGGCCCCATCGCCAAGCGGCTGGCGGACAAAGGCGAGGGCGTCCACCTGGTCGCGATGCACGTGGACGACCTGGAGAGGACGGTGGCCGAGCTGCGCGGCAAGGGGGTGCGGCTGGTGGGCGATCCGGGCGAGGGCAATCCCATCAAGGGCCAGGTGTTCGTGCACCCGTCCGAGACCGGAGGAGTGCTGACGCAGCTCGTGCAGCGCTGAATCCCTAAGGGACCTCGCGGGTCATCTCGATCATCGTGGGGCGGAAGCCGGCGCGGGCGAACATGGCCTGCGCGGCCGCATTCTTCGCGGCGGTGGAGAGCACAACCCGCGGCGCGCCCAGGTCGGCGAGGGCGGCGAGCGCCGCTTCCAGCAGCGTCTGGCCGACGCGCCGCCGGCGCACGGCCGGATCGACGATCAGGTCGTGCAGCATCCCGGCCGGACCGCGCAGGGCCATGAAGTCGGTCCCCTCGAGCCGGCCGTATGCGTAGCCCACCACCTGACCAGCGTCGTCGGCGACCAGAAGGACGGCGTCTTCCTGGCCGATCTGGCCGGCGAGGAAGCGTCCGTAGCCGCGCTCGGTCCCGGCCTCGGCGGGGAAGAAGCGCATGGCGTCGAACTCATGGTGCGAGGCGACGAGCAGGGCCCCTAGCCGCCCGAGCGCCGGGACATCGGCGGCGACCGCATTGCGCACGAGGACGGGCGCGGCGTTCGGATGTTGCGGCATGTCTTCCACCTGGCTGCCTCCTCCTCTTCTCGAGGAAGGCCGCATCGGGGTGGGCGTGTCCAGCGTCGCCGCCGCTAGGGCGCTCTCAGGCCCGCGATGACCGCGAGAGAGACTGCGACGATTCCGATGCAGATGGCGGCGTAGAGGAGTTGCAGCGCCTTGACCAGGCGAGGGGAGAAGCCCCGGCGCCTCGCCCGGGCGAAGCGGCGCTGCAGCTGCGCGACCCGACTGGGGCGCTCGCGAAGTCGCGGGAGCTGGACGATCTGGCCGGGCGGCATCTGTCCCTCGATCAGACGCCGAGCCTGCCGGGCTTTCGGTTAAGGAGCCGGCGCCGGAACTGGTGAACGGGCGCTGCGGGCGGCGCGGCGCAGGGCCTGGGGTGGGTGGCCGAAGGCGCGCAGGAAAGCCCGGCGCATGCGGCCCGGCTCGCCGAAGCCGGCGGTCTCGGCGATCCGGTCGAGCGAGGCGTGACTGGTCTCGACGGCGACGCGGGCGACCTCCAGGCGAAGGCGTTCGACGGCCTTGGCCGGCGTCGTCCCGGTCTCGGCCGCGAAGGCGCGGGCGAAGTGGCGCGGGCTCATGGCCGCCCGGTCGGCGAGGCGCTCGACGGTCAGCGGCTCGGCGATGTGCTCGCGCATCCAGGCGATCAGCGGCTCGAAGCGGCCGGTGCGGCCGCCGAGCTCCACCAGGGCGGAGAACTGCGACTGGCCGCCGGGGCGGCGGTGGTGGACGACGAGCTGCTGGGCGGTGCGGCGGGCGACCTCGGGGCCGAGGTCGTCCTCGATCAGGGCCAGCGCCAAGTCGACGCCGGCGGAGATGCCGGCCGAGGTCCAGACGTCGCCGTCGCGGATGAAGATCCGCTCGGCCTCCAGCTTCACCTTCGGATAGCGGCGGGAGAAGTCGTCGCCGCTAGCCCAGTGGGTGGTGGCGCGCCGCCCGTCCAGCAGCCCAGCCTCGGCGAGCAGGAAGGCGCCCGAGCAGACGCTGGCGATGCGGCGGGCGTCCGTGCGCTGCAGCCAGCCGACAATCTCGCGGGCGGCGGGCAGCGAGCGGGCGGCGTCGCCGCCGGAGACCATAACCGTGTCGAAGCGCCCGTCCTCGAGGGGGGCGGCGAGCAGGGACAGGCCCGAGGAGCTCGCGACCTGGCCACCGCCGGGGGCCAGCAGGGTCAGCGTATAGCTGCCGGGGCGGAGGCGGTCGGCGATTTCGAAGGCGGCGACGGGTCCGGCGGCGTCCATCAGCTGAAAGCCCGGAAAGATGATGACGGAGATCGCCCGAGGCATGGCAGGAAACGCCCGATTTACGTCGTTTCTGACAGAGGAGCCCTGAGTTACCCCGTCCGCCGAGACATGGAAAGCGGAGCGGCGAGAGATGCGTAGGCGGATGGGAGTGTGGCTGGGGCTTGGCGTGCTGGCGGTGTTCGCCGGCGCCGGCGGGGCCTGGTGCGCATCCCTGCCGCCGGCGCCGCGAATCGCTCAGCCCGCGGCGATCCCGGCCGAGGAGACGGCGGCGACGCTGGCGGCCCTGAAGCCGCCGAAGCGGGCCCGGCCGCTGGTGGCCATCGTCGGGATCAACGACCGCACCGAGGTTACTGACTATCTGATGCCCTACGGCGTCCTGCGCCGCGCCGATGTGGCCGACGTGGTGGCGCTGTCCACCGAGCCGGGGCCGGTGAACCTCTACCCGGCGCTGCGGGTGGAGGCGGACGCGACCATCGCCGAGTTCGAGGCGCAGCATCCGGACGGGGCCGACTATCTGATCGTGCCGGCGATGATGCGGGACGACGATCCCAAGGTGCTGGCCTTCATCCGCAGCCAGGCGGCCAAGGGGGCGACCATCGTCGGCGTCTGCGTCGGCGCAACGGTGGTGGCCGAGGCCGGGCTGCTCGACGGGCGGCGGGCGACGACCCACTGGTGGTCCCTGCGGCCCATGCTGAAGGAGCGGCCGGCGATCCGCTATGCGCCCGACCGGCGCTATGTGGTCGACCGCGGGGTCGCGACGACGACGGGCATCACCGCCTCCATGCCGATGACCCTGACGCTGATCGAAGCCATCGCCGGGCGCCCCAAGGCCGAAGCGGTGGCCCGCGAGCTCGGCGTGACCGCCTGGGACGCCCGGCACGACAGCGGCGCCTTCCGCTTCAACCGCCCCTTCGCCCTGACCGTCGTAGGCAACCGGGCGGCTTTCTGGCGGCAGGAGACGCTGGGGATGGAGATCGACCCGGGCGTGGACGAGGTGGCCCTGGCGCTGGCGGCGGACTCCTGGTCGCGCACCTATCGCTCGAAGGCGGTGACCCTGGCCGACGGCCCGGTGACCAGCCGCAGCGGCCTGCGCATCCTGCCTGACCGGGCCAGCGCCGGCTGGGACGGCGAGCGCCTGCCCCCCGCCCTCTGGAACCGCCCGCCGAGCCAGGCGCTTGACGCCACCCTCGAGGCGATCGCGGACCGCTACGGTCCCCGCACCGCCAATGTGGTGGCGATGCAGCTGGAGTATCCAAAGCGCTGGGCCGACTAGGCTCGGCCCCCCCCCAAACCGCTCATTCCCGGGAAGGCAGGAACCCAAGTTGCGTCCCGGCGAGCACAGATCCAGCATGGGTCCCCGCCTTCACGGAGATGAGCGGTGGGATGGGGACGTCTGTGGCGACATTCGATGCGTTGATCGCGGAGGCGGAGCGGCGGCCACTCGTCGGATGGGACCTCACGCTCGACGGAAGGATCACGTCCGAACGCCCATGGGACTTCAGCCAGCAGGTGGCCAGTGTCGCTGAGTGTTCCCCGGACCTGCTGGACATGGGGACTGGCGGCGGAGAGTGGCTCGCACGCCTGCCGCACCGGCCCGCACGTACAGTTGCGGTAGAGGGGTGGCCCCCGAACGTTTTGGTGGCGCGTCGGCGGCTGGAGCCGCTCGGCGTGGCGGTGTTCGAGGTGGAGCCGGCGGCGCCCAACGTCGAGCAGACCGAATGCGGCGAGGGCGGCGCGCTGCCGTTCGACGACGCCCGCTTCCAGCTAATCACCGCTCGCCACGAGGCGTATCTCCCGACTGAGGTGCGGCGGGTGCTGGCTCCCGGCGGCCGCTTCCTGACGCAGCAGGTGGGCTCGGGGGCCTCGGACGATCTCTACCGGCTGTTCGGCGTGGAGCCGCCGAAGGACCCTGTCGCCTGGACCCTCGAGTTCGCCGTCGGGCAACTGGAGGCGGCGGGGCTGGTGGTCGAGGAGGGCGAAGCGGGCGCGGAGGTCATGACCTTCGCCGACGTGGGTGCGCTGGCCTGGTACCTGAAGAACGTCCCGTTCGTTTACCCCGAGTTCTCGATGGCCGCGGCGCGCGAGCGGCTCCGGGAGCTGCATTCGGCCGGTCCCATCGTGGTGCGCCAGCCGCTGTTCCGGATCGCGGCGCGGCGGCGCTGACCCAGCCCGGGCGCCCGTCGTCGCGGGGACTGGCCCCGGCCCGATTTCGGCCCAGCGGGCGCCCCGCGGGGGTCGCATTGGGGCTTACAGGTGCGGGCCTGGCCGGGGGGCGAAGCCCGAAAGGACTACCCGAATGCGTTCGATCCTGCCCCTGCTGGCCGCCTTCGCCATGGCGGCGCCCGCCGCAGCCCTCGCCCAGGCCGCTCCGAGCTCCGCTACCGCCGAAGCCGCCGCGCCGGCGGCCGCCGGAAAGGCCACGGCGTCCGCCGCCGCCGCAGACGTCGCCGCTGGGCAGTCCGTGAAGGACAAGACCGGCGCGGTGATCGGCCAGGTGGCCGAGGTGAAACCCGACGCCTCCGGCAAGGCCACGGCGACGATCAAGATGGGCGCCGACACCTTCGCCGTCGACACCGCCGCCCTGGCGGTCCAGGACGGGGCCGCGGTGATCAACGCCACCCAGGCCGAAATCCAGGCGATGCTGAAGAAGTAGGCG
>JAESGR010000815.1_pt1 | contig 14534 bp, 15 predicted proteins | sample 9269771 | NCBI WGS metagenome assembly JAESGR01 (sample SAMN15739572, study PRJNA653492) | algae metagenome | isolation source: Chroococcus sp. CMT-3BRIN-NPC107 and co-occurring heterotrophs from well... | place: USA: Clark Mountains Wilderness, California | collected 2010-04-18
GCGTGAAAGCGCCAGCCCAGGGCGTCCTCAGCCCCATGCGGGCGGATCCTGAGAACCACGTCCTCGACGGCGTCGTGATAGATGCCGAAGCTCTCGTCCGCGAAGTCCTGCAGCGAGAAGCTCTCCGGCCGAGAGCCCGGCCGGTCGGTGACCTCGATGTCGCGCACCCTGTCGAGGCGCCAGGTGCGCGGCTCCCCGCCCGTCCCTTCCGCCGCCACCAGGTAGTTGGAGCGGCCGAACAGGATCCCGAACGGCGTGACCTCCCGCACGCGCCCCGGCGCGCTGCCGCCCTCGTAGCGGAAGCGCAGGGTCTTCAGCGATTTGACCGCCTCGCGCACCGCGCTCAGCACCGCCTCGTCCTCGAACGGTCGCGGGCCGGCCTGGACGGCGATGGTCTCGGCCTGCAGCAGGGCTTCGAGATCAGGCGCGAGGCGCCGCCGGGTCGGAGCCCTCGTTGAGGAGAGGATCTTCTGCTCCAGGGACTGCAGGGCCGCGGCCCGGGCGTGGGCGCCGGAGTTCTCCAGGTTGTCGGCCGCGGTGCGCAGGGCCACCAACTCATCGGCGGTCGGCGCCTGGAACAGGCCGTCTAGGCCCGATGGGATGCGGAACCGCTTGGTCGGCGGATCCTCCACCTCCTCCAGCTGAGGGAAGACCTCGCGCACGGCGTCGCGCATCCGCTCGGCGGTGCGCCGGCCGACGCCCATCCGTTCGGCGAGCTCGTCCAGCGTCAGCCCTTCGGCGGTCCCGGCCAGCAGCCGGGCCATTTGCAGGAGGCGGGAAGCCTTTTCGTGCCGCATTCGTTCTCCTGCGTCCGATTCTGTCGCTGCTGGGCATCAGACCTCAGGAAAGCCGCTCCGGCAACCGAGGTCAGACGATGAACCGCAGCTTCCGCCCCCGCCGCCGCAAGTCCCCCCTCCCCGTCTCCGCGCCCGTCCGCACGCCGCTGCCCGGGGCGGTCGTCACGGCCGTGCTCCGCTTCTCCGACATCCTGGTGGACCAGGGCGGCGGCCGCACCCTGATGCGCCTCTCCGACGACCGCCTGGCCGACCCGGAGGTGCGCACCTGGCTCGGCGAGGCCCTGCCCCGCGCCGCCGGCGTCTCGGTCCTCTACGACGACCGCGAGGAAGAGATCGTCCGCGTGTTCGAGGCCCCGCCGGAACTGCTGAAGCTGGCCGCCTAGCCAAGACGCTCCCCCACAGGGGGAGCTCTCCCCCAGGGACTGAGGTGCGCGTGAACCGCCTCCACCGCCTTCGGCGGCCCCCCTCCCCCTGCGAAGGGGGAGGATCTTGAAGCTTGTGATCAACCTTCCGGTTGAACGAACGCCGATCTTTCGGCACGCTCCTCGCCATGGCCAGGATCGCCTTCACCCGCCACCTCGAGGCCGTGGGGCCCTGCGAGCCGGTGGAGTACGCCGGCGCCACGGTGGGCGAGCTCATCCAGGCCGTCGCGGCCGACTATCCGCGGCTGAAGGGTTACGTGCTCGACGACCATGGCCGGGTTCGCAAACACATCGCCATCTTCGTGGACGGGACGCTGAAGCCGCGCCAGAGCGCACTGTCGCTGCCGGTCGGCGAGACGAGCGAGGTCTATGTCTTCCAGGCCCTCTCGGGCGGCTAACAGGAGGGGGCGATGTCCGACCGGCTGCTGGTTTCCACCCGCAAGGGGCTGATCGAGGTGCGCCGGGACGGCGGCGGCTGGACGCACGCCAAGGCCCACTTCCTGGGCTCGCCGATCAGCGCGGCGCTGAAGGACGCCCGCGACGGGACGCTCTACGCGGCCCTGGATCTTGGCCACTTCGGCGTGAAGCTGCACCGCTCAGAAGACGACGGGACCAGCTGGACCGAGGTCGCGGTCCCCTCCTACGAGGGCGTCGGCGAGGGCGAGGAGGCGCCCGCCCTGAAGCTGATCTGGTCGCTGGAGACCGGCGGGGCCGACGAGCCGGGCGTGCTGTGGGCCGGCACCTTGCCCGGCGGCCTGTTCCACAGCGCGAACCGCGGCGAGAGCTGGAGCCTGGTCCGCAGCCTCTGGGACGATCCTCGCCGGGAGCAGTGGTTCGGCGGCGGCTACGACATGCCGGGAGTCCACTCGATCAGCGTCGACCCGCGCGACTCCCGGTCCATCGCCGTCGCCGTGTCCTGCGGCGGGGTGTGGGAGACCCGCAACGGCGGCGAGACCTGGAGCCTCGGCGGCCAGGGCCTGCGGGCCGAATACCTGCCGCCCGAGCAGGCGAGCGATCCGACCACCCAGGACCCGCACCGGATGGTCCGCTGCGAGGCCGCGCCGGACAGTTACTGGATCCAGCACCACAACGGCGTCTTCCGCTCCACCGGCGGCATCGACGGCTGGCAGGAGCTGAAGGCGCCGCCCTCCAGCTTCGGCTTCGCGGTGGCCGTGCACCCCAAGGATCCGGACTGCGCCTGGTTCGTCCCGGCGGTGAAGGACGAGTTCCGCTACCCCGTCGACCAGAAGCTGGTGGTCACCCGCACCCGGGACGGCGGCAAGAGCTTCGACGTGCTCAGCGCAGGGCTACCGCAGGACGTCAGCTACGACCTCGTCTATCGCCACGGCCTCGACATCGACGCCACCGGCGAGCGGCTGGCCATGGGGTCCACCACCGGCGGGCTGTGGCTCACCGAAAACGGCGGCGAGACCTGGAGCGGCCTTCCCGCCCGCCTGCCGCCGATCTACGCTGTCCGCTTCGCCTGAGACGGAGAGCGACATGGACGACGCAGCCCCCCGCACGGTCCGCGCCGTGCCCCTGCCGCCGGTCGGCCACGAGGCCTTGCATCGCGGCATCGACGAGGTGCCGTTCGCGCAGGTCGGCGAGGGCAATTCGCTGCAGCTGCTGCAGGTCGATCTCGGCCAGGGCCTGTGGGTGGTGCGCACCCGCTTCCGGCCCGGCCACCAGATCCAGACCCACTACCATACGGGCTCGGTGTTCGCGGTCACCGAGCAGGGGCGCTGGTTCTATTCGGAGTATCCGGACGTGGTGAACAGCCCCGGCTCCTACCTTTACGAGCCGGCAGGGTCGCTCCACACGCTGACCATCCCCAAGGACCAACAAGGCGTGACCCAGGTGTGGTTCGCCATCTACGGGGCCAATGTGAACGTCGACGCCGCCGGCCAGGTGCTGAGCGTCACCGACGCCCACTCGGTCCTCGCCTCCTACCGCGCCCTCTGCGCGGCCCAGGGCCTCTCATCCGAAGGCGTGATCGTCCGCGGCGCGTGAGCTAGGATGGCGGACCCTCAGAAGGAGGCTCGCCCATGTTCCGCATTGTCCCCGTCGCGGCCGCCTGCGCCGCCCTCGTGCTGCCCGCCGCCGCCCTCGCCCATCACGGCTGGAGCTCCTACGACTCCGGCAAGATCATCAAGCACACCGCGCCGCTCACCAACGTGGTCTGGGGCAACCCGCACGGCAGCGCCAAGGTGTCGTACCAGGGCAAGACCTGGGACGTGATCCTCGCCCCCGTCCTGCGCATGCAGAACCGGGGCCTGACGCGCGAGATGCTCGCGCCTGGCAAGCGGGTGACCCTCGAGGGCTATCCCCGCACCGACGGCGCCGCCGAGATGCGGATCGAGCGGATCACCGTGGACGGCAAGACGGTGGAGCTGCGTTAGCGCCTGCCTCCGGGCGCGGCTGGGGAGGTAAACCTTGCCTTTGCGGCGGTTTTCCCCTATTTGCCCGCGCTTTCCTGGAAGGCGGTCTGTCGCGGAGCCTTAAAGGGTCGGGAGATTCACTCCCGCACCGCCGCGGCCAGATCCATCGTTTCCGGCGGACCTTCCGCCGCCGGACGCGCCGCCTTCCGCCACCGGAAGAAGGACGCCATGGCGCTATACGAACACGTCGTCATCACGCGGCAGGATATCTCGCCGCAACAGGCCGAAGCCCTCAACGACACGCTCAAGACGCTCATCGAAGAGCAAGGCGGAGCCGTCGCCAAGATCGAGTACTGGGGCCTTCGTAACCTCACCTACCGCATCAAGAAGAACCGCAAGGGCCACTACTCCCTGCTCGCCATCGACGCCCCGGCGCCGGCGGTGAAGGAGATGGAGCGCCAGCTGTCCATCAACGAGGACGTGCTGCGCTACCTGACCGTGCGGGTCGACGAGCTCGACCTGGAGCTCTCCCCCATCCTGGCGCGCCGGGATCGGGACCGCGAACGTCCGCGTGACGAGTTCGGCGGCGGCGACCGTCCGTTCGCCGGCGGCGACCGCGGCGACCGCCCTGAGCGCGGCGATCGCCCTGATCGCGGCGACCGTCCGTTCACGCCCGAGGGAGGCCGTCAATGACCGACGAAACCACTGTCGCCGCGCCGGCCCCCGGCGCGCCCGCCGGCGGCGCTCGCCGCCCGTTCTTCCGCCGCCGGAAGGTCTGCCCGTTCTCGGGCGCCAACGCGCCGAAGATCGACTACAAGGACGTGAAGCTGCTGCAGCGCTACGTCTCCGAACGCGGCAAGATCGTGCCCTCGCGGATCACCGCCGTGTCGGCCAAGAAGCAGCGCGAACTGGCCAAGGCCATCAAGCGCGCCCGCTTCCTGGCCCTGCTCCCCTACGTCGTGAAGTAAGGAGGACCACCCGATGAAAGTGATCCTCCTGGAGCGCGTGGAAGGCTGGGGCGGCCTCGGCGACGTCGTCAACGTGAAGGACGGCTACGCCCGCAACTACCTGCTGCCGCGCCAAAAGGCCCTGCGCGCCAACGAAGCCAACAAGAAGGTCTTCGAAGCCCAGCGCGTCGAGATCGAGGCTCGCAACGCCAAGGCCCGCGAAACCGCGGCCAAGGCGGGCGAGAACCTCGACGGCACCTCCTACGTCCTGATCCGTCAGGCCGGCGAGAGCGGCCAGCTCTACGGCTCGGTCTCCGGCCGTGACGTCGCCGACGTGATCAACGCCGAAGGCGGCAAGGTCGACCGGGCGATGGTCGTGCTCGACAAGCCGATCAAGACCCTGGGCATGCACGACGTGAAGGTCCGCCTCCACGCCGAAGTGGTCGTCACGGTGACCCTCAACATCGCCCGCAGCCAGGACGAGGCTGACCGGCAGGCCCGCGGCGAGAACATCATCGCCAGCCAGTTCGAGGAAGAGCGTCTCGCGGCCGACCAGGCCGCCGCCGAGCTCCTCGAAGGCGGCGCCGGCCAGCAACAGGCCGAGTACGGCGCGGAAGCGTAAGCTTTCCGAACCGATCGACGAACAGACGGCGCGGGCCCGCAAGGCCCGCGCCGTTTTGCTGTTCGGTGTGTCTTCAGCGCCCTTTTTGCCGGACGAATCCGCAGGTTAGCTGAAGCTTCGAGGGGCGCGGGCTCCAACACAGCGCATGAGGCGCGGCCGCGCTCCGGGGGGAAACCTTCCATGCGCTATGGCCTAGCTCTCTTCGCCGCCGCTTCCGCCGCCACGCTTCTCACCTCGGGCGCCAGCGCCCAGGCCCGCCAGGAGGCGGAGGTCGAGGAGCTGGTCGTCACCGGCACCCGCACCGAAGGCCGTTCGCGGCTCGACACCCTCGCGCCGGTCGACGTGGTCAGCGCCGAGGCGCTCTCGCGCACCGGAACCACCGAGCTCGCCCAGTCGCTGTCAACCGTCACCCCGTCGATCAACTTCCCACGGCCGGCGATCACCGACGGCACCGACCACGTGCGCCCGGCGACCCTGCGGGGCCTGGCGCCCGACCAGACGCTGGTGCTGGTCAACTCCACCCGCCGCCACGCCTCGGCCCTGGTCAACGTCAACGGGTCGGTGGGCCGCGGCTCGGCGGCCGTCGACCTGAACGCCATCCCCACCGTCGCCCTGGAGACCATCGAGGTGCTGCGCGAAGGCGCCTCGGCCCAGTACGGCTCCGACGCCATTGCAGGGGTGATCAACCTGCGCCTGCGCGAGGCGCGCGAGGGCGGCGGCCTCAGCGTCACCTACGGCCAGTACGCCACCACTGTGAAGACGCCCCGCAACACCGGCGGGCGCGACGAGAACGACGGCCAGACGGTGACCGTGCAGGGCTGGACCGGCCTGCCGCTGGGCCCCGAGGGCTTCGTCACGCTGTCGGGCGAATACCTGCAGCGCGACCCGACCAGCCGCGGCGACATCGACGTGCGGGTCAATCCGCCGGTGATCAACTCGCGCTACGGGGATCCTGAGGTGGAGTCCTGGAACTTCTACGCCAACGCCGGGCTGCCGCTGAACGAGACCTGGGGCCTTTACGGCTGGGCCGGCTACCAGACCCGCGAGGGCGCCAGCGCCGCGAACCCGCGGGCGCTGGCCGGCTCGACCCTGGCCGCCGCCACCGCCCTGCAGGCCATCTACCCGACCGGCTTCCTGCCGCTCATCGGGGCGGACATCGAGGACGTCACCGCCGCGGTCGGGCTGAAGGGTGAGGTGGCGGGCTTCAACGTGGACGTGAACGTCGTGTGGGGCCGGAACGAGATCAACTACTCGGGCCTCAACACCGGCAACGCCACGTACGGCGCGCTGTCGCCGACCACCTTCGACGACGGCGGCATGAGCTACGACCAGCTGGTGCTGGGAATCGACGTGGCGCGCCGCGTCGATGTGGGCTTCTTCGAGCCGCTGAACGTCGCCTTCGGCCTGGAGGCCCGCAAGGAAGGCTACAAGATCCGCGCCGGGGAGCCGGCGTCCTACAACCGCGGGCCGATCACCTCGATCGTCATCAACGGCGTGACCACCGCGCTGCCCGGCGGCGCCCAAGGCTTCCCGGGGTTCCAGCCGAGCAATGTCGTCGACGTGGAGCGGGACAACATCGGCGCCTACATCGACCTGGAGGCGCAGGTCACCGAGGCCTTCTCGGCGTCCGCCGCCGTCCGCGCCGAGGACTATTCGGACTTCGGCTCGACAATCACCGGCAAGCTATCGGCCCGCTACGACTTCACCCCGCAGCTGGCCCTGCGCGGCTCGGTCTCCAGCGGCTTCCGGGCCCCCGCCCTGCAGCAGCAGTTCTTCACCACCACCTCGACCAACTTCATCAACGGCGTGCCGGTCGAGGTGGGCACATTCCCGGCCACCAGCCCCACCGCCGGCGTGCTTGGCGGCCGCGCGCTCGAGCCGGAGGAGTCGCTCAACTACGCGCTGGGCATGGTTTATCAGGCGGGGCCGTTCGAGCTGACCCTCGACGCCTACCGGATCGACATCGACAACCGGATCGTGCTTTCCGAGAACATCCAGGGCAACCCGACCGGCACCCCCACCCAGCAGGCGATCTTCAACCTGCTGGCGCCGTTCAACGCCTCGGCCGCCCGCTTCTTCATCAACGGCGTGGAGACCGAGACCTTCGGCATCGACCTGGTGGCCCGCTACCGGCTCGACGCCGAGGCGGCCGGCCGCTTCGACTTCACCCTGGCCGGCAACTACAACAAGACCGACGTCACCCGCGTGCCGACCAACACGGTGATCTCCGCCCTCCCCGTCCCGCCGGAGCTGTTCGCCCGCGTCAACGTCCTGGCCTTCGAGCAGGGCACGCCGCGGCAGAAGGGCGTCTTCTCGGTCGATTGGGAAAACCTCGGCTGGGGCGCGACCTTCAAGCTGTCTTACTACGGCGAGGTGCTGCAGCCCGCGACGACGCCCGCGCTCGACGTGGACGTCGGCTCGCACGAGCTGATCGACCTGGAGGGCCGCTACACCTTCGAGAACGGCTTTGCGGTCGCGGTCGGAGCCAACAACCTGTTCGACGAATACCCGAACTGGAACCCGGTGGAAGTGAACACCAACAACGCCATCGCCTTCCCGAGCTTCTCTCCGTTCGGGTTCAACGGGCGCTATCTCTACGCCCGGGTCAGCTACAACTGGTGACCGGAGCGGGGGCGGCTCTCGCGCCGCCCCCGCCCCTTCGGACCGATTTCGCGCTAGGCTGGGTCCATGTCGCAAATCCACACGGGGCGCTGCCTCTGCGGCGCTGTCCGTTTCGAAGCCAAGGCGCCGGCCAAATGGACCGGCTACTGCCATTGCGAGAGCTGCCGCAGGCACACGGGCGCACCGGTCGCCGCCTTCGCCGGGTTCGAGAAGGACCAAGTGAGCTTCACCGCGGGCAAGCCCAGCCGCTTCGCCTCCTCGCCCGGGGTGCTACGCGGCTTTTGCGCGCAGTGCGGGTCCACACTGACCTATGAGGGAGACCGCTGGCCGACCGAGATCCACCTCCACGTGGGGGCCTTCGACGCGCCAGAATCCTTTCCGCCACAAGGGCATGCCTTCTCGGAGGAGCGGCTCGCCTGGCTTCACATCGAGGGCGCCCCGCCGGTAGCTTGACTATGTCGTCCACAGACGATTCGGATTCCTGGGGATGACGGCGCCCTGACGCAGCGCGTCTCCCGCGGGCATCGGCTATCGGTGAACGCATGGCAATCGTACCGGCTCTCGACCTTCGTACCGCACACAACGACACCCAGATCCTGCACGCCCCGGCCAACGTCGAGGCCGAGCAGGCGCTGCTCGGGATTCTGCTCTACGACAACGCCGCCTTCGAGCGGATTGGCGACCAGCTGCAGTCGCGCCACTTCTTCGAGCCGTTTCATTCGCGGCTCTACTCGGCCATCGAGACCCACATCCGGAAGGGCCAGCTGGCGGAGCCGATCCTGCTCGCCGAGCAGTTCGCCCGCGACCCCAGCTTCGAGGAGCTGGGCGGGGTGCGCTACCTCGCCGACCTGGTGGACCGCGCCCCGGCGGCCGCCAACGCCTTCGACTACGCCCGGGTGATCTATGACGCGGCGCTGCGCCGCGACCTGATCCGCATCGGCGGCGACATCGCGGTCACCGCACAGACGGCCGATCCCGACCTATCGGCCAAGGACCAGATCGAGCACGCGGAACAGGCGCTCTACGCGTTGGCCGAAAGCGGCGGACAGAGCCAGGGCTTCGTGCCCTTCGCGGACGCGCTGCGCGGCGCGGTGGCCATGGCGGCCGAGGCCCACGGTCGGGCCGGCGGCCTGGCGGGCCTCTCCACCGGCCTGATCGACCTCGACCGCAAGCTCGGCGGCCTGCACCCGTCGGACCTCCTGATCATCGCCGCCCGCCCCTCGATGGGTAAGACGGCGCTGGCCACCAACATCGCCTTCAGCGTGGCCAAGAACTACGCCTGGGAGCCGCAGCCGGACGGCTCGCGCAAGACGGTCTCCGGCGGCGTGGTGGCCCTGTTCCAGCTGGAAATGAGTCCCGAGCAGCTGGCCATGCGTATGCTGGCCGAGCAGTCCGGCGTTTCCGGCGACCGGCTGCGCAAGGGCGAGATCGACGCCACCGAGTTCGGCCGGATTCGCGACGCCGCCCTCGAGATCCAAGACGCGCCGCTCTACATCGACGCCACCGGCGGCATCTCCATCGCCAAGCTGGCGGCCCGGGCGCGGCGCTTGAAGCGGTCGGTGGGCCTGGACCTGATCATCGTCGACTACCTGCAGCTGGTCACCGCCGGCGAGGGCAGCAAGACCGACAACCGGGTTCAGGAAGTCAGCTTCATCACCATGAGCCTCAAGGCTCTCGCGAAAGAGCTGCACGTGCCGGTGATCGCCCTGTCGCAGCTGTCGCGTCAGGTGGAGAACCGAGAGGACAAGAAGCCCCAGCTGTCGGACCTGCGGGAATCCGGCTCGATCGAGCAGGACGCCGACTGCGTGATGTTCGTCTACCGGGAGAGCTACTACCTGGGCCGCGCCGAGCCGCGGGAGAACACCGAAGAGCACTTCAAGTGGCAGGAGCAGATGGACCAGGTCCGCGGCGTCGCCGAGGTGATCATCGGCAAGCAGCGTCACGGCCCGATCGGCACCGTGAAGCTGGCCTTCAACGAAGACCTCACCAAGTTCGGCAACCTCGCCCATGACGGCCGCTACCGCGACGACGACTGAGGCTGCAAAGCCCGTCGCCTCGCCCGGCGCGCCGGTCTATGGGGGCGCCATGCCCTCCCCGACTCGCGCGCGCCTGACCATCGACCTGGACGCGCTGGCGGCCAACTACCGCACGATCCGCCAGACCGCCGCCGGGACCGAGGTCGCCGCCGTGGTGAAGTCCGACGGCTATGGCCTGGGCGCCGGACCCGTCTCGCGGCGGCTTTGGCGTGAAGGGGCGCGCAGCTTCTTCGTGGCCCGTCTCGACGAGGGCGAGGCGCTGCGCGCAGCGCTCGGCGATCGCGAGGCTGACATCTATGTTCTGGACGGCCTGACGGCGACGTCGGGTCCCCGGCTTGCGGCCGCTGGGCTGACGCCGGTGCTGAACACCGTCCCGCAGGTGGAGGCGGCGATCGCTTTCGCGGCGGGGGCGGGCCGCCTCCTACCCTGCGCCCTGCACGTGGACACAGGAATGAACCGCCAGGGCTTAGCGGCGGACGAGGCGCGCGCCATCGCCGCCGCGCCCGGACGGCTCGCCCGCCTGGACGTGCGGCTGGTGATGAGCCACCTGGGCAGCGCCCATGATCCGGCCGATCCGCGCAACGGCGAGCAGCTGGCGCGCTTCCAGGCCGTGCGACCGCTGTTCCCCGAGGCGCGCGCCAGCTTTGCCAACTCGGGCGGGACCTACCTGGGGTCCGCGTACCGGTTCGACATGGTCCGCCCGGGCATCAGCCTCTATGGCGGCGGACCGGAAGAGCGGCCGGACCCGGCCATCGCCGCCGTGGCGAAGCTTGAGGCCCCGGTGCTCGACCTGCGCCGCATCGCGGCCGGCGAACACCTGGGCTACGGCTCAGGGCTGGTGACGCAGCGCCCCACCCGCGTGGCCATCGTCGGCGCCGGCTATACCGACGGCGTGATCCGCGCCGCCCGGCACGGCGGCTACGCCTGGCTCGCCGGCGCCCGCCGCAAGCTCCTGGCCGTGACCATGGACCTGACCATCGTCGAGACCGACGAGGCGCCGGTGCAGATCGGCGAGATGGCCGAGCTGCTCGGCCCCAACGCCCTGCTGGACGACCTCGCCCGCGCCGCCGAGACCGTGGCGCACGAAGTGCTCGTGCGCCTCAGCGCCCGGGCCGAGCGGGTGTATCTCGGCGAAGTCTGAGTTTCTCATTATCGTCATCCCGGTCGAGCGTAGGGTGAGCCGGGACCCAGATCTCCCCGCGTGGCCGCCGGGTCCCGGATCGGCCGGTCGGCCGTCCGGGATGACGGTTGAACTTACTCCGCGCTGGCCAGTTGCTCGAGGCGGCCGGCGTCGACGGAGGCTACGGCGGCCTTCAGCTCATCGACGGTGACGCCGTCGCCCTCGGCTAGAACCATGAAGCGCTCGCCAACCATCACGCCATAGGAGCCGTGGCGGCTGTTGCTGTCGTACTCCTCGATGGTGAGGCGCCCATCCACCTCGCCGATCCGCTCGTGCTTCCCGTTCTCCTCGGAGGACGATTCCATGTTGAACGCTCCGCCAAGCGCGGCGAGCGCGCTCAATGCGCCGGCGTCGATGAGGTTGAGGGTCATGCGCGTGTCGCCCCTAACGTAGGTCGCCGTCGCCGATGATCCCTCGATACCTGCGACGCTGCGGCGACCGGTGGTGAGTTCGGTGCGTTCGAATCCGGCGATGGTGGCCGGCAGATGGGACTTGAAGGCCTCAGGGTCCGCCGCCTCGACCCCCTCGCCGCCAGCCGCCGCCGCGAGCTGCTCGGCGAGCTTGTCGGCCGCAGCTTTGGCGTCCCTACGGTTCACGGTCACGCTCTCGTCGCCGATCCGGATCTGCACGTCGTCGGCATCCCGCACGCCCAGCGAGCGGATCTCACTGGAGATCGACGCCATGATGATCGCGATGACCACGGCCGCCAGGATGCTGACCGCGATGTAGGGCGCCGACTTTTCCGGCGAGCTTCGCATCAGCCGGGGCAATCCGAGGTAGAGCAGGTAGAGCCCGTACAGGCTCGCCAGCAGAGCCACCGCCGCCAGCATTGGGATCAGCAGGAGGACGCCCGCCACCCAGACGGCCGTATACGAGTAGGCCGCCACCTTGAAGGCCTTCACGCGGTTGCGCTGGCCGCCAAACTGCGGGGCGAGCAGATCGACGATCAGAGCCAGTACGAAGACGCCGGCCAGGGACAGGAGATAGGTGGAGACCGCCTCGAACAGAATCGCCGTGAAGGAGAAGCGGACGCTGATGACCCCAAAGTTCAGGCCGCCGAAGATGAGGTGGCCGAGAACCAGGCAAATGGGCGGTATTGCCGCGAGGATCAGGACGTAGCCCTTGTAGATCGACCCGAGGCTCGCCGGTTCCGTATCGATCACATCCCACGTCGGTCCCGGCCGCAGCAGGATGTCCTTCACCCGCTGGATCAGCTTCGATTGTGTCGATCCCGGCTCCACAACGCTCATATTCACTCCCGCTCCCCGCCATGGGGTCGCAGGACAGGGTAGCCGATGCCGACAGGCGGGCAAACGGGACTGGGTCGCACAGACGGGGCTTGCCGGCCCGCGTACACTTGCCGGAAGTCGAATCAGGAGCGTCCATGGCCCGCGACGGCGCCGTCTATGCCTGCCAGGCCTGCGGGGCCACCCAGACCAAGTGGGCCGGCCAGTGCGCCGCCTGCGGGGCGTGGAACACCTTGGTCGAGGAGATCCAGAGCCGGCCGCCCGGCGCTCTGGCGCCTGCCAAGTCGTCGGGTCGCGGCCGGGGCCTGGCCTTCGAAGGGCTGGAGCAGCAGACCCCCGCCCCGCCGCGCATCTCCACCGGCGTCGAGGAGTTCGACCGGGTCTGCGGCGGCGGCGTGGTGCCGGGCTCGGCGATCCTGCTGGGCGGCGACCCTGGCGTCGGCAAGTCAACCCTGCTGCTGCAGGTGGCCGCCTCGGCGGCGCTGAAGGGCGCGGCCTGCGCCTATATCTCCGGCGAGGAGGCCATCGAGCAGGTCCGCTCGCGCGCCCAGCGGATGGGCCTGGCCGCCGCGCCGGTGAAGCTCGCCGCCGAGACGGCGCTGCGGGAGATCCTGGAGGGCCTGAAGAAGGAGCGGTTCGACCTCGTCATCATCGACTCCATCCAGACCATGTGGAGCGACGCGCACGAGGCGGGCCCAGGCTCGGTGACCCAGGTTCGCGCCGCGGCCGGCGAGTTGGTCCGCTTCGCGAAGAAGCGGGGCGTCGCGGTGATCCTGGTCGGCCACGTCACCAAGGACGGCGCGATCGCCGGCCCACGGGTGGTCGAGCACATGGTGGACGCCGTGCTCTCCTTCGAGGGCGAGCGGGGCTATCCGTTCCGCATTCTGCGGGGGGCGAAGAACCGCTTCGGGGCCACCGACGAGATCGGCGTCTTCGAGATGGGCGACATCGGCCTCACCGAGGTGCGCAACCCCTCGGCGCTGTTCCTCAACACCGCCGGCGAGCGGGCGGCGGGCGCGGCGGTGTTCGCCGGCATCGAGGGCTCGCGGCCGGTGCTGGTGGAGGTGCAGGCGCTGGTCGCCCCGTCCGCCTACGGAACACCGCGCCGGGCCGTGGTCGGCTGGGATTCCGGGCGCTTAGCGATGGTTCTTGCGGTGCTGGAAGCGCGCTGCGGGCTTGGTTTCGGCGACCGGGATGTCTATCTCAACGTAGCGGGGGGCCTGCGGATTTCCGAACCGGCGGCGGACCTGGCGGCGGCGGCGGCCCTGGCTTCCTCGGCCCTGGACCAGGCCCTGCCGCAGGACTGCGTGGTGTTCGGCGAGATCAGCCTGTCCGGCGACGTCCGGCCGGTCAGCCGGATGGAGAGCCGGCTGAAGGAAGCCGCGAAGCTCGGCTTCCGGCGCGCGCTCGCGCCAAAGGACGCCGAGGGCGGGGCCGGACTTTCCGTCCGGGGCGCCGCGCGGCTGGCCGACGCGATCCAGCGGATCGGCGACGGCGACTGGGATTAGGACGCTTACATGACCCTCTTCGACGTCATCGCCCTGGCCGTCCTGGCGGTCTCGGCCATCGTCGGCTTCGCGCGCGGCGGCGTGCGCGAGATGATCAACGTCGTCTCCCTGATCGTCTCGGCCCTGGTCGCGGTGTTCGGCCTTCGGGTCTCAGGCCCGATCCTGCGCGGCATGATGGACCCGGATTGGACCGGAAATGTCGCAGCCGTGGTGATCGTCTTCGTCGGCGCCTATATCGCGCTGCGTGTTGGCGGCGCCTTCCTGGCCCGGAGACTCCACGCCACCCAGGCGCTCGGGGCTCTCGATCGCGCAGTCGGCACAGGCTTCGGCCTGCTTCGCGCGCTGGTTGTCTTGGGAGCTTTCGCCCTGGTGTTCAATGCGGCCACACCGCCGGAAAGAGTGCCCCAGTGGATCAGCGGTGCGGCGCTTTACCCCTTGACCGCGGCGGCGGGAGAGGTGCTGAAAGCCTTCGCGCCTAAGGGCCTGGACATGGCGGGACAGCTGAAGCCCGCCCTGGAGGACGCCGTCCGTGACGGCTCCCGCGATCCGGCGGACGGCGGCTATGACGCCAAGGCCCGTAAAGGGCTCGAGGATGTGCTGGAGAAGACCCGATGAACTCGGTTAGCGACCGCTGGTCCCCGGCGCCGCGCGACCCACTGGACGATACGCTCCGGCTGGAATGCGGCGTCTACGGAGTCTTCGACGTGCCCGAGGCGGCGGCGATCACCGCCCTCGGCCTCCACGCCCTGCAGCACCGCGGCCAGGAGGCCTGCGG
>JAESGR010000816.1_pt1 | contig 14512 bp, 13 predicted proteins | sample 9269771 | NCBI WGS metagenome assembly JAESGR01 (sample SAMN15739572, study PRJNA653492) | algae metagenome | isolation source: Chroococcus sp. CMT-3BRIN-NPC107 and co-occurring heterotrophs from well... | place: USA: Clark Mountains Wilderness, California | collected 2010-04-18
CGGCACGTGCGGGCCGCGGCAGAGGTCCTCGAAGCTGCCCTGCCTGTAGAGGGACACCTCTTCACCGGCCGGGATGCCGGCGATGATCTCGGCCTTGTAGGCCTCGCCGATGCTGCGGAAATACGCGACGGCCTCGTCGCGCGGCAGGACCCGGCGCGTCACCCGCTCGTTCTTCTGCGCCAGCTCGGCCATCTTCGCCTCGATGGCGGCCAGGTCCTCGGGGGTGAACGGCCGCTTGTACGCGAAGTCGTAATAGAAGCCGTTCTCGATCACCGGCCCGATCGTCACCTGCGCGTCGGGGTACAGCTCCTTGACGGCGTGGGCGAGCAGGTGCGCCGTCGAGTGGCGGATGAGCTCGAGGCCCTTCGGATCCTTGTCGGTGACGATCGCGAGCTGCGCGTCGCGGTCGATGGTGAAGTCGGTGTCGACGATGCGGCCATCGGCGCCATTGCCGATCCGGCCCGCCAGCGCCGCCTTGGCCAGGCCGGCGCCGATCGAGGCGGCCACTTCCCCGACCGTCACGGGGCCGGGGTACTCCCGACGCGAGCCGTCGGGCAACTGAATCGAGATCATCGGGTCACTCCAAAAGCAAAAGCGCGGACCGGCCGCGCTTTCAGGACGAGAACGTGAAGGACAGGATGCGAAGACGCGCGGCGACTACACCCCCGGGACGGCGGTGCTGGTAGTTCGCGGTGTCATAACCGTCATGGCCCTTCCTTGCCCTTGCCGGGGGCTCGCGCCCTCGTCGTGTGAGGCTCGATTGTAGGCGACGCTGCTCAAAGCGGCAGCACGGCGACACCGGCCGTCCGCTCGAGCAGCCAGGCCAGGCCGATCGCGATCGCGACCGTGGAGCCGGCGCCGATCACGAACGCCGGATACGCCGCACGCTTGCGCAGGCCGAAGAGCAGGGCCGTCACCAGGACGACGATGAGCAGCTGCCCGGCCTCCAGGCCGAGATTGAACTGCAGCAGGGCCCAGGCGAAGGCGCCGGCCGGCAGGTCGAGCTCACCGAGCACGCTGGCGAAGCCGAAGCCGTGGACCAGCCCGAAGAAGAAGGCGACCACGAAGCGCCGCACGGGGAAGATCGGGCGCAGGTTGTCGACGGCGGCGAGGACGATCGTCAGGGCGATCGCCGGCTCGATCACGGCCGGCGACAGCGAGACGATCTTGAGCGACGCGAGCGCCAGCGTGATCGAGTGTGCGACGGTGAACGCGGTGACGATGCCGGCGAGCGGCCAGACCGCCTGCGCCAGGCGCTCCACCGGCCGCCAGCCCGCGGCCGTCCTGCGCATGACCGAGGGCAGGAGCAGGCACAGCAGGAAGAGAACGTGGTCGTACCCCGTGACGATGTGGTGCACGCCCTCGCGGACGAACTGCCACGGCGTCACCGTGTCGGCCGCTGCCGCGCCTGAGCTGCCACGGCCCCCCTCGCCCGCGCCGCCCGAGGCGCTCGCCGCAGCCACGTTCGCCGTCGGCTGGAGCACGACCAGCTCCGGCGCCTGGCCCGGCCGCTGGATGCGGGCTATGCCGCGATGCGTCGGATCGACATCCGCGAAGAGCCCGTAGCCGATGCCCGGCGAGGCCGGGAGCGTGCAGGTCGACGCGAGCGACAGCACGGCGTAGGCGCCATCGCTGCGCCGCTCGAGCGAACGGCCTTGCGGCGCGAGCGCGCAGCCGCGGACGCTCAGCTGCGGCAGCGCATAGGCTTCGATGCGCGGCCACGCGGTGCGCACCTCGCCCCAGGTGAGCTTGCCATCGCCGTCGCTGTCGAGGTCGAGCGCCACGTCGAGGTCGCGCAGGGCGATGTCCCAGCGGACGTCCAGCTTGCCCGGCGCGGCGTCGAGGCGAAGGTAGGCGTCGCTCGACTTGTGGGCGAAGGCGTCGTGCCCGGCGAGGACGAGCAGAAGTCCCGCCAGCGCTCGAAGGCAGCCCCGAACGCGCGCAGCCACCAGCGGCGCTGCCGCGCCGCACACCTCAGAGCAGCGCATCAATGCGACGATCGTGCAGGCCGAGGCTGGCCTTCAGGCGGCGTGCCTCGTCCATGGCGTCCGCGCGGCCAGTCGCCCGCGCCGCCTGGGCCAGCACCAGCAGGTCGAGCGGCTCGCGCTGGCGCGCGACGTTGCCGCGGGCGAGCTCGAAGGCCAGTTCCGGCGAGCGCTCGACCATGAGGGCGAACATGGCCTGCTCGCGGCCGTGGAAGACGCGCGCTCCCGGACGCTCGTTGGCGAGCGCGATGCGCTCGCGCATCTCGGCGACGCTGCGACCGGTTCCGCTGCCCTGTAGGAGCGTCTCGGCGATCGCCGTTCGCAGGACGACGGCGTCGCTGCGCGTCTCTCGCTCGAGCACGCGCAGCGCCTCGGCCGGACGGCGCTGCTCGATCAGGAAGTCGGCATAGGCGATCGCCGCATAGCTGTCCCGACCGAGCCTCAGCACGGCGCGATAGGCGGCATCGGCCGCCGCAACACGGCCGTCGCGCTGCTCCAGCTCGGCGAGCGAGGTCAGGAGCCAGGCGCGCGTCGAGGGAGCGAGGCTCGCGTCCGTCAAGGCGGTCTCGAAGAGCTGTCGCGCCGACGCGACCTCGCCGCGCAAGGCCGCGTTCTCGGCCAGGCAACCACGCGCGTAGATCGCGCGCTGCCGGCGCTCGAGCTCGCGACAGGCCGCGTCCGACTCGCCGTAGCGGCCCTGCACGCGCAGGACGGTGGCGAGCGTCAGCCACGCCTGTGCATGGGACTCGCCATCGGGTCGGGCCAGCAGCTGGCGCAGGCTGGCCAGCGAAGCATCGAACTCGTGCAGGTACTGCTGCAGGGTGGCCTTCATCAGCAGCAGGTCGGATGGCATGGCGCCTGGATCGGGCCAGGCGCGCAGGGCCGCCATGGCCAGGCCGGCGAAGCGCGGGTCGCCGAGCTCGTGCGCCTGGGCCAGGTAGCGCGACGCCACCGCGTGGGCCAGCCGGGCATCGCCGGGCCGCGCCGCGAGCTGCTTGCGCAGGCGCTGCGTCTCGCTGCGGCTTGCGGTCGTCGTCGCCGGCAGCACTTCGACGACCTCGTCGTCGCTCGCCGGCACGATGGGCGCCGCGCGCGCAGGGCTCGTCGCGAGGGCAAGAGAAAGGCCGGCGACCATCAGGCTGCCGGCCAGGACGAACCTTCGCATGCGCGCGATGGTAGCGGTGGCCGTCGCTTCGCCGGACGACGCCACCGCTTCCGCTTCAGTCGACCGGCTGCGGCTCGCTGGTCTCGTCGAGCGGTCCGGTGACCGTGCTCGTGTCGACCGGCTCGAGCATGTCGGCGGCCGAGGCGACGAGCAGCTTGAGGTAGCCGATGAAGCCGTCGATCGACTGGCTGGCGCTCGCCGGCACCTCCGAGGTCGGCGCCGGATCGCTGCGGAAGTCGCTGCCGCCGCAGGCGGCGAGGACGCTGGCCGCCGCGCAGGCGGCGATGAGGGTCTTCTTCATGCGCCTTCTCCTCAACGTGCGCCGGGCAGCGGCGTGCCCAGGTAGGGGAAGGCCGGCAGCAGCGGGCCCGCGGCCTTGACCTTGGCACCGGCCTGGTCGACGCCGTCGTGCAGGTTGAACACCGCGTTGCCGAGCGGCACGTTCGACGGGTTGCAGGCGGCACCGAGCTTGTAGGTGTCGGCCATGCCGTTGGCCTGGCAGAGCCCGCCCATGACGGCGACCAGCGAGATGTCGATCACATCGTCGGTCGGCCGCCGCCCGTTCGGATAGCCGGCCAGGTCGCCGCCGGCGCCGGCGAGCAGCCCGCCGAGCAGGCCGAGCCGGTTCTGCTGTGCTTCCGGCACCGGCGCGATGGCCGTGTTGAGGCGCAGGATCTCGGCCGCGACGCCGGTGGCCGGCGTGCTCGTGAACGCCTTCGGCTGGGTCACGCCGGCGATGCCGGTGAGGAAGGTCGTCACCAGATCGTTGCGCGGGAAGTTCTTCGGCGCGGCGCCGGTTCCCGATGCCCCGAGCGCGATCTCGATCAGCGCCGGCAGGGTGGGATGGGTCACGTAGGTCGCGAACTGGCCGTCGTCCCTGGGCTTGGCGTTGTTGAACCGGTCCTTGTCGGGCAGGCCGATGATGACCTCGTTGATCAGCGGATGACCCAGGCGCGAGACCTGGGTCCAGGCGCCGCCGGTGATCGCCGAGGTCTGGTAGCCGCTCTTGGGAGCATGGCTGAAGAGCGAGCCCTGGCGCAGGCTGGCCGTCGTCCAGCCGCCGATCACCGGATCGTTGGCGCCGGCGGCGAGCAGGCACGAGGTCGGCACCTCGACGGCCAGCGCGGTCACGTTCTTGTCGGCGAGGTCGTCCGCCCCGGCATCCTTCTGGGACGGATCGAGGACGAAGCCCGCCTCGGCGGGGCCGAAGTCGGCCGCGCCCGGGACGTTGACGAGGTCGAAGATGGCGCCCAGGTTGACGGCGAACGGGTCCTTGCGCTGGCCGACGAAGACCTTGCCCGGCGTCGTGCAGCCCGGGATGTTGACGCTGTAGATGTGCTGCGCAGCGTAGCCGGCGTAGTCGGGGATCGTCTTCGTGCCGATGTTGTCGGAGGGCTTGGCGAACGTCGCCCCGCCGCCGGCGGCGTTGGTCACCGAGCCGCGCGCGCCGGTGCGGCGGTCGCCGCGCACGACGTCCACGGTGAAGGTCTCGTTGACGTTGAGCGCCGCGGCACTGGGCGCGCTCACCTGCCCGGCCTGCGTCAGCGGGATGGGGACGTTCTGGCCGCCGATCGGCAACGCGATGCCCTTCAGCGTGTTGTTGAAGCGGAACTGGAAGGTGATGTCTTCCCTGCCGTCGCCGTTGTTGTCGACGTGGATCTCGTACAGCGCGTTGGGATCGAGCTTGAAGTAGTTGGGGCCGCCGTAGGCGTCCTGCAGCGGCAGGTAGTTGGCGACCAGCGTGACGAAGCCGCTCCGGCCGGCCTCGTAGCTGTTGAACATGTAGAAGTCGGTGCCGTCGACCTTGGGCGTTCCGGTGATCGCAGGCGCCTCGCGGTGGCTCGACGCGTGCACGGGCGCGGTGCCCACGGCGGCGGCGATGGCGGCGATCGCCGCGGCGGCCACGGTGCTGCGGCGCGGCAGGGAAGGAAGGGCGGGTCTCATGTCTCGGCTCCTCGGGGTTGACGACGGATGTGCCGCATACGCAGGGAGCCGCGGACCGGATGCGCCGGTTGGCTGAGTTTTTTTCCGCCTCGTAAGGTCGATGGCCGAGCCCCGACCCAGGGCCATGAAGCACCCACACACCGTTCTCGGCGCCCTCGTCGCCGGCCTCGCCGCCGGCGCTCCGGGGCTCGTCGCCGCCGCCGAGGCCTGCGTCGCCGCCAGCCCGCGCACCGTCGTGCCCGTCGTCGAGCTCTACACGTCGGAAGGCTGCAACTCCTGCCCGCCCGCGGATCGCTGGCTGTCGGCGCTGAAGTCGTCGCCCGACGTCGTCGCCCTCGCCTTCCACGTCGACTACTGGGATCGGCTCGGCTGGAAGGACCGGTACGGCAGCGCCGCCTTCACCCAGCGACAGGCGAGCCAGCTGGCGAGCACCGGGGCGCGCTTCAGCTACACCCCGCAGGTCGTCGTCGACGGCCAGGACCGCAAGGACTGGCCGTCGCTGCGCGTGCCTGCTGCGGCCCGCCCGCCCGCAACCATCGAGCTGTCGCTCGCTCGCGAGGGCGAGCGCGTGGTGGCGACCGTCACGCCGGGCCCGGGGGCGCCCAGGCGCCTGGCGGCCTACTGGACGGTGACCGAGCAGGCGCACGTCACGGCCGTGAAGGCAGGCGAGAACGAAGGGGCGACGCTGCGCCATGACTTCGTCGTGCGCGAGTACGCGACGGTGCCTCCCTGGAGCGCACGGGGAGCGACGCCCGAAACCCTGCACTTCACCCCGGCCGGAAAGGCCGACGCGGCCCACCCGCGCAGCGTCAACCTCGTCGTGGTCGATGCCGCCACGGGGCGGCCGGTGCAGGCGCTGAAGCTCGCCTGCTGAAGAGTGTCCCTGCGACCGGCGCCGCTAGTCGGCGGCGCGCAGCGCCTTGCGCAGCTCCGCGCCGATCTCCGGCTTGGCGGCGAAGGGGTCGCTCGGGTTGCGGCCCTGCATCACGTCCTCGAGGCGCGTCTGCACGCTCGACAGCGCATGCGGGTGGCTGTAGATGTAGAAGCGTTCCGCGTCGATCGCCTCGAAGACGAAGCGGGCGATGTCGGCGGCGCTCAGCTTGCCGTGGCCGACGGCGCGGTCGTTCATCGCCTTGCCGATCAGCTGGCTTCGCGTCGGCTTGTCCGTCGGCTTCAGCGGGTCGGGACGGTTGCGCTCGCTCGCCGTGATCCCCGTCGGGACGAAGAAGGGGCACAGCACCGAGGCGCCGACCTGGTCGGTGACGAGGCGCAGGTCCTGGTAGAGGGTCTCGCTGAGCGAGACGACGGCGTGCTTGCTGACGTTGTAGATGCCCATGTTCGGCGGGTTGATGAGCCCGGCCATCGACGCCGTGTTGACGATGTGGCCCTCGTACCCCGGGTCGGCCGCCGCAGCGGCGAGCATCATCGGCGTGAAGACGCGCACGCCGTGCACCACGCCCATGAGGTTGACGCCGAGCACCCACTCCCAGTCGGCCAGCGTGTTTTCCCAGATCAGCCCGCCGGCACCGACGCCGGCATTGTTGAAGACGAAGTGCGGCGCGCCGAAGCGTGCCTGCACCGCCTGCCCGAGCGACTCGACCTGGTCGGCGCGGGCGACGTCGACACGCTGCGCGAGCACGTCGACGCCGAGCCCGTCGATCTCTGCCGCGGCCCGGTCGAGGGCGTCCTGCTGGACGTCGGCCAGGACCACGTTCATGCGCCGGCCCGCGGCGAGTCGCGCCACCTCCAGGCCGAAGCCCGAGGCTGCTCCGGTGATGACCGCCGTGCGGCCTTCGAAGCTCTTCATGGTCCTTCCTTCCTGATGGCCTTCTTGATGGGGAGCCCCGATGCGCGCTCGCTCACGCGGACGCCGTTCGCGGCGCGCGCGCTGCGAAGACGCGACGGAGCGTCTCGCCGACGTCGCGGACTTCGGCGCCGTCGAGTGCGCCCTTGGCCGTGAGCAGCCGGTGCAGTCGCGGCAGGTGGTAGTGCGGCACCGCCGGGTAGAGGTGATGCTCGAGGTGGTAGTTGACGTGGTGCGGGAAGAGAATCGCGCGACCGATGACATTGCCGGCGCTGCCCGTGGTGCGGTTGGTCCGCGCGGCCGTCAGCGGCGAGGCGAAGTCGGTCACCGCGCCGTGCTCCAGGATCGCGCGCAGGCGCAGGATCGGCTGCAGCACCGTCAGCATCGGCAGCAGCCACAGCACCGCGTACAGGACGAGAGCCCGGGCGCCGCCGAATGCCAGGCACAGCAGGGGCAGCGCCAGCTGGAAGGCGACGACGCGCCAGCGGTCGCGCCGCGCCGCCGCACGAAGCTGCGGCGAGGTGTCGTCGAGCGGCCGGGCGGCGCGGTTCGTCTCGTCGTTGATGGCCGGCGCGCCGAAGAAGTAGGCCAGGGTCTTCCAGGCATTGAGGCCCAGCGCGTCCTGGCCGAGCTTCTTCCACAGGTAGGCCACGCCACGGGGATAGCCACCGTGGATCGCCGTGTCCGGGTCCTCCTCGGAGTAGAGGTTGTTGTGGTGCAGGCGGTGGATGACGCGGTACGTCCGCATCGAGATCGCCCCCGCCATGCCGATCAGGCAGCCGATGCCGTCGTTGGCGGCGCGGTCGGCGAAGAGCCGGTAATGCGCCGCCTCGTGCGCGAGGATGAAGAGGGCGTGCTGCTGGATGCCGATCACGAGCACCGAGACGAGGACCCACGGGCTCGGCCAGGTCCATGCACCGAACGCGACCGCCGCCGCGATCAGGCCGAGCGTCTGCAGCACGGCGGCCGCGGAGCGCAGGTTCGACAGGCGCGTCAGCGGCGCGAGCTCCTCGGCGGAGAGGATGCGCCGCGCCGCCGCGTTGCCCGCGCCCGCCGCCGGCCGCGCGATCGGCCGCAGGTCGTCGCGAAACTCCTCGCCGCGAGCGGGGATCGTCGCCACGTTCCCGGCTCCGCTAGACCAGCTTCACCAGCTGCTTGCCGAAATTGCGGCCCTTCAGCAAGCCGAGGAACGCCTCCGGCGCCGAGCCCAGGCCTTCTGCCACCGTCTCCCGGTACTTCAGCTTGCCCGTCGCGACCATCGTCCCGAGCTCCTTCAGCGCGTCCGGCCAGACGTCCATGTGCTCGCTGACGATGAAGCCCTCGATCGTCAGGCGCGACTGCAGGATGAGCTGAGGCTGCTGCAGCGGGATCGGCGCGCCGTCGTAGCCGCTGATCATGCCGCACAGGGCGATGCGGCCGAACGCGTTCATGCGCGCCAGCGTCGCGTCCAGCACCATGCCGCCGACGTTCTCGAAGGCGCCGTCGACGCCGTCGGGCGTCGCTTCCTCGAGGGCCTGGTACAGCGCCTTCGCGTCGGGATGGGCCTTGTAGTCGACGCAGGCATCGAAGCCGAGCTCGTCGCGGACATAACGGCACTTGTCGCTGCCGCCGGCAATGCCGACGAAGCGGCAGCCGCGCGACTTGGCGAGCTGGCCGACGACGCTGCCGACCGCGCCGCTGGCGGCGCTGACGACGATGGTCTGGCCCTCCCTCGGCCGGCAGATCTTCATCAGCCCGTACCAGGCGGTGACGCCCGGCATGCCGACGGCGCCGAGATAGGCCGAGAGCGGCACGTGCGTGGTGTCGACCTTGCGGAGCGACCCGGGCGTGTTCGCATCGGCGATCGAGTATTCCTGCCAGCCGCCGAAGGCCACGACCTTGTCGCCCTCGCGGTAGTTCGGGTGCTTCGACGCGACCACCTCGCCGACCGTGCCGCCCTGCATGACCTTGTCGAGCGGCTGCGGCTGGGCGTAGCTCTTGGCGTCGTTCATGCGACCGCGCATGTACGGGTCGAGGCTCAGGTAATGCGTCCGGATCAGAACCTGCCCCTCGGCCGGCTCCGGAACCGGCGCGTCGACGAGGCGGAAGTTGTCCGCCGTGGCTTCGCCCTTGGGTCTCGACACGAGATGGATCTGGCGGTTCGTCGTGGGCATGGCTGCCTTTCAGTCGGAGGCGTTGGGCCTCTGGATTCGCCTGCCGCCGACCGGCAGGCCCTTCAGGAACTTGAACGTGCCGGTGGCGTGGGCGACGAGCTGCCCGTCGGCGTCGAAGACGGACCCCTCGCAGAACGCCATCGACGCCGTGCGGTGCAGGCGCCTCCCCTTGCCGACGAGGCGACCGAGCGTCGGCCGCAGGAAGGTGGTCTTCATCTCGATCGTCGCCGCCCCGACCGTGTCGACCTCGCCCGAGGGCCCGGGGCTGCGGGCCGCATGCGCCATGGCGATGTCGAGCAGCGTCATCGTCACCCCCCCGTGCGCGACGCCCCACGAGTTCGTCAGCTCGTCGCGCAGCTCGACGGCGATGTCGGCCTCGTCGCGCTCGAAGCGCAGCAGCTCGAAGCCGAGCGTCTCCGCGAACGGGATGCGGACGAGGAACTGCACGACGAGTGCCCGGCTACGCGGCGATGATCGCCGAGACGCCGCCGTCGATCGGCAGCACCTGGCCGGTGATGTGCTTGCCGGCGCGCGAGGCGAAGAGCAGCGTCGCGCCCTTCAGGTCGTCGTCGTCGCCGATCCGCAGCAGCGGCGCGTGGCCCGCGAGGTTCTGCGCGCCGATGCGCTCGATCGTGCCCTTGGTCATCTTGCTCGGGAACATGCCCGGCGCCAGCGCATTGACGTTGATGTTGTACTTGCCCCATTCGCCGGCCAGCGTGCGAGTGAAGTTGACGACCGCGGCCTTGCTCGTGTTGTAGGCGAGCGTCGTGATGTCGGAGCTGTTGCCGGCGAGGCCGGCGATCGACGCGACGTTGACGATCTTGCCCTGGCGGCGCGGGATCATGCTGTGCTTGCCCATCATTTGGCTCATCAGGAAGATCGAGCGGACGTTGAGGTTCATCACCTTGTCCCAGGCCTCGAGCGGGTGGTCCTCGGCCGCGGCGCCCCAGGCCGCGCCGGCGTTGTTGACCAGGATGTCGACGTGGCCCATGCGCGCGATCGCGTCCTGCGCGACCCGCACGATCTCGCTGGGCTGACTCGCGTCGGCGGCGATCCACAAGGCCTCGACACCGTGCGCCTTCAGATGCCCGGCCGACTCCTCGAGATCGGACGCCTTGCGCGAGGTGAGCATGACCTTGGCGCCGGCCTCGCCGAGCGCCTCGGCGATCTGCAGGCCGAGGCCTCGCGATCCGCCGGTGACGAGGGCGGTCTTGCCGGCGAGATCGAACAGGTCGCGGACGTGGGTGCTCATGGTGGGCTCCGATGCAGGTCAGTGGGGGTTCGAGGGTCCGGCGCGTCGCTCATGCGCGACCGGACCCAGATCAGGAGGACGCCGAGCGCCGCGGCCAGCGCCCCGGCGAGCATCACGCCGATGCCGAGCGCGCCGCCATGCTGCTGCAAGGCGAAGCCGACCGACAGCACGATCAGCCCGCCGTAGATCAGGATCCAGACCCAGGCCTCGACGCGCGCCGGCGACAGCTTCAAAACGCGTCCTCGCTCATGGTCCGGCAGGTGTCGTCGCGGCTCTCGACCACGCCGAGCCAGGCGTCGATGCGCGGCAGCTCGTAGTGGAAGAAGTAGCGGCAGGCGGCGAGGCGCCCTGCCACGGCGGGATCGCCGGCGGGCTGGCGGGCAGCCCGGGCAGCGACGTCCAGCCAGATCCAGGTGAGGACGACGTGGCCGAACGCCTGCAGGTATGGCGTGGCATTGGCCAGCGCTTCTTCCGGCGAGCCGGTGGACCAGGCCGCGCGCGTGGCGCCGACGATGCGGTCGACGGCCGCGAGCAGCGCCTGCGCGTGCCCGGCCAGGTGTTCGACACCGGCGGCGGCGCGAGCGGTGTCGGCCATCGTCGCGCGCAGCATCTCGAGCCCGGCGCCGCCGTCCATCACCACCTTGCGGCCGAGCAGGTCGAGTGCCTGGATGCCGTGCGTGCCCTCGTGGATCATGTTCAGGCGGTTGTCGCGCCAGTACTGCTCGACCGGAAATTCGCGCGTGTAGCCGTAGCCGCCGAGCACCTGGATGGCGAGGCTGTTGGCCTCCAGGCACCACTCGCTGGGCCAGCTCTTGGCGATCGGCGTGAGAACTTCGAGCAGCAGCCGTGCGCGCGACCGGCCCGGCGCCGGGCCGCTCCCAAGCCCGGCCGCGCCCCCTCGGGGGGCAGCGACCGAAGCGAGCGTGGGGGCTTCGTCCTCGCCCGTGTGCAGCTCGTCAACCAGGCGCGCGCAGTACAGCTCGAGCGCCAGGGCGCCCTCGCAGTAGCTCTTCTGGGCCAGCAGCATGCGCTTCACGTCGGCGTGCTCGATGATGCGCACCGGCGGCCGCGACGGGTCCTTGCCGCCGGGGCCGATGGGGCGACCCTGCGGGCGGTTCTTCGCGTACTCGAGCGAGGCCTCGTAGCCGGCCATGCCAAGCATGGTCGCACCGAGCCCGACGGCGATGCGCGCCTCGTTCATCATGTGGAACATGCAGCGCAGGCCCTCGCCCGGGCTGCCGACGAGATAGCCGATCGCGCCGGCGCTGCCGCGCACCGGGTGCCTGCCTTCCCCGAAGTTGAGCAGCGTGTTCGGGATGCCGCGGTAGCCGAGCTTGTGGTTGAGCCCGGCCAGGGCGACGTCGTTGCGCTCGCCGGTGAGCCGGCCGCTCTCGTCGACGAGCTTCTTCGGCACGATGAAGAGCGAGATGCCGCGCGTTCCGGGCACGAGCTTGCCGTCGGCCCGGGGGATCTTGGCGAGCACGAGGTGGACGATGTTCTCGGTGAGCTCGTGCTCGCCGTTCGAGATCCACATCTTGTTGCCGGCCAGCCGATAGCGCGGCCCGAGCGGATCGCTCTCGAAATCGGCTCCGTCGGGAACGGCGCGCGTCACGATGTCGGAGAGGCTGGAGCCGGCCTGCGGCTCCGACAGGCACATCGTGCCGGCGAAGCGGCCGGAGAACTCGTTCTTGGCGAACACCTCCTGCTGCATGGTCGTTCCGTGCGCCATCAGCAGGTTGGCGTTGCCGCTGGTCAGCATGCCGCCACCGCCGACGCCGATGCTCGCCTTCGAGAAGAAGGAATGCGCCGCCATCTCGACGACGCAGGGCAGCTGCATGCCGCCGAGCTCGTAGTCCTGCGCCGCCGCCAGCATGCCCGACTCGAAGTACGCCCGCGCCGCCTCGTGGCTCGCGGCCGGCAGGTGCACCTTCTCGCCGTCGAACCAGGGCTCCTCGGTGTCGGCGAGGCGGTTGAACGGCGCGAACTTCTCGCGCGCGATCCGCTCGCAGGTGTCGATGACGGCGTCGAAGGTCTCGCGCGAGTGGTCGGCGAAGCGCGGCCGCGAGCGCAGCGATTCGACGTCGAGCCAGTCGTAGAGGAGAAAGTCGACGGTCCGGCGGTAGCTCATGGCGCCGCCAAGGAGAACGGCTCGGCGCTCATGCCGGCTGCGGTCAGAGCACCTCGAAGACGCCGGCCGCGCCCATGCCGCCGCCGATGCACATTGTGACGACGACCTTCTTCGCGCCGCGCCGCTTTCCTTCGAGCAGCGCCGCGCCGGTGAGGCGCTGGCCGCTGACGCCGTACGGGTGGCCGACGGCGATCGCGCCGCCGTTGACGTTGAGCCTGTCCATCGGGATGCCGAGCGTGTCGGCGCAATAGAGCACCTGCACGGCGAAGGCCTCGTTGAGCTCCCACAGGTCGATGTCGGCGACGGTCAGGCCGAGCCGCTTCAGAACCTTGGGCACGGCGAACACCGGGCCGATGCCCATCTCGTCGGGCTCGCAGCCCGCGACCGCGAAGCCGAGGAAGCGCCCGATCGGCTTCAGGCCGCGCTGCTCGGCGAGCGTCTCGTTCATGACGACGCAGGCGCCGGCGCCGTCGCTGAACTGGCTGGCGTTGCCGGCGGAGATCACGCCGCCGGGGATCGCCGGCTTGATGTCCTTGATGCCCTCGTAGGTCGTGCCCGGCCGGATGCCTTCATCGGCGCTGACGGTCACTTCCTTGCTGCGCAGGCCCATCACGGCGTCGGCGACGCCGGCCGTGACGGTGATCGGCACGATCTCCGCGTCGAACTTGCCCTCGTCGCGCGCGGCGGTGGCCTTCTGCTGGCTGGCTGCGCCGTAGCGATCCATGCGCTCGCGGTCGATCTTGTAGCGCTTGGCGACCTGCTCGGCCGTCTGCAGCATGTTCCAGTAGATCGTCGGCTTGTTCTCGACGAGCCACGGGTCCGAGAGCATGTGCTTGTTGGCCTCGTTCTGCACGCAGGAGATGCTCTCCACGCCGCCGGCGACCACGATGTCGTTCTCGCCGGCGATGATGCGCTGCGCCGCCATGGCGATCGTCTGCAGGCCGCTCGAGCAGAAGCGGTTCACGGTCATGCCGCTGGTGGTGATCGGCAGCGCGGCGCGCAGGGCGATCTGGCGCGCGATGTTGCTGCCGGTCGCGCCCTCGGGAGTCGCGCAGCCCATGATCACGTCGTCGACCTCGGCGGCATCGATGCCGGCGCGCTCGACCGCGGCCTTGACCGCATGGCCCCCGAGCGTGGCACCGTGGGTCATGTTGAAGGCGCCCTTCCAGCTCTTGGCGAGCGGCGTGCGGGCGGTGGAGACGATGACGGCGCTGGTCATGATGGTGGGTACTCCTGTGCGGTTCAGCTGAAGGTCTTGCCTTCGGCGGCGAGGCGGGCAAGCAGCGGGGCTGGCGTCCAGAACGCCGCGTCGTCGTGCGGGTTGGCGGCGAAGCGCTTCATGGCCTGGACGACGTTGAAGAGGCCCTGCTGGTCGGCGTAGTTCATCGGACCGCCGCGATGCAGCGGGAAGCCGTAGCCGGTGAGGTAGACCATGTCGATGTCGCTGGCGCGCATCGCGATGCCTTCCTCGAGGATCTTCGCGCCCTCGTTGACGAGCGCGTAGACGAGGCGATGGACGATCTCGTCGTCGCCGATCTTGCGCGGCGCGATGCCCAACTCGGACCGGTGCTTCTCGATCATGTCGGTGACGACCTTGCTCGGGATGGCGTCGCGCTTGCCGGGCACGTAGTCGTACCAGCCCGCACCCGTCTTCTGCCCGAAGCGGCCCATCTCGCAGAGCAGGTCGGCGGTCTTGCTGTAGCGGATGTCGGGCTTCTCGACGTAGCGGCGCTTCCTGATGTACCAGCCGACGTCGTTGCCGGCGAGGTCGCCCATGCGGAACGGGCCCATGGCCATGCCGAACTTCTCCATCGCGCGGTCCACCTGCTGGGGCGTCGCGCCTTCATCGAGCAGGAAACCCGCCTGCCGGCTGTACTGCTCGATCATGCGGTTGCCGATGAAGCCGTCGGTGACGCCGGACACCACCGCCGTTTTCTTGATCTTCTTGGCCAGCGACATCACCGTGGCCATCACGTCCTTGCCGGTCTTCTTGCCGCGCACCACTTCCAGCAGCTTCATCACGTTGGCCGGGCTGAAGAAATGCAGGCCGACGACGTCTTCCGGACGCTTGGTGAAGGCGG
>JAESGR010000817.1_pt1 | contig 14485 bp, 15 predicted proteins | sample 9269771 | NCBI WGS metagenome assembly JAESGR01 (sample SAMN15739572, study PRJNA653492) | algae metagenome | isolation source: Chroococcus sp. CMT-3BRIN-NPC107 and co-occurring heterotrophs from well... | place: USA: Clark Mountains Wilderness, California | collected 2010-04-18
TCTCCGGCCGCTGCAGACGCAGCACCAGCTCGATCAGCTCTTCCTTGCTCAGTCGCTCAAGATCGCCCCGGCCCATCAGTGCAGGGAATCAGCGATCCGCCCACGCCGCAAGGGGGTGGGTAATTACTGAAGACGTTCTGCTTGCGCGCCTGTATCGCTGATGCGGGCATTGAAAAGCTCTGCACAGGAGTTCCTGGAAGTATTGACGCCAATCTGCCAGTCCTGGACGCAATTGTCAGATCGGCCTCATAGCCTAGTCGAGGTGACTAGGAAGCCCTAATCCCTCGGGGTGCGGCGCGCCGGCCCGGGACGGATTCCGGGCGAGCCCCATGGACGCGAAGCAGGCCCTGCCGCCCGTCAGGCTTGCAGCGGCGCAGGATCGGGAGACCGGGCGCCTCAGGTCCCGGACAAGTCGAAGGAACCGCGATTTCGCGGGATCGGGGATGCCGGGGGCCTCAGGCCCCGGACAGGTCGAAGGAATCGCCCGGCGTGATCTGGAGGCGGGCGACCGTCTCGGGCGAGATGCGGCCGGCCGGCTCGAAGCGCTCGCCCTGCCCCACGCCCACGCGCTTGAGCACGGAGGCGAGAGCCTCGCGGGCGTCCGGCTCCGCCACGGCGAAGAGGCGGATCCGCGGCGGCTCGCCCGGGATCACCACCCGGACGATCCAGCCCTCGGCTCCCGTGGCCGCAGCGGCCGCGGGGCGCCCCGGAACCGGATGCTCCGGAGCCGCGGGCTCGGGGGCGCGGGACGGGGCAGCGGCCTCGGGCGCACGGGGCGGGGCGCTCGGCGCGTTCGCGTTCATGAACATCAGGCCGTGGCGCTTGTCCTTCGACCAGCGCACCTCGCACCGTACCGCGAGCCCGCGGGAAGGGATCTCGAGTTCGACCTGGCGCGGGATCTCGGTCGGGTGCTCGAAGACGATCTGCGCGCCCGTGCCCGACAGGTCCTTCACGGTGCATTCGATGGTGGAGAACCGGTTGTTGAACACCACACGCCCCTGGAGAAGCGTGCGCTTCCGCTCCGAATTGCGACGCTCCGCCCAATCCATGGGTGGCTCCTGTGTTCCCCACCGGTGTCTACACCGGGCAATGTGGCCCATTCCGGGGGCGCATTCCAGGTCTGGGGGGACTCCAGGTCCCTTTGGACGGCTTAGACCAGGTGGACGAGGGCTGCGAGTGCTACACACAGGTGATACACATGGTCCTTGCAATGAGCCGTCCCCACAAGCACCCCAAGACCGGCATCTTCTGGCTTCGGAAGCGGGTTCCGGCCGACCTGGTTGATAGGCTTGGTCGCAAGGAGGTAACGCGCAGCTTAGGGACGCGAGACCCCGCAGAGGCCAAACCGCGCTACACGCAAGCTCTCGCCGAAATCGAGGCACATTGGGAGAACCTGCGCCGAGGTGAGCGCAATCTTACGGAGCGTGAAGCCCACGCCCTCGCTGCCCAGATCTATGAGAACTGGCTGGCTGCGCATCGCGATTATCCAAGCCGACAGGTCCTCTGGCGTACCGATTTATACCCGACGCTCTGGACAGCCCCTCTGCTGCCTGAACGTGAGGCCCAACCCGGAGTGCCGGGTGAGAGGCCCATCTACAACGTCTTCCTGCGGTCGATGCGGAAATTCTGCCTGAAGCAGGCAGACCTTGGTCTGGAGACATATGGCTTCAGCCCAACCGAGTTAAACCGCTTCATATTGGCAAAAGCAGTCGCGGCAGCGGTGCAGCGGGCCAGCCGCATACTCGAACGCGAGGAGAACGGTATCTTTGAGCCGGGCCAAGCCCCTGCAAGTCCAGCCATGCACATCAATGAGAACGGCGCTGCTGAGGCGGAGCCCCTACCTGTCGATAGGCCTGCGCTCAGGTCCCAGACCAAGAGGTTACCGGAGCCAAAACCACACACGTCTCTGTCTGATCTTCTGCAAGGATGGTGGCAGGAGGCTCAAGCCACAGGGCTGAAGCCCAGTACCCATAAGAGCTACCGTCAAGCAGTCTCTGCTCTTATCGACTTTCTCGGACACGATGATGCCAGTCGCGTAAGAGCAGAGGATGTGGTTCGGTTCAAGGAGCACAGGCTAACGACGCCCTCCCGCCGCACGGGTAAGGTTCTATCTTCCAATACGGTAAAGAGCAGTGATTTGGCAGCCCTGAAGGCTGTTTTCGGCTGGGCTGTCGAGAACCATAAGATGACGACAAATCCAGCTTCTGGCGTGAAGATCCGAGTCAGCAAACCACCCAAGCTGCGATCCAAGGGGTTCACAGATGCAGAAGCCGAGGCAATCCTGAGGGCTGCGTTTGAACATAAGCCTGGAAAGGAGAATCCGAAAACGGCTGCTGCCAAGCGGTGGGTGCCATGGCTCTGTGCATTCACAGGCGGTCGGGTCGGCGAGTTGGCTCAGTTGCGGAAACAGGACGTCACGCAGCGAGAAGGCCACTGGGTCATCCGCATCACACCTGAGGCTGGAACGGTCAAAAACAACGAGGCGCGGGAGGTGACCCTTCATCCGCAATTGGTTGCTCTTGGTTTCCCAGCGTTCGTTGCCACGTCTTCCGAAGGCCATTTATTTCTTACACCGGCATCAGGCGGTGTTGTGCTTGGCCCGCTGCAGGGTCTTAAGAATCGACTGGCGGAATTCGCACGAGCTATTGTGCCCGACGAGAACGTCGCACCCAATCACGGATGGCGACACCGTTTTAAAACTATTGGGTTAGAGGCAGGTATCTCGCCACGAATACTCGATGCCATTCAAGGCCAAGCTCCTCGCTCTGTAGCCGAATCTTATGGTGAGGCAACACTCAAAACGATTGCCGCGGCCATCAACAAACTTCCTGCATTTGATTTTGCTGAATCGCGAATAGGAGTGGAATCAGGCGTCGAGTACAAGATGCAAGGTTTGGAACGCTGGACCCGCTGATTAACAGGCAGCCGCAGAGCTAACAAAATCAACGGTCATTTCGACAAGCCACCCCGTCAGCGCCCTACTGAAGGAACAAGCAAATTTGGTTTTGTCGAAATGGATTTCTGCGCTCTTCCAGTTTTTATGGCCGAACCACCCCGCCGAGACCCGCAGAAATCCGCCATTCTCCGAACCTGCCCGTTTTTGCCTGTGGCAAGTTTGTGGTGGGCCGATTGCCTGCAAGGTAACAGCTCACCGGCGGAACCGCGGAGTCCAGCGATCAACAAGGTCGCGCTCTTCTTCGCCCTCGTCGTCCCCTCGAGACTCGTCCTGAAGTGAGGGGCAGGTGAGAACGGTGAGCGTCTTGCCGTAGCTGCCTAGACCGATCACCTCCTCGGTGGCCCGGACTGAGCGCGCCCCGCCCAGCCAGTCCATGATGTCGATCTCGGCTTCGACCCGATCACCGGCGGCGACCCGTTTCGAGTCCCGGTTGAGGCGGGCTGTGGCGGTGCCGGCGGGAACCGGCGATCCCTTCTTCAGCCACGTCAGTTCGCGAAGCGACTTGATGTCGTCGGACAGGCGGCAGTAGTCGATCGTGCTGCCCGTACTCACGACGACCGCGATCGCGTCGCCGCTCAGTTCCGCGTAGCGGATCGCCGTCGCGGTCAAAGAGGTGCGGCAGAGATCAGCAAGCGTCTCGACCGCGGCTGCGCCGGGATCGAGCCTGCGGAGCGCCCGTCCAAACGGCCCGGCCGGCATCAGAAGCCCGGAGGCGAACTGATCCGCCTCGAGCTCATAGGGGTCGCCGGAGACAAAGCCCGCATGCGATGCGTGGACGCCGTCCTTCAGGACATGATCTATGTGGCCGTCCAGAAAGTAGTGTCCGAGCTCGTGGGCGACGCTGAAGCGCTGGAACCCTTCGCTCGGGACGTGCATGGCGTAGAGAATTCCGAACACGTTGCCGTGGCGCAGCAGCATTCCCGAGACTCCAGGCGCCGTATCCGGCTTGGCCTCGACGATAATGTCGCGGCTCGTCGCGATGGCGAAGGGATCGACGGGCAGCGTGTCGAGACCATTCTCCTTCAGAAAGGCCTCAGCGGCCTGTTTGGCCATCTTCAGCCGGAAGGGCAGGTTCACTGATCGCCTCCCGGCGATTTAGGCCGATTCCGCTCGGCCAGCATTCTCAGGAAGTCCTTGGCGATGTCTCGGTCATGGCCGGTCAGCTTGCCGATGTCGCGATAAAGCGGATCACCAGCCTCTGCGAGCCCCGGGTCGGCGACGCGACCGAGCAGGTAGTCGGTCGTGACCTCGAGCGCGTTGGCGAGGCGGCGCAGTGTATCGAACGACGGCTTGCGCGAGCCCGTCTCGAAGTGCGCGATCGAACTTGGGGGCAGTCCGGCGCGACCGGCGAGGTCGCTTTGGCTCCATTTGCGGAGCTGCTCTCGCGCCGTTCTGAGGCGCTCCTGGAAGATTTCTGACGGGGGTGTCGGTTCAGTCATGGCGAGTTCGACATGTTCAACTTGACGCACCTCTAGAATCGACATAGGAGTCATGTATGACATGGCGACATCGCCAATAGCAAGGGAGCAGCAGGCCATGGCCGGGAACGATCGGTACGTCGTCCGTCACGGGTCGGACTGGGCCGTGAAGAAGGCAGGCGCCGAGCGCGCCAGCAGCGTTCACGGCACACAGCGCCAAGCTGAGCAGGCGGCGAAGTCTACGGTGCGGAACCTCGGAGGTGGTGAGGTGCGCATCCAGGGCGCGGACGGACGCTGGCGGGACTCGGATACGGTGAGGCCGGGCAACGATCCGTTCCCGCCGCGGGATCAGAAACGCTGAGGGTGCCACCACGTCCGATCGGAGGAAAATCAGGATGACTGCGACCCTCACCTTCCACCCGCTCGGGAATGCTGATTGCACCCGCATCGACCTCGCCGACGGTAGGAAGATGCTCATCGACTACGCCGACATGCATAATTCGAAGGACCCGCTCGACAAGCGCATAGACCTGCCGACGGAGCTCAAGACTGATCTGCGCGCCGTGAAGCGCGATTATTTCGATGTCGTGTGCTTCACCCACCTCGACGACGATCATTGCTGCGGCTCAGGAGACTTCTTCTGGCTCGAGCACGCGCTTAAGTATCAGGGCGAGGGCCGAATCAAGATCCGCGAACTCTGGGTGCCTGCTGCCGCCATCCTTGAGGACGGCGTTGAGGACAGCGCGCGCATCGTGCGCCAGGAAGCGCGCCGCCGCCTGAAGAACGGGTCCGGCATCCGCGTCTTCTCGCGGCCGGCGAAGCTGAAGGTCTGGCTGGAGGCCAACGGGCTGAGCCTTGAGTCTCGCGCCCATCTGATCACCGACGCCGGCAATTACGTGCCAGGCTTCTCGACAGGCGGGCCTGAGCGCGCCGCCTTCTTCATCCACAGCCCCTTCGGCTGGCGGCAGAACGAGAACGAGGTGGTCGATCGTAACCAGGACAGTGTCGTGTTCCAGGCCACCTTCCTCGAGGGCGGCCGCGAAACCCGCGCCCTCTTCATGTCGGACATCAACTACGACACGATCGATCAGATCGTGACCACGACCAAACGGCACGGACGCCAGGACCGGCTCCTGTGGGACATCTTCAAGGTTCCCCATCACTGCTCCTACACCGCGATCGGGCCCGACAAGGGCGCCGACATGACGAAGCCGACCGAGAATGTGAAGTGGCTCTGCGAAACGCAGGGGCAGGCGCGCCACATTATGATGTCGACCAGCGAGTCGATCCCGATCAAGGGCTCGGACGAGGACGAAGACGTTCAGCCGCCGCATCGGCAGGCCGCCGCCTACTACAAGAGTGTCGCGTCAGCCGCGGACGGGCAGTTCAAGGTGACGATGGACCTGCCTACGGCGAGCAAACCGAAGCCGACCCGCGTCGAGATCACCGAGCGGGGGGCGCGCCTTCTCACCGTCTCGGCCACCGTCGGTGCCGCCAGCATCGTGTCCACGCCGGTGCGTGCCGGGTAGGCCGATGCCCCTTCACCCGTGGTGGGATCGCTTCGGGACGACGGTCGGCCCTGAGGACCTGACGTTAGCTCCGGCCCGGGCGCTGCTCACCGCGCTTCGGGCCGGCACGCTGCCGGGCGTGATCCTCGTCGAACTCAGGCACTCGTCCGCGGAGGGTTACGAGGCCCTCCATCTAGAGGTCGACGTCGAACGCCCGCAGGACCTCGCGCATCCCATTCGGGCGACCGAGCCGATCGCGATCCTCGTTCCGCTCGGTGGGGGACAACCACGCGTCCTAGCCCTGAGGGGAGACTTTCCGGACACGCCGCATCAAAACTGGACTCCCGACGATGCGCCGTGCTCGTTGTGCATTGATGACCGGCCGTGGGCCGAGACACGGCTGACCTCCACGCCGGCAGACCTGATCCGGCGGGTGCAGCTCTGGCTAGCCAAGGCCGCGCGGGGCGAATTGCACGACCCCGCCCAACCGCCGGACCCGCTCTTCTTCCGCAGCCAACTTGCGCTGATCGTCCCTCCCGCGGCGCTCGCCGACAACCCTGAGCCGGCCGAGCTCATCGCTTGCGTCCGCCAGGACAACCCGGACATTATCATCACCCGCGCGCTGCCGGAGACCGGCGAGGCGGACTCGCGGCCTGGTCGCTTCGTCGTGCTCACCTTCAAGGCCGCGCCACAGTCGATGACGCGCCTGCGCCACGCCCCCCGCACGCTCGACGCACTCACCCGTGAGTGCGAGCGCTGCGGCATTGATCTGCTCGGCGAACTCCGGGCGCGCGTGACAAGCTGGGCCGGCCTGCAAAATGACAGCCTGCGCCGGCTCTCGGCGCGCTTGGCTATCGTCGTCGCCTTTCCAGTTGGCGCCGGGGCCAATCGGTCCGCGCAGGATCTGCGGGCCTTCGTCACACATCAGTCCCTCGGCGAGGTCGGCAGCCTGCTGGGCGCGATCTCGAAGAACAACAGCGGCGTCGGAGCGAAAGAGGCGTATGTCGCCGTCCTGATGGCTGACCGCTCCGCCCGCGGCGACAACATCGCTCTCGAGCCCGCCGACGTACATCTCGCCTTCGGCCGGGGACTGGCGGCGGCCGTCGCCGGCAACACCGCGCCGGATCGCCGGCGCGCTATGCTGGTCGGAGCCGGGGCTATCGGCTCGCAAGTAGCTCTTAACATTGCCCGCGAGGGCGGGCTTGCCTGGGGCGTCATCGACAAAGACCACCTGCTGCCCCACAACCTTGCCCGGCACGGTCTGCTTGCGGCCGATGTCGGCGCGCCAAAGGCGTTGGCGCTGGCGCGGCAGCTCAACATGCTGCTCGACGAGCCCGTCTTTGCGTCCAGCTGCGACGTCGTCGATCCGTCCGACGATCTGAAGGCGGAGCTGGAGGCGCAGTTCGGCCAGGCCGACATCATCATCGACGCTTCAGCCTCGGTCGCCGTCGCCCGGCATCTTGCAGACCTGCCCGGCGTGAGCGCGCGGCGGTTCAGCACGTTCTTCAACCCGTCGGGCCGCGCAGTCGTTCTGCTCTCCGAAAGCGCCGACCGAAGTGTGACGTTGCGGGACCTAGAGGCCCAGTATCATGGGTTGCTACTCGCCGAGCCCAATCTTGCCGATCACCTGCAGGTTCATCAGCCAGGCCTGCGCTATAGCGGGTCCTGCCGCGCGCTCACCAATCGCATTCCGGCCACGCGGGCCGCCATGCTGAGCGCGATCGCTGCCAGGGGGATCACCGCCTCGCTTGGGGACGACGGGGCAAGCATCAGGATCTGGACCGTCACGGACGAGGGCGAGGTCCACCTGTTCGCGCGCTCGGCGGCCCCGGTGGCCCGTAGCCAGCTCGGGGCATGGAGTGTGTCTTGCGACGAGGTGCTCCTCGCTACGCTCGCGCGCCATCGCGAAGCCCGCCTGCCTCACGAGACGGGTGGCATCCTCCTCGGCATCATCGATGTAAGCCGCCGGTCGATTCACGTCGCCCATGCTTTACCGCAGCCGGAGGACAGCCGAGGCTCGCCCGCCGGGTTCGAGCGCGGCGTTGTTGGTCTCAGCAACGCAGTCGCACAGGCGATCGAGGCATCGATGCACCAGCTGCGCTACATCGGCGAGTGGCACTCGCATCCGCGCGGCTCCCTGCCATGGCCAAGCGGCATCGACCTTAAGCAGCTTGCCTGGCTGCACGGCGAGCTGCAGAGTGAGGGTCTGCCGGCGCTGATGGCGATCGCCGCGGATAACAGCGGCTTCGCCTTCATGCTGGCGGGCGGATCAGCCCATCAGGATGGGTCGGACTCGGCCACCGGTGAGGCCGCGCCATGAGCGAGGATCCCGCGCTCGACATCCAGTCGTCCTTCGCGACGAGAGCCGGCGGCGACTTTCTTGGTGCCGAGAAGGTCGACGACGCGATCGGGCTCTGCCTGTCCGGCGGAGGCTACCGCGCTATGCTCTACCATGTGGGAGCGCTCGCCCGCCTCAACGAGTTCGGCTTTCTGCCGTGTTTGCAAGAGGTGGCGAGCGTCTCCGGCGGATCGGTCACCGCTGGCGTGCTGGCGCTCGGCTGGCCGTCTCTCCGGTTCGACGCGGACGGGCGCGCAGTCAACTTCAACGACGTCGTAGCGCGGCCGTTACTGCGCTTCGCCGGCGTAGGCGTCGATACACGAGCGATTCTGACCGGGCTTCTGCTGCCCGGCCGGTCAGCCGCCGACAGCATCGAGCGCGCTTACGACCGGCATCTCTTTCACGGGGCAAGCCTGCAGAGCATACCGGATGCGCCCCGCTTCACCTTCATGGCGACCAATCTCCAGACCGGCAGCGGCTGGCGTTTCGCCAAGGCTTACGCGGCCGACTACCGAGTGGGCCTCATCGAGGCGCCGCGCCTGTCCCTGGCGCGCGTCGTCGCCGCCTCCTCGGCTTTCCCGCCCTTTCTCTCGCCGGTGCGGATCCGGTTCGGGGACAACCCAGTGAAGCGGACCAAAGGGGCCGACCTTCATCGCCCGCCATTCACCGAGGAGGCCGTCCTATCCGATGGAGGCGTCTACGACAATCTTGGGCTGGAGCGGGTCTGGAAGCGCTGCCGGACCATACTGGTCAGCAACGCCGGTCGCACGGTGCCGGAGCTGGGAAAACCGACCGGGCGCTGGGTCGGGCAGGTTTTCCGCACCTTGAGCCTGATCCAGCAGCAGGCAGAGAATTCCCGTAAGCGCATCCTTTTCGGCATGAGCAACGCCGGCCAGCGCCGGATCGCCCTGTGGAGCATCGACACGCCAATCGCAGCCTACCGTCTTGGCGACGCGCTGCCGGTGACGGCTGAAGAAGCCACCGAGGCCGCCTGCATGCGGACCCGGCTTAATCCATTCTCCGCATCCGAGCGTGAGCTTCTCCTGCGTGCCGGCTATGCCGGCGCAGACGCGGCCATACGCACGCAGCGCCTCGCCGAAAACACGCCGGCGGCGGATTTTGCGGGGCTCCCGCTGTCCGGCAGAACCGGCACCTAAGCAGCACGGACCGGCTCTACTATGATCGCCTCGCCTTCACGTGAAGTGGACCTAAACCTACGCCTGCCGCGGCTCCACACGCTCGAGAACGTGAGCCTCTGAACCTTGGAGATGGAAGCGGCCGCGCTTGCCCTGAGATTGGAAATGCCTCGCAGGCACAATGACATACGAGCGCCCAGAACATGGTGTGCACGTTTTTACGGCATCATGGGTTGACGTAGACTATTGAGTGTTCAGTACGCTCGTTGGATGACTGTTACAAACACAGCACTATCGCCTCGCGCCTGCACCCTCGTTAGGCATATCTTTGAACTCTGCGGGCCGAGTGATTTCCTCAGAGAGACTACCTTTGCCCTCAATCAGGGGGGTATCCAAGCTGCTGTCTCTTCAAGCAACACGCCGGTCTTGATTGATTGGCTGCTCCAAGCCTTTAGCTTCCAAGGGATCTCTGACACTATCGCTCAGGGCTACATGGATGCGCACGGCTGTGCCTCGTGGCTAGACGTCGTGGAGGCTCTGAATGACTGCCCGTACTGCCCCAAGCTGCAAGGCTTCAGCTCGTTTCAGGGATGCGGCTACACCAAGTCGGCTCTGGACTGTGCTGAGCCCACTCACCTCCCCTTCTGCCCTCTCCCGCTCATGCCGCTGCGCAATGGTCGCCTGAACCAGATCGCCTACGCGCTCGTGCTGTTCGCCCGTGACGTTTGCGACGGGGATTTGGTGGGCTGGATAGATCAGCGGCTGGAGGAGGCTGACGACCCAAGCCGTCCTGGGCGCGTGCAGCTAATGCGAGCAGCTGTCCTGGAGCCCCTGAGCAGGATTGAGGGTGTCTCCTACAAGGTACTATCGATGATCCTGTCCGACCTCCTGCTGTGCGGAGACCCTGCGCGGGAGCGATGGACTACAACCGGCGCGTCGATGATCGCCATCGACACTCTCGTTCACAACTGGATGCATCGCACGGGCATTCTGCACGAACACGGGGCCGAGCACGCCTACGGCCCACGCTGCTACACGCCAGGCGGCTGTGCCGACCTGATCGAGGAGGCTGCTCAAGCGATCGATGCTCGCGTGCTGAACCCGAGCTACCCAGCCGTGTTCCCCCGCCTCGTGCAGGTGGCGATTTGGAGCTTTTGTGCCGAGCGCGGCTTCGACTTTTGCAACGGAAACCGCATTGACGACCGAGCACCGTGCCAGCGCCAAACTTGTGCATTTTGGGACGAATGCCAGCATGTGCCGCTCCGACCGGCAAAGTAGCATTAACTTTATATTCTTATAAAAGGACTATATTGACATAGCGGTCGGGCTGTGTTATGGTCACTATACTGGCGGTAAGCTGAGCCGTAATTGGCCAAAGCTACCGACCGTCAGTCGAACCGCGCCAGCTTGAGTGAACCGGTGGTTGAGTGACGACATGGCAGCACACCAGCATCAGCACAAGCTAGCGCATCTCAACAGGGGCCCTTCGGGGCCCCTTCTCTTTTCCACCACACGCAGTCTCAGGAGACAACCATGACAACCTCCATTTCAGCAGCCAAACAGCCAAAGCCCAACACCAAACCACCATCAGCCGCAAAGCCGATGACGAAGCCGGCACTCGTCGTGTTCGGCACCGACAGCTTAGGCAAACCCCACGCCTCCTGGTTCCCGGCCGGGGAGCACGAGGCTGCCGTCAAAGCCGCTGGTGTCATGAACTTCTCAACCCTGATGGTCGCAACTGACGATCAGGTGGAGCTCGCCCGCAAGCTTCCCCGCGGCCGCATCTTCGAAGGTGGTCGAGCGTTCGTGCCGTTCGTCAAGCATGTGCTGCATGAGAAGATCACCGCGCTCGCGGCTGACCAGTCGAAAGCTGATCAAGCTTCTGCCGCAGGCGCTCAGCCGCGCGAAAGCGACACCAGCGCACCAACGGCCAGCCCGCTTCAGCAGGAGCAGCCACAGGCGATAACACAAGCTCCTGCTGAGGCCCCTCCGGTTCAGGCGAGCGCCACACCAGCTCCGACTTCAGCAGGACCGTCGATCTCACCCCCACCAACGGGCTCGTCACCACAGCGGCGGCCGAAGCACTGGGATGAGATCACAGTCGGCGACCTAGTGCTGGCCTACGATCCGGAGATTGAAGGTTGGTTTGAAGCCATCGTGCTCGGGATCGATGGCGAGCTTCTGAGACTGCGGTGGCGCGATTACCCACTGGAGCGTCTGGCACCCCAGCGCCGAGACCAGCTCGCGCTGCTGCCACCCGCCGCGTGAGCTGTCGGCACTCGGGTCAAGTCACCCGGCCCGAGTGCCCCCTCCCCCCTCTGCACCTCATCAGGAAGCCCGCAGCCGTTAGTTCGGCAGTGCGGCGCATGGAGTGACTTTATGCGCTTTCCTTCACAGAGACCTCATCCCGACCATCTCGGCTTCATCGTGTTCGGCATCGATGAACATGACAGGAGACGGGCAGCCTGGTTCAGCCCTCTTGATCGGCTGGTCGCCAGGCTCGCATCCAACATGGCGGGCTTTCACTTGCTGCAGCCTGCCGTCGGCAGCCCGAGGCAGCTACCGGATTGGCTGCCGCGCGGCACCCGCCTCGAGAGCGGCCGGTTCATCGTCCCACGGGTGCGGCAGGGCTTGTACCAGAAGCTCTGCGACCTGGAGGACCAGGCGGAGCGGGCCAGGTATCGCACACACCATCATCCCGGTGTTGCTATCAACGACACGGACTTCGAGGAGGTGGAAGACACACCAGCCTGGGATGAGCGCGATCTCGAAGACCTGTTCAACCGTCTGAAGGACGCCGACCAGGACTGATGCACTCCCGAGCTGATCAATCGGGCGGGCAGCCCTGATCATGCCTCCAAGATCGGCCCCCATTACAGGCCGCGGGCTCATCACCAGGCTCTGTAACGTCTGGGCTCAAGCCCACCTCCCCTCACCTACCCAGCACTGACCTGCTTCACCCGATGCGCTTCACGGCACTCGGAAGGCGAAGCTTTGCCCAACCTCAACCAAAGGAGACTACCAGTGACTTCAGCACACGATCGCATTCGCACGCTCAACGACGAGCTCCGCCAGCATCGCAGAGGAGGGCTGGTCGTCCTCACCTCAGGTGTCCAGACTCTTGATCCTGAGCTGATCCAGGAGATCAACAGCCGCATCGCTCGCTTCGATGCCTTCACGCCCGACAACGACCCATATGGCGAGCACGACTTCGGTTCAATGGACGTTGAGACTCACCGGGTCATGTTCAAGATCGACTACTACGATCTGGATCTCACCTGCCACTCCCCGGATCCTGCTGACCCGAACGTCACCCGACGCGTCATGACCATCATGCTGGCGGAGGAGTACTGATGATGCCGCTGCGTCACCATCAGCCCTCCCTCTCCGGGGCATCACGGTTCCGGAGTATTCTTCGGCTTGCGACCTGCCCGCATCGGTGCTGGCCGCTTGGCTCCTCGCGCAGGCTCCATCAGCAAGGCCGAGACAGGCACATGGAGAGCTGTCGCGAGCGCCTCCAGCGTCGTGATCGTCACGTTCTCAGATCCTCGCTCGATCCGGCCCACATAGGCACGATCCACCCCAGCCGCGAGCGCCAGGCGCTCCTGGGACAGTCCACTGGCAACCCGGTAGTGCCGCAGGTTCCAGCCGATGATCTCGACCGCTCTCATGACAGGTCGAGATGAGCCGATCTGCGGCTTGACAATCGACGGACCTACAGTCCCATATTTGCCTCAACCAGAACTCTGCCTCTCACCGAGGCATGCACCCACGCCGCATAACTTCCAATCAGGAGCACTCAGTTGATGATCTTCTCCCGAACAAGTGCATTCGCTGGCATGATCGCAACGCTCGCTTCTCTCACGATAGCCTTGCCAGCCCCGGCGCAGATCGGCTCATCATCGCAGCAAACCAGCACAGAGCGATGTGGCTTTTTCAGTCGATGCGGAGAAGCTGAAGCCGATGCTCGTCCGCTCCCGAGCGGGACATTAGAACCGGGCATGCCCTTCACCATGGCTCGTCGACTTTTGGTCAGCTATGGCCATGCCGCTATCCCATTCCCGATGGCTGAACAGAAGCAACGCTGCGGGACCCAGACCGAGATTTGCCGTCGCTTTCCTGAGGCCTACTCCTGCACCGAAGCTCTCCCGACGCGCTGTGTGTTCCTGTTCCGGGGCGCTCAAGGGCGGATAACTGAACTACATGTGAGGGGGGACAACGCCGAGGCGCTCGTGATTGAGGCTGTTCGTGAGCCTAAAGCTGACGAGCAGGCTCGGTACAACGCGGAAGCCCAGCAACTGTCCGCAGGGCGGCAGCCTCACGACCTCGATGAAGCCAAGGCTGAGACGGGGCACCCGGAAAGTGTCCTCCGCCTTGCATACCTCAACTATGTGTACGTCAGACGCTGCCATGAAAGCCGCAAGGGCTACGCACTTGTCTACATCACTGACGCAGAACTGGAGGATGCAAGAACGGCAACCAAACAGGTTGAAGGACTTGTCCGGCAGATGGAGCCTCGCTTGCCAATTGATCAGATATGGGAAGAGGCCAATCTGAGAAAGAAGCAGGTGGATCTTGGACTACTGAATGCCTGGAACACAACTATGCAGGACATCTGGTCCGATCAGTTGGCTCGCGGCAACTACAATGAATACGTAGCGCAGCAGTGCAAGGCCGCGTTCCGCGACCTCAAGGTCCTCCGAGGGAAGCTCATCCCGTCAGCAAACATCCTGAAGAAGGACTTCTGATTCCGCACGGAGGAAGCCGAGGCTTCGTGAGCCAATCTACAGATTGAATAACGACAGACCTGCAGTCTCATAGCCCTCTCAACTTCAGATTTGCCTCTCACCGGCGCACGCACCCGCGCCCCCAGCAGGAGATCCACCGATGACGTCCTACTTCACTGCTATGCGCAACTATGCGGTCTTCCGCGGCCGCAGCTCACGAGCCGAGTTCTGGGGCTTCGTACTCTGGTGCTTGGCCATCAACTTCGTGGCAGCGCTTCTACGGCCTGTTCGGTCTTGAACCCTTTCCGTGATCGGGCGTTTTGCTCCTCCTGCTGAAGGAGGAGTGATGCTGACGGACGCGCAATGGACCATGCTGGAGCCGCTGATTGAGGCATGCCGCCC
>JAESGR010000818.1_pt1 | contig 14482 bp, 7 predicted proteins | sample 9269771 | NCBI WGS metagenome assembly JAESGR01 (sample SAMN15739572, study PRJNA653492) | algae metagenome | isolation source: Chroococcus sp. CMT-3BRIN-NPC107 and co-occurring heterotrophs from well... | place: USA: Clark Mountains Wilderness, California | collected 2010-04-18
GGCTTCGACTTCCGGGTCACCGACGACAGCGGTGCCGCGTCCGCCGGCCAAGGCCGCGCCAGCATCAGCGTTGCAGCGGTCAACGACGCGCCGGTGGGCGCTGCCGTCGTTGTCGCGGGTGCCGAGGACGCAGCGTCGATCGCGATCACGCTGGGCGGCAGCGACGTCGATGGCTCGATCGCCAGCTTCGCGCTGCAAAACCTGCCGGCCAATGGCCAGCTGTACGTCGACGCCGGGCTCACCACGCTGGCAACGGTCGGCACGTCGTACGCGGCGGGCACGTTCTGGTTCGTGCCGGACGCCGACTACAACGGCAGCACTTCCTTCGCGTATCGCGTCACCGACAACCTGGGGGTGATCGCCACGGCCGATGCCACGGTGCGCATCGACGTGAGCGCGGTCAACGACCTGCCGACGGTCAGTGCCGTCACCGTCGTCGGCCTGGAAGATGCGACCAGCATTGCGATCACGCTGGCCGGTGGTGACCTCGACGGCACGGTAGCAGGCTTCGTTTTGCAAGGGCTGCCCGCGAACGGCCTGCTGTACACGGATGCGGCCCGCACGACACTTGCAGTCGCCGGCACGACCTACGCCAGCGGCAACCTCTGGTTCGTGCCCGGTGCCAACTTCAATGGCGGCACGAGCTTCGGCTACCGCGCCCTGGACGACCTCGGTGGGACGTCGCTCACGGCGGCTGTGACGATCAACGTGTCCGCCGTCAACGACGCGCCCACGGTGAACAACGTCACTGCAAGCGGCGCGGAAGACGCAGCGTCGATCGCGATCACGCTGGCCGGCGGCGACATCGACGGCGCCGTCACCGGCTTCACCCTGCAGAACCTGCCGGCGAACGGCCTGCTGTACACCGACGCAGGCCTGACCACGCTGGCGGTGGCAGGGACGACCTACCCCAGCGGCAGCTTCTGGTTCGTGCCTGCGGCGGACTTCAACGGCACCGCCAGCTTCGCCTACACCGCGACCGACGATGCGGGGGCGAACTCCGGCACCGCCGCTGCCGTGGTCATGGTGGCGGCGGTCAACGATGCTCCCGTGGCCGCTGCGGTCACCGCGACGGGGCAGGAGGACGCGCCGGCGATGGTCGTGACGCTCGGTGCAAGCGACATCGACAGCGCGGTCGCCGGCTTCGTGCTGGACAGCCTGCCTTCCGATGGTGTCCTCTACACCGACGCGACCCTCACGACGCGCGCGGTCGCGGGCGCGCTCGGGGCCGGCACCTACTGGTTCGTGCCCGCGGCCGACTTCAGCGGCACCGTCGGCTTCAGCTATCGCGGCATCGACGCGCAGGGGGCGGCCTCCGCCTTGGCCGTCGTCACGCTGCAGGTGACGCCGGTCAACGACGCGCCGGTGCGCACCGGCTCGCCGGCTGCGATCGTTGCGCCCGAAGCTTCGGCGGGCGTCTCCCTGGGGCTCGAAAACGTGCGCTACGGCGTCGGCGGCGGCACGGATGAAGCGGGGCAGGTACTCACCGTCACCATGACTGCGTTGCCGGACGTGGGCACGGGCCGCATCGTCCTGGCGGACGGCTCCGCCGTCGTGCCCGGCACGCGCTATACCGCGGCGCAACTGGCGGGGATGCGTTTCCTGCCGGCCAGCGGCGTCAGCAGCGGCAGCGCCACCCTCGAATTCACCGTCGCCGACGACGGCGGCCGCGCCGCCGGCGGCAGCGACGAACTGTCGCAGCGGCTGTCGATCAGCGTGGTCAATCGCGCGCCGCTCCTCGACGGGGCACGGCTGTCGTTCAATGTGATGGAGGATGCGGTCGAGGATGCCGGCGTCAGCGTCACGCAGTTGCTCGCCGGCCACGCGACGGACCCGGGGGGCGTCATCGGCCTGGCCGTGACCGGCGCGGCCAGCGAACACGGCGCCTGGCAGTTCAGCCGCGACGGCGGAAGGACCTGGCAGTCGCTGCAAGGGGCGGGCGAACAGGACGCCACGCTGCTGCGCGCGGACGCCCGCATCCGGTTCGTGCCGGTGGCCGACTGGAACGGCACCGCCGGCGGGCTGTCGGTCCGCGCCTGGGACGGCACCGGCGGCACCGACGTGCTGCTGCGCGGCGATGCGCGCATGCACGGCGGCTCCGGCCCCTTCAGCGCAGTGGCTGCGGCCGTCGACGCGGTGGTGCTGCCGGTGAACGATGCGCCCCGGCCCCAGGCCATGGGCGCTCCGCCCGCAGACGTGCCCGGTGATGGCGCGCCGGTTCCGCTGGGCCTGGCGCAAGTGAGCTACGGCGCCGGCGGCGGTGCCGACGAGAGCACCCAGACGCTCACCGTGGTGATCACGACCGTCCCCGACAGCAGCGTCGGCGTCGTGCTCCTGGCCGATGGCACCGTGGTCGTGCCGGGGGGCTCCTATACCGTCGGCCAGCTGCAGGGCATGCAGTTCCGGGCGACGGGGCAGGGCGGCGGCCAGCAGGTGCAGCTGGCCTGGATGGTCCGCGATGACGGCGGCGTCGCCGGCGGGGGGTCGGACCGCACCGCCGCCAGCCTGCAGTTCACCGTGGCCCAGGCGCCCGGCGCGGCGCCGGCGCCGGTGCCAGCCGCCGTTGCGACACCCGCCGCGGCGCCAGTGGCGGCTCCCGCGCCGGTTGCCGCCGCGGCCGCGGCCGCACCTGCGGTGGCACCGGCGCCCGCGCGCGCCCCGGACGCCGGTGGCGGCCTCGACGACGCGCTCGGCGGCGCCGGCGCCGGCGTCGGCGCGGGCTTCGTGCTCACCAGCGCGGCGCTGCCCGATCGCATCGGCGCGGGCGTCGAATCGGCGCGCGTGGCCACGGCAGTCCTGCCGGATCGCGTTTCGGTGCAGCTGGCCAGCCTGCAGCCGCCGACCGGGGGTGAATTCACCGTGATGGGATTCGCCGGCCAGGGCGTGGCGGGCATGCGCATGAACATGGAACAGCTGCAGGTGGCCCTGCGTTCCGGAGAGTTCATCGACGAACTGAACCGGTTGCGCGACCACCTGCGCCAGGAGTTCAACCTGGACAAGACGGTCAGCGTGTCCGTGGCGGGCCTCTCCCTCGGCGTGTCCGTGCTGTACGTGCTCTGGCTCATCCGCGGCGGCGTGCTCCTGGGCAGCTACCTGTCCGCGCTGCCCGCGTGGCGCATCCTCGATCCGCTGCCGGTGCTTGCGCGCGCCGGCGAAGAGGAAGACGAGGACGAGGACCCGCTGGATCCGGCGGCCGACCGCGCCGGCGATCCGCTTCGAGGAATGTCGTGAAGCTGCTGAACACCCGCACCTACATCTGCCTCGGGCTCGTCTCGCTCGTGAGCACGGCCTTGCTCGCGGCCTCCTTCGTGGGGCTGCTTCCCGATCGTGCCGGCGCGGTGCGCGAGGGCCGGCTCGCACTTGCCGAATCCGTGGCGGCCAGCAGTGCTGCCTTGCTGAGCGGCTCCGAGCCGCAGAAGGTGGAAGAGGTCCTGCGCTTCGTGCAGAAGCGCAATCCCGAGCTGCGCTCCATCGGCTTGCGCAGCCGCGAGGGACGGCTGGTCGTGGCCGTGGGCGAACACGCGCGCAACTGGCACGCGATGGACCGCGGCACCGGCGGCGACGGCCAGATGCAGGTGGGCCTGTTCGCGGGCAACGAGCCCTGGGGGCACCTGGAAATGCGCTTCGATCCGGTGGTGCAGCCGGGGTGGCGCGGCGTGCTGCAGACGCCCTTGCTGTGGCTGCTGGCCTTCTGCGGCACCGCGTGCTTCATGGGGTTCTACGTCTATCTCTCGCGCGTGCTGCGCCACCTCGACCCGGCGCAGGCGGTGCCCTCGCGGGTGCGATCCGCGCTGGACTCGCTCACCGAGGGCCTGCTGGTCGTCGACCAGAAAAGCAACGTGGTGCTCGCCAACGAGGCACTCACGCGCTTGCTGGGCAAGACCAACGAGCAGCTGGTGGGCACGCCGGTGGGCGCCATCCCCTGGCTCGATGCCGCCGGGGCGCCGCTGCCGCCCTCGGCGTACCCGTGGAACGCGGCGCTCCAGGACGGCACCGTGCAGCGTGACCTGCACCTGCGCGTTCCCGACGCGGAAGGCCGGGAGCGCAGCTTCGTGGTCAACTGCTCGCCCGTGCTCGCCACCGGCGGCAAGGCTTCCGGCGTCCTGATCAGCCTGGAGGACATCACGCTGCTGGAACAAAGCCGCGTGGAGCTGCGCGAGGCGAAGGAAGAAGCCGAAGCGGCGAACCGCGCCAAGAGCGAGTTCCTCGCCAACATGAGCCACGAGATCCGCACCCCGATGAACGCCATCCTGGGCTTCACGGAACTGCTGCGGCGCGGCTTCGGCAAGAGCGAGCGCGAGTCCTCGCGCTACCTGGACACCATCCACCACAGCGGCAAGCACCTGCTGGGACTGATCAACGACATCCTGGACCTGTCGAAGGTGGAGGCGGGGCAGATGACGGTGGAGAAGATCGCCTGCGCGCCGCATTCGGTGGTGCAGGCGGCACTGGCCGAACTCGGGTTGCGCGCGCAGGAAAAAGGCATCCGCCTGTCGCTGCGGCTGCTGACGCCCGTGCCCGAGCAGGTGCACTCCGATCCGGCGCGCCTGCGCCAGGTGGTGCTGAACCTCCTGAGCAACGCGGTCAAGTTCACCGAGAAGGGCGGCGTGGAGGTCGTGCTGGCCTGCAACGGCGAGTCGTACACCGTGGAAGTGAACGACACCGGCATCGGCATCGCGCCGGAGAAGATCGACACGATGTTCGACCCCTTCACGCAGGCGGATGCCTCGATCACGCGGCGCTTCGGCGGCACGGGCCTCGGCCTGGCCATCAGCCGCAAGCTGGCGCGCGCGCTGGGCGGCGACCTCACCGCCACCAGCCAGCCCGGCGTGGGCACCACGATGATCTTCACCTTCTCCACCGGCGCGCTCGCAGGCGTGCGCCTGCTGGAGGCGATCGACCTGGCCGGGCCCGCGCCCCAGCACACGTCCGTGCGGCAGCGCTGGAGCATTCCCTCCGCGCGCGTGCTGGTCGTCGACGACGGCGCCGAGAACCGCGAACTGCTGTCCCTCGTGCTGGCCGAGCAGGGCCTGTGGGTGGAGGAAGCGGAGAACGGCCAGGTGGCGCTGGACAAGATGGGCGCGGCCCCCTTCGACCTGGTGCTGATGGACATGCAGATGCCCGTGATGGACGGTTTCGCCGCCACCCGCGAACTGCGACAGCGCGGCTTCACGCTGCCGATCGTGGCGCTGACCGCCAACGCGATGAAGGGCTTCGAGGACGAGGTGATGCAGGCCGGCTGCACCGGCTACCTGACCAAGCCGGTGGACATCGACGCGCTGCTGCAGGACATCGCCCAGCGCCTGGGCGGCTCGCGCGTGCAGGAGCCGGAGTCCGACTCCGTCTTCATCGACCTGAGCGAGCCCGCGCCGCTGCTGTCCGACCATGCCCCCCTGACCGCGGCGGAGGCGCTGGAGCCGATCCGCTCGCGCTTTGCCGGCAACGCGAAGCTCGTGCCCATCGTGCGAAAGTTCGCGGCGCGCCTGCAGGAGCAGCTGGGACATGCCCGCACTGCGGTGGATGGGGGCGACCTCGAGGAGGTGGCCCGGCTCGCCCACTGGCTGGCGGGCGCGGCCGGAACCGTGGGCTACGACGCCTTCACCGAACCGGCCCGCGAGATGGAGGCCGCCGCCAAGGAGGGCGATGTCGCCGCGGCTGACGGGGTTCTGCAACGCCTCGTCCGCATGGCGGACCAGCTCGAGGTGCCGGAAGTCGCCATTGGCTGATCCGCAAGGCAGAATGCAAGCATGAATGAAAACGACTCCGGCTCCAGTCCGGGGAGCTGGCGGGGAGGCCGCGACTCGGACGCGGATGCGCAGCTGACGCAGCCCACCATCTTCGCACCGGGGGAGGACAAGCTGTCGGAGCAGGAACTGCGCGCGCTGTCGCCGCAGGACATGCTCTGGCGCCACCACTCGGTCAACGGCCTGTCGGACGCCCTCATCATGATGGTCGACGACGAGGTGCTGAACATCGAGATGACCCAGGCCTTCCTGGTGGAGGCGGGCTACAAGCAGTTCGTGCACACCGACCAGCCCGAGAAGGCCGTGGCGATGATGCGCAAGCAGACGCCCGGCGTGCTGCTGCTGGACCTGAGCATGCCGAAGGTGAGCGGCCTGGACATCCTGGCCATGATGCGCGACGACAGCGCGCTGCGCCACGTGCCGGTGATCGTGCTCACCAGCAGCACCGACCCGCAGGTGAAGCTCAAGGCGCTGGCGCTGGGTGCCATGGACTTCCTGTCCAAGCCCGTGGATCCCAGCGAGCTGGGGCTGCGCATCCGCAACACCCTGACGGCGAGCGCCTATCGCGAATACCTCGGCCAGCACGACGCGCTGACCGGCCTGCCCAACAAGCTGCGCTATCGCCGCGAAGTGGCGGAGATCCTCGCGGCGGCCAAGCGCGACGGCAGCAGCGGCGCCTTGCTGCACGTGGGCGTGGACGCACTGGGCCGCATCAACGACGCGCTGGGGCGCAACGTGGGCGACCAGCTGCTGCAGCGCATCGCCAAGCGCCTGGCCAGCTGCGTGCAGACCGAAGCCGGCGGCGAGCTCGCCACCGACAGCCACAACCCGTCGCTGTACCGATTCGACGGCGACGAATTCGCGGTGGTGGTGCCCTACATGGAAGGCGTGCACACCGCGGCCGCCTTCATCAGCAAGCTGCTGGAAGACGCCACGGTCAGCTTCCAGCGCTCGGGCTCGCCCGAGCTGTTCGTCACCTGCAGCATCGGCGTGTCGGTGTTTCCCACCGACGGCATGGAGGCGGACCTGCTGGTGCGCAATGCCGGCCTGGCGCTGCGCCACGCCAAGCAGGCAGGCCCGCACCGCTACGAATTCTTCTCGCCGCAGTTCAACGAGATGGCGCAAAGCCGCCTGGACCTGAGCGCCGAGCTGCGCCACGCCATCAGCCGCGACGAAATCGAACTGCTGTACGAGCCGCGCTTCGACCTCGCCTCCGGGCGCCTCGTCGCGGCGCAGACTGTGGTGCGCTGGAAGCATTCCTCCGGCCGCATGATCGACGGCGACGAGCTCATGGACCTGGCCGGCAGCTCCGAAATGGACGTGGCGCTGACCGAGTGGGTGTTCGAGCAGCTGCGCAAACACGCCAAGAACTGGCGGGCCGCGGGCCTGCAGCCGGTGCCCACGGGCATCAAGGCGTCGCTGGCCAACATGCGCCCGAGCGACCTCACGCACCTGGTGAACGCCGCCATCGCGGGCGGCATGGAGCCGCGCTCCCTGTCGCTGGAACTGCAGCACGTGAGCGCCATCGACAACCTGCCGGCCCGCGAGGCGGCCGCCATGGTGGCCCTGCGCAAGAAGGGCGTCCGGCTGTCGCTGGACCGCTTCGGCACCATCGCTTCCATCGCCCACCTGCGCAAGCTGGCGTGCGACGAGGTCAAGGTGGACCAGAGCTTCGTGCGCGACCTGGAAAAGGATGCGGCGGTGCAGGCCATGCTGCTGGGCATCGGCGACATCACCCGCAGGCTGAAGCTGAACTGCGTGGCCTCCGGCGTGGACACGCAGAACCAGATCAACTTCCTCACGAAGAACGGCTGGGACCAGGGGCAGGGCCGCTTCTTCGGCGAGCCCATGAACGGCCTGAACTTCGCCGCGAAGTGGCTCACCCGCACGGGCAAGGCTTAGTTCCCCGCCTTCGCCATCCCTCCCTCTCCCTCTCCCGCTAGCGGGAGAGGGTTGGGGTGAGGGCCCTGTCTTTAGTGGAATCCCCTCAGACGCACCGCCCCTGAGCGGGGCTTAGACTGGGCCGCGCCCCTTTCGGGGCAGTTCAGGAGGCCCTGCTTGCAGCCGACGAACATCGCGGACCCCGCCTACTTCCACAAGGTGGTGGACTGCCAGTGGGCCTGTCCCGCCCACACGCCCGTTCCCGAGTACATCCGCCTGATCGCGCAACGCCGCTATGGCGACGCGTACATGATCAACTGGGTCTCGAACGTCTTCCCCGGCATCCTCGGGCGCACCTGCGACCGGCCGTGCGAGCCCGCATGCCGCCGCGGGCGCGTCGAGCAGAACAACACGGGCGACCCCGAACCGGTGGCCATCTGCCGCTTGAAGCGCGTGGCCGCCGACATGAAGGAGGACGTGCGCGCACGCATGCCGCAGGTGGCACCGCGCAACGGGCTGCGCGTCGCGTGCGTGGGCGCGGGGCCGGCATCGCTGACCGTTGCGCGCGACCTGGCGCCGCTGGGCTACCAGGTCACCGTGTTCGATGGCGAGGCGCGGCCCGGCGGCTTCATGTGGTCGCAGATCCCGCGCTTTCGCCTGCCCGAATCGGTGATCGAGGAGGAGACCGGCTACATCCTCGACCTGGGCGTGGAGTTCGTGCCCGGTGCGCGCATCGAGTCCATGCGCTGGCTGATGCAGCAGGGCTTCGACGCGATCTTCGTGGGCTGCGGCGCCCCGCGCGGGCGCGACCTCGACCTGCCGGGCCGCCGCGACGCCGCCTCGCAGATCCACATCGGCATCGACTGGCTGGCCTCGGTCTCCTTCGGGCACGTCACGCAGGTCGGCAAGCGCGTCATCGTGCTCGGTGGCGGCAACACCGCGATGGACTGCTGCCGCTCGGCGCGCCGCCTGGGCGGCGAGGACGTGAAGGTGATCGTGCGCAGCGGCTTCGAGGAGATGAAGGCCTCGCCCTGGGAGAAGGAGGATGCCATGCACGAAGGCATCCCGATCATCAACTACCACGTGCCCAAGGCGTTCGTGCACGAGGCTGGCAGGCTGGTCGGCATGACCTTCGAAGTGGTGCGTGCCGAGTACGACGCCCAGGGCCGGCGCCGCCTGGTGCCCACGGGCCAGCCGGACCCCTTCTTCCCCTGCGACGACGTGCTCATTGCGGTGGGCCAGGAAAACGCCTTTCCCTGGATCGAGCGCGACTGCGGCATCGCCTTCGACGAGTGGGGCTTGCCGCAGCTGGATCCGCGCACGCACATGTCGACGGTGCCGAACGTCTTCTTCGGCGGCGACGCCGCCTTCGGGCCCAAGAACATCATCACCGCCGTGGCCCATGGCCACGAGGCGGCGATCTCCATCGACCAGCTGCTGCACGCCGAGGACCCGCGCGTTCGACCGGCGCCGATGACGAACCTGATGTCCCAGAAGATGGGCATCCACGAGTGGAGCTACGACAACGAGACCTCGCTGGACAACCGTTTCCGCGTGCCGTGGGCGGAGGCCGAGAAGGCGCTGGCCAGCATCCGCGTGGAAGTGGAACTGGGTTTCGATGCGGCGACCGCCTTTCGCGAGGCGCAGCGTTGCCTGAACTGCGACGTGCAGACGGTGTTCAACCAGTCCACCTGCATCGAGTGCGACGCCTGCGTGGACATCTGCCCCACCGACTGCATCAGCTTCACCGCCGATGGCGACGAGCCGGACCTGCGCACCCGCCTGAAGGCGCCGGCACTGAACCTGGCGCAGAGCCTCTATGTCTCCGGTGAGCTGAAGACCGGCCGCGTGATGGTGAAGGACGAGGACGTCTGCCTGCACTGCGGGCTGTGCGCCGAGCGCTGCCCCACCGGCGCCTGGGACATGCAGAAGTTCATGTTCAAGACGGCGGTCGCGGGCATGGGTCGCAAGCCGGCACGGACGGAGGTGGCCGCATGAACAGGATCGAGGCCGTCAACGACTTCGTCGTCAAGTTCGCCAACGTCAACGGCTCGGGCTCGGCCTCGGCCAACGAGCTGTTCGCCAAGGCGATCCTGCGCATGGGCGTGCCGGTGAGCCCGCGCAACATCTTTCCCAGCAACATCCAGGGCCTGCCCACCTGGTACGAGGTGCGCGTCAACGAGGCCGGCTGGCTGGGCCGCCGCGGCGGCGTCGACATGATGGTGGCGATGAACCCGCAGACCTGGGATGCCGACGTGGCGGAGCTCTCGCCCGGCGGCTACCTCTTCTACGACAACACGCGGCCGCTGCCGCCGGCGGCCTTCCGCAGCGACATCCACGTGATCGGCATGCCGCTCACCGAGATCTGCAATGCGGTCTACACGGATCCGCGCCAGCGGCAGCTGTTCAAGAACATCGTGTACGTGGGCGCCCTGTCGGTGCTGCTGGAGATCGACCCCGCCGTGATCGAGGCGCTGTTCGGCGAACAGTACAAGGGCAAGGAAAAGCTGCTCGCCTCCAACGTGCAGGCACTGCACCTCGGGCGCGAGTTCGCGCACGAGAACCTGCAGTGGCCGCTGGGCATCCGCGTGCAGCGCGCCGACCGCGTGGGCAACAGCATCTTCGTCGACGGCAATGCGGCCGCGGCGCTGGGCTGCGTGTATGGCGGCGCCACGGTCGCAGCCTGGTACCCGATCACGCCCTCGTCGTCCGTGGCCGAGGCCTTCCAGAAGTACTGCGGCAAGCTGCGCGTGGACGCCGACACGGGCGAGAACCGCTATGCGATCGTGCAGGCCGAAGACGAGATCGCCTCGATCGGCATGGTCGTGGGGGCAGGGTGGAACGGCGCGCGCGCCTTCACCGCCACCTCGGGGCCCGGCATCTCGCTGATGACCGAGTTCATCGGCCTGGCCTATTTCGCCGAGATCCCGGTCACCATCATCAACGTGCAGCGCGGCGGCCCGTCCACCGGCATGCCCACGCGCACGCAGCAGGCGGACATCCTGGCCTGCGCCTATGCCTCGCACGGCGACACCAAGCACGTGCTGCTGCTGCCGGAGGACCCGCACGAGTGCTTCGAGCATGCCGCCCAGGCGCTGGACCTGGCGGATCGCCTGCAGACGCCCGTGTTCGTGATGACCGACCTCGACATCGGCATGAACCAGCGCCTGTGCCGCCCCTTCGAATGGCAGGAAGGCCGCGGCTACGACCGCGGCAAGGTGATGAGCGCGGCCGAACTGGAGGCGGGCAAGGACTTCGGCCGCTACAAGGACGTGGACGGCGACGGCGTGCCCTGGCGCACGCTGCCCGGCACGCACCCGACCAAGGGCTCCTACTTCACGCGCGGCACCACCCGCGACCCGTACGCGCGCTACTCCGAGCGCGGGCCGGACTACGTCTACAACATGGAAAGGCTGCTGCGCAAGATCCGCACGGCGGCCACCCTGGTGCCGCAGCCGGTGGTGCGGCGCGCCGCTGCGGAAACGCCGCTGGGTGTCATCTACTTCGGCTCGACCAGTCCGTCGATGCTCGAGGCGCTGGAGGTGCTGGCGCGCCAGGGTGTCCACGTCGATGCGATGCGGCTGCGCGCCTTCCCCTTCCCCGACAGCGTGGCCGATTTCATCGCGCGCCACGAGCATGTGTTCGTGGTGGAGCAGAACCGCGACGCGCAGATGCGCACGCTGCTGGTCAACGAACTCGACATCGATCCTGCCCGCCTGGTGAAGGTGCTGCACTACGACGGCACGCCCATCACGGCCCGCTTCATCACGCAGGCCATCACCGCGCACGTGCAGGCCAGGGAGAAAGTGGCATGACCTATATCGCCAAGCCGGCGCTGCGCCACCCGACGCTGGAGAAGAACCGGGTCGGCTACACGCGCCGCGACTACGAGGGCAAGATCTCCACGCTGTGTGCCGGTTGCGGCCACGACTCGATCTCCGCCGCGATCATCCAGGCCTGCTGGGAACTGGACATCGAGCCGCACCGCGTGGCCAAGCTCAGCGGCATCGGCTGCAGCTCCAAGACACCGGACTACTTCCTCGGTGCCTCGCACGGGTTCAACACGGTGCACGGCCGCATGCCATCGGTGCTGACCGGCGCCAACCTTGCCAACCGCGACCTGCTGTACCTGGGCGTGTCGGGCGACGGCGATTCGGCATCCATCGGCCTGGGCCAGTTCGCGCACGCCATGCGGCGCGGCGTGCGCATGGCGTACATCGTGGAAAACAACGGCGTCTACGGCCTCACCAAGGGCCAGTTCTCCGCCACGGCCGATGCGGGCAGCAAGAGCAAGAAGGGCGTGGCCAACAGCGACAGTCCCGTGGACCTGGTCGCGATGGCGCTGCAGCTCGGGGCCACCTACGTGGGCCGCGGCTTCTCGGGCAACAAGTCGCAGCTGGTGCCGCTGATCAAGGGGGCGATGGCGCACGGAGGCGCCGCCTTCATCGACGTGATCAGCCCTTGCGTGGCCTTCAACAACCACCCGGGCAGCACCAAGAGCTACGACTACGTGCGCGAGCACAACGAGGCGGTCAGCCGCATCGACTTCATCACGCCGCGCAACGAGATCACCGCCGAGGTGGAGCCCGGGCAGGTGGTCGACGTGCGCCAGCACGACGGCTCGCTGCTGCGCCTGCGCAGCCTGCACCCGGAGTACGACCCGACCGACCGCTACGGCGCGATGGCCTTCATGCAGTCGCACCACGCGCGGGGCGAGGTGCTGACCGGGCTGCTGTACGTGGATCCGCTGGCGACCGACCTGCACACGGCGTTGAACACGACGGCCCGCCCGCTGAACACGCTCGATGCGCCGCAGCTGTGTCCAGGCGCCGCGACGCTGGAGAAGATCAACGCGTCCCTGCGCTGAAGGCGCAGTCCCTGTTCCGGCAGTCCACCTCGAAAGGGGGTTGCACCATGGCCGAACGCACGGTGTTCCAGTCGATTCCCAAGAGGCACGTTCTCAGCCTGGGGCCGCATGCGAGCGTGTGGGACGCGGCGTGCGCGATGACCCGCGCCAACTGCGGCAGCATCCTCGTGATGGAGCCGCCCGACAAGTTGCTGGGCATCCTGACGGAGCGGGACCTCATGACGCGCGTGCTGGCGCGGGCGCTGGATCCGAAGGGCACCACCGTGACGCAAGTCATGACGCCCCACCCGGTGTGCGTGGCACCCGAAACCCGTGTGTCCGATGCGGTGCAGACGATGCTGGAGCGCGGCTTCCGGCATCTTCCGATCGTCGGCGCCGACGGCATGGCGCTGGGCGTCTTCTCGATCCGCGACGCGATGCCGCGCGAGATCGGCACCGCGCTCGACCAGGCGGAGTTCAACGAGCAGGTGAATGACGCGCTGGGGTGAGGCGCCGGGCATCCACCACACTCCTTCGTCATCCCCGCGGAGGCGGGGATCCAGGGCTTTCCTTCGTGGGCGTTCGGACCGTCCCCGTCACGGCGGGCTCGCACCGCACGGCGCCTGGCGCGGCGCGGCGGTGGACGAAGGCAGGAGATCACCCGGCGCGCTTCGCCCTCGCGCGCGCCAACGCCGCTTCGATCACCGACTTCTTGCGCTCGAGCTCGGCGCCGTCGGCGTCCTTGGTGAGGTTCGGCAGGTCCGCCAGCTTCTCCCGTGCCTTGCGCTCCATGCGCTCGGCGTGGTCGACCTCCTCGCGCTGCAGCCGCGCCTTGCGCGCCTCGTAGCGCGCCAGCGCCTCGTCCGCCTGTGGCGCCGACCATGCATCCCAGCCCGTGCGTTCGCCACTGGCATTGACGAGGGAGATGCAATCCACCGGGCACACCGGCACGCACAGCTCGCAGCCGGTGCAGTAGGGCTCGATCACGGTGTGCATGCGCTTGTTGCCGCCAAGGATCGCGTCGGTCGGGCACACGTCCAGGCAAAGCGTGCAGCCGATGCACCAGTCCTCGTCGATCAGCGCCAGCGTGCGAGGCGCTTCGACACCGAGGTCGGGATCCAGGGGCAGGGGCTTGCGGCCGGTGATCTCCGCCAGCCGCACGATGCCCTGGGCGCCGCCGGGCGGGCAGCGGTTGATGTCCGCCTCGCCGCCGGCCATCGCCTCGGCATAGCGCGCGCAGTCGGGATAGCCGCAGCGCGTGCACTGCGTCTGGGGCAGGGCGGCGTGCAGGCGCGCCGCCTGCGGGTTCACTTGCTGCGGGCGCGTGCCTGCGTGCTGGCCCGCGCCTTGCCGCTCGTGCGCCGCTCCGCCGCGACGGCTGTCTTCTTGCCGGCGGTGGCCTTGCGCGCAGGCGCCTGCGGCTCGTTGAAGCGGCGGATGAAGTCGCGCACCTGCGGATACACCACTTCGCGCCAGCGGCGGCCGCTGAAGATGCCGTAGTGGCCCGCGCCCTTGACCTCCAGGTGCTGCTGGTGGTCCTTGGGAACGTTGAAGCACAGGCCGTGCGCCGCCTCGGTCTGGCCGGAGCCGGAGATGTCGTCCAGCTCGCCTTCGATCGTGAAGTGCGCCGTGGTCTTGATGTCCTGCGGCCGCACGCGCTCGAGCGTGCCGTCCGGGGCGCGCACGTCCCAGGTGCCGTGCACGAGGCGGAATTCCTGGAACACCACGCGGATCGTTTCCAGGTAGTAGTCCGCGTCCATGTCGAGGACCGCGTTGTATTCGTCGTAGAACTTGCGGTGCGCCTCGGCCGACGTGTCGTCACCCGCGATGAGGTGCTTGAAGTAGTCGTAGTGGCTCGAGAGGTGCCGGTCCGGGTTCATGGCGACGAAGCCGGAGTGCTGCAGGAAGCCGGGATACACCCGGCGGCCGGCGCCCGGGAAGTTGGTCGGAACGCGGTAGATCACGTTGTTCTCGAACCACTCGTAGCTCTTGTTCATCGCCAGGTTGTTCA
>JAESGR010000819.1_pt1 | contig 14465 bp, 14 predicted proteins | sample 9269771 | NCBI WGS metagenome assembly JAESGR01 (sample SAMN15739572, study PRJNA653492) | algae metagenome | isolation source: Chroococcus sp. CMT-3BRIN-NPC107 and co-occurring heterotrophs from well... | place: USA: Clark Mountains Wilderness, California | collected 2010-04-18
CCACTGATTGATCAGCACCGGCAGGTCGCGGTGGCTGCGGATCCAGCGGCTGAAGGCGTCACCGATGATGGTCTCGGAGGTGGGCCGCACGATCAGCGGCTCTTCCAGCTTGGCCTCGGGGTCGGGCTGCAGCTTGCCGTCAATGAGCTTGAGCCGGTGGTGGGTGACCACCGCCATCTCCTTGGCGAAGCCCTCGACGTGCTCGGCCTCCTTGGCGAAGAAGCTCAAGGGGATGAACAGCGGGAAGTAGCAGTTGTCGTGGCCGCTCTCGCGGATGCGCCGGTCCAGGGTCTGCTGGATCCGCTCCCAAACGCCATAGCCCCACGGCTTGATGATCATCGCCCCGCGGGTCGGGCTGACCTCGGCCATGTCGGCTTCGCGCACGACCGCCTGGTACCAGTCGGGGAAGGTTCCGCGGTTGCCGGTGACCCGGGATACGCTCAGGGCTCGCTGCATGGGCTCCTCAATCGGCGAGCCGCCTTCTTAAGGGCGCCGGCCCCGCAGGCAAAGCCGGCTTGCTCGCCCCAGGCGCCATGCTAGAGCGTCAGCCCTCAATCCTCAGAGGAGCCAAGCGGATGCAACCGGTGGAATTCAAGGACGTGCCCGGCCTCGTCGGCCAGGAGGTCGGCGTCTCCGACTGGCTTCAGATCACCCAGGAGCGGGTCAACCAGTTCGCCGAGGCCACCGGCGACCACCAGTGGATCCACGTGGACGTGGAGCGGGCCACCCGCGAGATCGGCGGACCGATCGCCCACGGCTACCTGACGCTGTCGCTGATCCCGTTCCTCGGCCAGGGCATGCTGCCGATCAAGGGCGTGACCCGGGGCATCAACTACGGCTCCGACAAAGTCCGCTTCATCAACATGGTCCGCGTCGGCAAGCGCGTGCGCATGCGCCAGAAGCTGATCGGCGCCGAGCCCAAGTCCGGCGGCTTGCAGCTGAAGAACGAGTGCACCATCGAAATCGAGGGCGAGGAAAAGCCCGCCTGCATCGCCGAGACGATCAGCATCGTCTACGGCGCCTGACGCCGTGCGCGGTTCGATCCATCACCTGGATCTGACCGTGAAGGACCCCTGGGCCTCGCGCAGCTTCTACGCGCAGGTCCTGGGGTTCATGGGCTACCGCCAGATCGCCGAGGACGACCGGGGCTTCGACTTCGCCCCGCCGGAGGGGACGCCGTCAATCGGCCTGAAGATGTCGGAAGGCCCCAACAGCGAGCGGCCGCACGACCGCTACTCTCCGGGCCTGCACCACGTCGCCTGGCGGGCGGGCAGCCGCGACGACGTCGACGGCCTCCACGCCCTCCTGATCGAAGTGGGCGCGACCGTCCTCGATGCGCCGGCGGACTATCCGCAGTACGGCGCCGGGTACTACGCGGTGTTCTTCGCCGATCCGGACGGGCTGAAGCTGGAGTTCGTGTTCGAGCCCTGAGGCGCCTCGGCCTCCTCCAGGCACTCCTCCATGGCACGCAGCAGGGCCGCCGCGTCGATCGGCTTGGCGACCACGCGGGTCATGCCCGCCTGCAGGTACTCGGCCACCTGGTGGGCCATGACGTTGGCGGTCAGCGCGATGATCGGCGTCGCCGCGCGGCCCTTCTCGGCCTCGATGCGGCGGATCTCGCCGGTGGCGGACAGACCGTCCATGACCGGCATCTGCACGTCCATCAGGATCAGGTCCCACTCGCCCACGCGCCAGGATTCCACCGCCGCCTGCCCGTCGCCGACGACGGTGGGGTCGATGCCCACCTGATGCAGCAGGGTCTTCAGCACCAGCTGGTTGACCGGGTTGTCTTCGGCCGCCAGCACCCGCAGCGGCGGGAGCGCCTCGGCGGCCTCGTCCAGGTCCGGCGCGATCTCCGCGCCGGCTTCGCGCAGGTACGGCAGCGGCAGGCGCACGGTGAAGGTGGAGCCGGAGCCCACCATGCTGTCCACCTGGATGTCGCCGCCCATCTTCCGCGCCAGCTCCTGCACGATCGCCAGCCCGAGCCCCGTCCCGCCGTAGCGGCGGGTGGTGGAGGCGTCGGCCTGGACGAAGGCGTCGAACAGCTTGGCCTGCTGCTCCGGCGTGATGCCGATGCCGGTGTCGGAGACCTTGAGGACCAGTTCGTCGCCCGGCCGCTCGATCCGTACCGCAACCGCGCCCTGGCTGGTGAACTTCACGGCGTTGGAGACCAGGTTACGCAGGATTTGGCTGACCCGCGTCGGGTCGCCCTGGAACACGCCCTCCGCCGCCGGCGCGACGTGCACCGACAGCATCAGGTCCTTCTCGCTGGCCTGGGCCATGAAGGACTCCAGCGCCACCCGGGCCACCTGAGCCACGTCGACCTCTCCGTCCTCCAGGTCCAGGCGGCCGGCCTCGATCTTGGCCAGGTCGAGGATGTCGTTGAGCAGCACCATCAGCGTCTCGCCGGACTTGGCGATCACCTCCAGGCGCTTGCGCTGCATGGGCGAGAGCTCGTCGCGGGCCATCGCCTGCGCCATGCCCAGCACCCCGTTCATGGGCGTGCGGATCTCGTGGCTCATGGTGGCCAGGAACTCGCTCTTGGCGCGGCTGGCCGCTTCGGCCAAGTCGCGCGCCTCCATAAGCGCGAGTTCGTTCTTCTTGCGGTCGGTGATGTTCTGCAGGGCGCCCACCAGCCGCTGGGGCCGCCCGCCCGGCTCGCGGTACAACTCGGCGACGGCGTAGGCCCAGACCTCACGCCCGTCCGACCGCTTCATCTTGTATTCCGCCCGGTAGGGCTCGGCCCCGGCCTCGTAGCGGAGCCAAGCCATCTGAACAGCCTCGCGCTGGCTCTCGTCGACCATGAAGTAGGGGTCATTGCGCATCTTATCGAACGTAAGCGGCGCCTCGTAGAACTCGGACTCCGCGCCCTGGCTCGACAGCGTCCGATTGGAGTAGTCGAGCTCGTAGACGTGCAGCCCCGTGATCTGCATGGCGATGTCCAGCCGCCGCTCAGCCGCTTCCGACCGCTCGAGGGCCTTCTTCATCGCCGCGGTGGCGGCGCGGCTCTCCTCTTCGGCCGCGCTCCACTCGGCGACCACCTTGGTGGTGCCGGTCTGAATGAGAATCAGCGTCAGGCACAGCATCCCCAGGCCCAGGTAGACGCCAGCCAACTGCGTCGGCGGAACGTGGAACGCAGCCATGGTAGCGAGGGCGACGATCGCTGGGCCCGTCATGGCGTAGAACACCGCCCTCGACACCCAACCCATGGACACGCCAAGGGCGATCAGGCCCATCGCCGTTATGGCGCTGTAGGCGAGCCCGCCCGCACTTCCCGTGACGAGGCAGTAGCCGGCCGGCCCGGCGACCCAGAATGTCGAGTGGCTCCCCACGACCCAACCGAGCCGCCGAAGGCCGGTATCAGAGTCCATGCCCTCCGATTGCTCGAGCCAGCTCTCAAACAGCCGCTTGGCCGCGAAGCTCCAGCACAAGGCGAGGGCGGCGAAGATGGCGCCGAACACCGGCGACCCGAGGAGGCCCAGGCAAAGGCCCGCGACCACGTCGGCGACGAAATAGGCCCTCCGCGACGACATCAGCGTGGCAAGGGTGAGCTGATACGGAGTCCGCGTCGGCTCGAAGTTCTCCTTCAGCAGACTGCTCGAATCCATCTCCGCCGCCTTCGACTCCGGACCTGTAAAATGGCCCGAACTCAACGACCTAACGCGAAGGCGTTAAAGTTTTGACGCCCTGGTACGAACGCGTTGTCGCATGTCAGTCGGCGGCGACGAACCCGGCCCAGGTGCGCATGTAGCCGACGAAGGCCTCGCCAAGGCCCTCCTTGCGCAGGTGGTCGGCGGTGACCGGCAGGGCGGCCGGCAGGAAGCCGGTGTCGGCCCGCACCTTGCGCGGATAGTCGTGGTGCAGGATGGCCGCGCGGCCGACGAAGACAAAGTCACAGCCGGCCTGCAGGCAGTGCAGGGCGTCGGCCGGCCGCATGATCTTGCCCGCGACCCCCAGCCGGGTGGTTCCACGGTCCAGCTCGGTGAAGCAGGACATCAGGCTGCGGCCCTTGAACTCGTCCTCATTGGGCTCCTTCATCACGTCCCACAGGGACATGTCGAGGTAGTCGAGGCGGCCGCCGGCCAGCAGTTGGGCGGCGACCTGGCGGATCTCGGCCAGCTTCAGGCCGAAGCGTTCGGGCGACAGCCGCAGGCCCAGGGAGAAGTCCGGCCGGCAGCGGGCGCGCACGCCCTCGATGATCCTGAAGATGACGCCGGCGCGGTTCTCCAGCGCGCCGCCGAACCGGTCGGTGCGCCGGTTGATCTCCGGCGAGAGGAATTGGGCCAGGATGTAGCCGTGGGCGCCGTGCAGTTCGACGCCGTCGAAGCCAGCCTTCTCGGCGCGGACGGCGGCGGCGACGAAGTCCTCGATCAGCTCTTCGACCTCGGCCTCGGTCAGCGCCCGGGCGCCGGTCTTCTCATCGTCGGAGGGGGAGACCGGCGCCTGGCCGATCAGCTCCTTGGGCGAGCGCATGCCGGCGTGGTGCAGCTGGACCACCGCGACGCTGCCCTCGGCCTTGATCGCCGCAGCGAGGCGGGAGAGGCCCTCGAGGTGGTCGTCCGACCAGACGCCGAGCTGGCCGGGGAAGCCCTGGCCCTGGCGCTGGACGTGGGCGGCGCAGGTCATGGTCATGCCGAAGCCGCCCTTGGCCCGCAGCGTCAGCCAGCGGAACTCGTCCTCCGACAGCCGCCCGTCGGGATGGCTCTGCAGGTTGGTCAGTGGGGCGAGCGCAAAACGGTTCGGCATCGCCGGGCCGTGGGCGAAGGTCAGCGGCTGGAACAGGGGATCGTAGGGCGAGGTCATCGAAGGGGCTTAGCCGAGGCCGGATCGGCGCCGCAAGCCTTGGCGCCCGGCTTGCGAGGCGGCCGTCAGGAACGCCGCTCCCGTCCCGGGACGGCACAGCTCCTGGGGAACAGCGCCATGGCCATCGCCGTCCGCTACGCCGAGACCGAACCGCAGCCGCAGCCCCGGCGTGCGAACGGCCTGACTGGCGCCCTGCTCTTCGCCGCCGCCGTCTTCACCCTGACGCTGGCGCTGCTGACGCTGCTCTAGGACTTCAGCCGGTAGCCGGTGCGGAAAATCCACCAGATCGCCGCCAGGCACAGGCCCATGAACATCAGCGTCATCGCAATGCTCACCCCCACGTGGACGTCCGAGACGCCGTAGAAGGCCCAGCGGAAGGCCGACACCAGGTAGACCACCGGGTTGAACAGGGTCACCTGGCGCCAGAAGTCCGGCAGCATGTCGATCGAATAGAAGCTGCCGCCGAGGAAGGTCAGCGGCGTGACGATCAGCATCGGCACCAGCTGCAGCTTCTCGAAGCCGTCGGCCCAGATGCCGATGACGAAGCCGAACAGGCTGAAGGTCACCGAGATCAGCACCAGGATCAGCGCCATCAGCAGCGGGTGCTCGATCTCGAACGGCACGAACAGCCGGGCGGTGGCCAGCATGATGGTCCCCAGGATCACCGACTTGGTCGCCGCCGCCCCGACGTAGCCGGCGACGATCTCGACGAACGAGATCGGCGCGGACAGCACCTCGTAGATGGTGCCTGAGAACCTCGGCATGTAGATGCCGAAGGAGGCGTTGGAGATGCTCTCGGTCAGGATCGACAGCATGATCAGGCCCGGCACGATGAAGGCGCCGTAGCTGATCCCCTCGATCGCGGTCATCCGCGAGCCGATCGCCGAGCCGAAGACGATGAAATACAGCGACGTCGCGATAACCGGCGAGGCGATGGACTGCATCACCGTGCGGAAGGTGCGGCTCATCTCGAAGACGTAGATGGCCTTGATGGCGTGGACGTTCATCGGCCGCTCCTCACCAGGTTCACGAAGATCTCCTCGAGCGAGCTCTCCTTGGTCTGCAGGTCCTTGAAGTCGATGCCTCGCTCGCCCAGCCGGCGCAGCAGCTCGGCGATGCCGGTGTCCTGGCTCTGGACGTCGAAGGTGAAGGTCAGCTCCATTCCGTCCTCCGACAGTTCCAGCGGCGCGTCGGACAGCTCGGTCGGGACGGTGTTCAGCGGGCTCTGCAGATGCAGGATCAGCTGGCGCTTGCCGAGCTTTCGCATCAGCTCGGCCTTCTCCTCCACCACGATCAGCTCGCCGTTGTTGATGACCCCGATGCGGTCGGCCATCTCCTCGGCTTCCTCGATGTAGTGGGTGGTCAGGATGACGGTGACCCCGCCCGCCCGCAGGCCGCGGACCATCTCCCACATCTCGCGCCGAAGCTCGACGTCGACGCCGGCGGTGGGCTCGTCGAGGAACAGGATCTTGGGCTCGTGCGACAGCGCCTTGGCGATCAGCACCCGGCGCTTCATGCCCCCGGACAGGGCCATGATCTTGGTGCCCTTCTTGTCCCACAGGGACAGGTCGCGGAGCACCTTCTCCACATAGGCGTCGTTGCGGGGCTTGCCGAACAGGCCGCGGCTGAAGCGGACGGTGTCCCACACCGTCTCGAACATGTCGGTGGAGAGCTCCTGCGGCACCAGGCCGATCGCCGCGCGCGCGGCGCGGAACTCCTTCTGGATGTCGTGGCCGTCGGCCAGCACCCGCCCCTCTGTGGGCGTGACGATGCCGCAGACGATGCTGATCAACGTCGTCTTGCCGGCCCCGTTCGGTCCCAAGAGGGCGAAGATCTCACCGCGGCGGATATCGAGGTCGACGCCCTTGAGGGCCTGGAACCCGCCCACGTAGGTCTTGGTCAGTCCAGAAATGGAGATGATCGGATCCACTCGGCGCGTCCCTCCATGGCGACCGAGCCGAAATGGGGGGCCAAGCTCCACCGTCAAGAGGCGGCCAGGGCCCTCGCCTTCAGATAGCTGTGCAGGGCCTGGATATCCTCGTGGCTCCTCGCCAGGGGCGAGCGCTTAGAGGTCGATACGGAACTTCAGCGCCTCGCCGCCGTGAAGCGCCGCGGCCTTTTCATAGGCCCCGAGCAGGACGCCCCCGTTGTTCAGGATCACCTTCTGGGACGCGATGTTGTCGGCCTCGGTGGTGAGCTCCACGTAGGCCAGGCCAACGCCCCGGGCCATCGGCAGCAGCAGGGCCAGCCCTCGCGTCGCGTAGCCGCGGCCCGCCTTCCACGCCGGGATCGAATAGCCGATGTGGCCTGGGACGTGCTCCGGCAGCTCGGCGGTCCCTGGCCGCCAGCGGAAACCGAAGGAGCCGGCGAACTCGCCGTCCCACAGCCAGCGCCGGAAGCCCGGCAGCCGCTGGGCCTCGGAGCCGTCCGGCAGGCGGATCGGCCCGCCCTTGGCCTCTGGATCGTCGAGGCTGGCGAGGAACGCCGCCGGGTCCTGCGCAATGCGCTTTAGCTCCCGCTCGGCGGCTGCGGCGCCCATGAGGTTGTCCGGCGACCAGCCGCGCTCCAGCGCGTCGCGATAGCTGTCCAGCATCGCGAGGTCCGGTTTGAGCAGCTGCAACTCGGCCATCCCCAAGGCTAGCGCGGCTGCACGGAATCTGCACGCGAAGGGCTCCGGCCCTGCGGCGCAAGGCCGGCGCCGCCTCGACGCCCCCCCTGCAGGGTCGGGACGATCGAGGAGAGCCCAATGCCCCGTACAGCGACCTACAGCTTCCTGCTCAAGCCCGCGGCGGCCGCCGGCCTGGTGGGCCTCGCGGACGCGATGCTCTTCGACCACGAGGTGGGCTGGACCCTGGGCCTGGCGGCGCTGGCCGTCCCGCTCGCCGCGCTGACGCTGCAGCCGGCGCTGCGCCGCGACCGGCTGGCGCTCGGCGCACTGCTGGCCGCCAGCGCCTTCGCCCTCGTGCAGGTGGAGCGCCCGACCCTGATCGGCCTCCTGCTCTTCTGGACCAGCCTCTGCATCGCCGTGCTCGCGCCACGGGCCGGACGCGCCGAAGACGCCTGGCGGTGGGCCCAACGGTTGGGCTTCCTCGGCCTGGCGAGCCCCGTCGCGCCCTGGCTGGACCTCGTGCGGCTGGAGAAGGCCCGCAAGCGGGGCGGGCCGCGCCGGCGCATCCGCGACCTGCTGCCCGTGCTGATCCTGCCGATCGTCGGCGGGGCGATCTTCCTGCGCCTGTTCGCGGCGGCGAACCCGCTGATCGAGAACGCCGTCGAGAACCTGCGCCTGCCCGAGGTCGACGCGCCCCGCGCCCTGTTCTGGATCTTCGGCCTGATCGCCGCCTGGGCGATCCTGCGGCCGCGGACCCGCCGCAGATGGCTGCCGCTGCCGGAGGGGCTCGGGACCCTCCCCGGCGTCGGCGTCGCCTCCGTCACCCTGTCGCTGATCGTCTTCAACGCCCTGTTCGCCCTGCAGAACGGCCTGGACCTGGCCTTCCTGTGGAGCGGCGCGGCGCTGCCCGAGGGCACGACGCTCGCGGAATACGCTCACCGCGGCGCCTATCCGCTGATCGCCACGGCCTTGCTGGCGGGCCTGTTCGTGCTCGTGGCGCTGCAGCCCGGCTCGGCGACCGCGCAGTCGCCTCTGATCCGGAAGCTGGTGGTGCTCTGGATCGTCCAGAACATCTTCCTGGTGGCCTCCACGGCGCTTCGCACCCTCGATTACATTGGGGCCTACTCGCTAACCCGCCTGCGGATCGCCGCCCTGATCTGGATGGGGCTGGTGGCGCTTGGCCTGGCGCTGATCTGCTGGCGGCTGATCCGCGGCAAGAGCGCGGCCTGGCTGCTCGGGACCAACGCCGCCGCCCTGGCGGCCGTGCTCGCCGCCTCCAGCGTCATAGATCTGGGAGCCGTCGCCGCCCACTGGAACGTCCGGCATGCCCGCGAAGTCGGCGGCCGTGGCGCGGCCCTCGACGTCTGCTACCTGCGCAACGTGGGTCCCGCGGCCCTGGTGTCCCTCGCCGAACTCGAGCGCCGGCCGCTCCCGCCGGACTTGCGGGCGCGCGTTGCGGAGGCGCGCCAGAGCGCACTGGAGCGTCTCAGCATAGATCAGAGCCACTGGCGCAGCTGGACCTTCCGGGGTGCGCGCCGACTGTCCGCAGCCAACCGCCTCGTCGAGGCGCTGCCGCCCCCGCCGCACGCCACCGCCGACTGCGCCGGCGTGCCCTACACGGCGCCCGCGGCCAGGCGTCCGCTGTGACCCTCATGGGCGGCCAGGGCCTCGACCACGCGCACATACGCGTCTGCGTCGAACTTCCTGAAGGTATTTCGTCCCATCGACCGGACGGTCCCGAACACCGGCTGCGGTCCCCACGGCCGATCGTGCAGGCCGAAGATCCAGCCGACGTTCATGAAGGAGTTGGCGTCCCGTCCATCGAGGAACCAGCGATTGTTCAGACGCAGCAAGGTCTCGAACGCCTGCTCAGGCCTCGCGGACCACTCCAGCACCTTCTTGCCCCAGTACATTCGCAAGTGGTTGTGCATGTAGCCGGTGGCTCGCATCTCCAGCATCGCCGCGTTCCAGTATCGATCGTGCGTCGCCCCCGCCTCGAACTCGTCAGGCGTATAGAGGTGCGGCCGCGGATCAAGTGCGTGCGCCGCCAGCGTCTTCCTCGCCCACTCGGGTACCGCGGCATAGCTGTCGTAGGCCGGCTCGAACGCCACGTGATTGATGGCAAGCTCGCGCCGCACGATGAGTTCTTCGAGATAGCTTGTCCTGTCCTCCGACTGTGCGTGCGCAGCGGCGCGGACCGCGAGTGCGATCTCGACTGGCGAGATGTGTCCATAGTGCAGATATGGGCTCATGTGGGAGGCGGCCGCCGCCTCGGGCTTTCCGCGCTGGGCGCCGTAGCGCGAGAAGCCATCCTCCAGGAACGCGTCGAGACGCCTGCGCGCCTCTCCGTAGCCGCCGGTGAAGCGCTTGACCGGCGGCACGGCATTGTCGACGCCCAGCGCCTGGAGCACGGGCGCGGTTTCACGCAGGCTGAGGCCTGCCGGTGTCGGGCCCGCCCAGCGCCGCCGCAATGGGCGCGGCTCAAGCGGCTCGATAAACTCGTCCATCCGCCGCTGGATCTTCGGCCGGATCGTGCGGGCGGCGAACTCATGCTTGGTGGAGGCGACCTCTACGGGGACGACTGCGTCGCCTTCGACCTGCAGCACCCGCACCTCCGCCGCGATCGCCAGAGTCCGCCGCCAGGCTACCTGCGGCTTCAGGTACCCTCGATCGCAGACGACTATTGCGCCCCGGCGCGACAGCTCGAGGGCTACGTCTGGGGGCTCGCCCAGGCGGACGACGAAGCCGATTCCCCGCTCCGCCAGCCGGCTGGCGACATCCTGAAGCCCCTGGAGCAGGAAAGCGTAGTGTCGGGCGTTGGCCTCGGGATAGCGGGCCGTGAGCCCAAAGCCGACCAGCACCGGCAGGTCCCGGGCGTTCGCCTCCTCGACAGCGATCTCCAGCGCCGGATTGAACACGGCTCGCTGCGACTGCTGCATCCAGTAGAGGACGTAGTCCGCTTCATTCCGCGGCGGCGCCTCGCACAGGGTCTGGATACGGCTCGTCTGGATCACGCTCACCACTCCGCGCCACAGCCTCCCCTATGCGTCAAGCCGTTGACCTCAAGGCCGAGCCTCTGATCATGCCCCCGATGCCCGCTTCGATCCTGATCGTCGACGACGATCCCCACATCCGCCAGCTTCTGGCCTTCGCCCTCGGAAAGGCCGGTCACGCCACCCGCGAGGCGGAGGACGGCGAGCAGGCGCTGGCCTCGGTCGCCGCCGAGCCGCCGGACCTGGTGGTGCTGGACATCAACATGCCGCGGATGGACGGGCTGGAGGTCTGCCGGCGCATCCGCGCCCTGGGCGAGCTGCCGATCCTGTTCCTGTCCTCCCGCGACGACGAGATCGACCGGGTGCTCGGCATTGAGCTCGGGGCCGACGACTATGTGGTCAAGCCGTTCAGCCCGCGCGAGGTGGTGGCCCGGGTGGGCGCCATCCTGCGACGCTCGGCGGCCAGGCCGGCGGCCGAGGCGAACGGGGCGGCGCTGGCCCGCGGCCGGCTGATCCTCGACACCGACGGCTGGCGGGCGCGCTGGGACGGGACGGACGTGCCGCTGACCGTCACCGAGTTCGAGATCCTCAAGGTGCTGGCCGCCACGCCCGCGAAGGTGTTCAGCCGCGACGCCATAATCGACCGGCTGCACGGCCCGGGCTTCGCAATCACCGACCGCACCGTCGACAGCCACGTGCGCAACCTGCGCGGCAAGTTCGCTGGGGTCGGCGGCCACGACGTCATCGAGACCCGGGCCGGCGTCGGCTACCAGCTCGGGGCGTGCAGCGGCGGCAAGGAATGATCCGGCGGCTGAAGGCGTTCGCTAAGCGGCGCTGGCCGGCCCTGCGGCTGCGCACCATCCTCTTCCTGGTGCTGTTCTTCGTGGCGGCCCTGCCCGGCCTCTCGGCCATCTTCCTGCGGGTCTACGAGAACACCCTGGTCCGCCAGACCGAGGCCGAGCTGGTCGCCCAGGGCGCGGCGCTGGCGGCCGCCGCCGAGGCCCTGTGGCCGGGCGCCGCTTCAGGCCCGCTGCCGCCGCTGCGGCCCGAGGAGTACCGCCCCGAACAGTCGGCTATCGACCTCTCCATCAGCCCCATCCTGCCGGAGCGGCCGGCCGCCGCCCCCTCGGCCGCGGCCGATCCCGCGGCCCTGGGCGCGGCCCGGGCCCTGTGGCCGATCGCGCGGGAGACGGGCCGCACAACACTGGCCGGCATCGTCCTGCTCGACCGCGAGGGCCGCGTGGCGCTCGGGCGCGAGCGCGGCAGCTACGCCGGCCTGCCGGAAGTGCGGGCGGCGTTGGACGGCCAGCCGGCGACAGTGCTGCGCCGCCGGGGGGATTACCAGCCGCGATACCGCTTCGAGTGGCTGAGCCGCGCCTCGGCTCTGCGCATCCACCACGCCCGGCCGGTGGTGGTGAACGGACAGGTCGTCGGGGTGGTGCTGCTCTCCCGCTCGCCGCGGGCGCTGTTCCGCGGCATCTACCAGGACCGGATCAAGATCGGCCTAGGGATCGGGCTGATCTTCGCCGCCCTGGTGGTGCTCTCGGGGCTGGTCTCGCGAGGCGTCACCCGCCCGATCGAAGCGCTGAGCGCGGCCTCGCGGAAGGTGGCCGCCGGCCAGGGCGAGATCCCGGAGACTCCGCCCACGGCCGCGGTGGAGATCCGCGCCCTCTACGAGGACTTCGGGGCGATGAGCGAGGCCATAGCCCGGCGCTCGCGCTACCTGCGCGACTTCGCCGCCGCCGTGAGCCACGAGTTCAAAACGCCGCTGGCCGGCATCGCCGGCGCGGTCGAGCTCTTGGAGGACCACGGCGAAACCATGAGCCCGGCCGAGCGTCGGCGTTTCCTGGACAACATTTCCGCCGACGTCGCCCGCCTGTCGCAGCTGGTCACCCGGCTGCTCGACTTGGCGAGGGCCGACATGGCCCGCCCGGAGGCCGGCGTGGCGGCCGATCCCGCCCCCACCCTGCGCCGGGTGGCCGACGCCGGCTCCGGACCGGACTTCCAGGTCGCCCTCGACCTGCCGCCCGTCCTGCCCAAGGTCGCCGCGCCCGACGCCGCCCTGGAGACGGCGCTGACCACCCTGGTGGAGAACAGCCGCCAGGCTGGCGCCTCGCGGGTGACCATCTCCGCCGCGCGCACCGGCCAGAGCCTCGTCCTCTCCGCCCACGACGACGGGCCCGGCGTCCCGAAGGCCGACCGGACCCGCCTCTTCGAGCCGTTCTTCACCAGCCGCCGGGCGCAGGGCGGCACTGGCCTGGGCCTGTCCATCGCCCGCTCCCTGCTCTCCGCCAGCCACGCGAGCATCGACTACGTCGACACCGACGCTGGCGCGCGGTTCGACCTCACCCTGCCGCTCGCCCGTGAAGCCTGACCCCGCCGGCGCTACGCCGCCACCAGCCCGCGGCAGGCGCGGCTGATGCAGGCCACGTGGCGGTCGTCGGTGCCGCAGCAGCCTCCGAACACCCGGATCTGCGGGTGTCGGGCGAGAAGTTCGGCATGCTCGCGGCCCAGCTCCTCGGGATCGCCGTCGTCGAGATCCGGCGAGTCGTTCAGCTCCTGGTGGCTGCGCTTCGAGGCGTTGGCGCGCACGCCGCCGATCCGGGAGAGCCAGGCCCCGCCCTCGGTCAGCGTCCCCTCGAAGTGGGACGGGTGGGCGCAGTTGATCATGTAGTAGGCGGGCCAGGCGCCGGTCGCCGCGTCCACCGCCTCCACGGCCTCGCCGAGACCTTGGCCGGTCGGCAGCTTTCCGTCGGTCTCTAGCGTGAAGGAGATCACGCAGCGAACGCCCTGCGCCTTCGCCGCCCGGGCGATGCCGACGGCTTCCGGCACGTTGGTCATGGTGATGGCGCTGACCATGTCCGCGCCGGCCTCGGCGAAGCTCTGCACCTGGCCGGCGTGGTAGGCCTGGGCCTGCGCCTCGGTCATCACCTCGCCAGGGTCGTAGCCATCGCCCCGCGGCCCCAGGCAGCCGCTGACCACGATCGGAGCGACGTTGGCGGCGCACCTGTCCCTGAGGGACTGCATCAGCTCGATCGAGGCCCGGTTCAGAGCCTCCAGCTCCCTCTGCGGGATCCCCAGCCGCTCGGCCCAATCAGGGCTGGCGCGCCAGGTGGGACTCTCGAGGATGAAGCCGGTCCCGTCGCGGGCCGCGATGTCGAGGTAGCGCTCGTAGTAGGCCTCCAGCTGGCGACGGCCCTCGGGCGTGCGGAGCAGGAGGAAGGCGGCGAAGTGCGGCAGCTCTACGCCCTCGTGGAAGATCAGCGTGGTCTCGAGGCCGCCGTCGGTCAGGAACAGCGGGCCACCTGTCTGAGGCAGGGTTTTGGTCATGAGGGGTCTCCGTGGAAACGAGTGTCAGGCAGGAAGGGCCAGGCTGGCGAGGAGGGCGCGGGCGAACCGCCGCGGATCCTCGCAGTGCAGGGCGTGATCGAAGCCCTCGAAAGTGACCAGCTCGGATCCGCGGATCGCGTTCAGGATCAGCTGCTGCTGGGCGAGGGTCGCGTAGATGTCGCGGTCACCCCCGAAGAGGCGGGTCTGCGCGGCGAGCCCAGTAGGTGGCCGCGGCCAGCACGCCCTTGATCCGCCAAAGGCGCACATGGGTCAGCGGTCGGGCGGGCGCGGCCAGGTCGGCGGCGGCGGCGGCGAAAAGCGCGAATGCGCCGAACGAGATGAAGTCGGTGACGCCAAGCATTTGGGGGGCCTTCTCGATGACTTGTGCGAGAAGGGCGTGAGAGCGCGCCTCACATCGTGAGGCGGCTGGCGCGGCGTCCGTGAGCTCCTAGACGGTCCACACGACCGGCCGCTCCGGGTCGTAGCCGCAGAAGGCGCCGGTGCGGACTGAGGCCGCCAGGTGCCGGCCGAGCTCGGGATGGGCCTGGGCGATCTTCTTGATTGCGTTCCGTATGCGCCAGGTGACGGCGGTGCGGGCCTTCTCCACCGGATCCCCGAGCTTACGGGAGCGACCGCCGAGGCCGAGCGCGGCGGACAGCTCCTCGATCAGCCGGTCCAGCTCGGCCGACAACCGCTCGGTCCGGGCGAAATCGTTGTCCCGCTCGGCTTCC
>JAESGR010000820.1_pt1 | contig 14449 bp, 16 predicted proteins | sample 9269771 | NCBI WGS metagenome assembly JAESGR01 (sample SAMN15739572, study PRJNA653492) | algae metagenome | isolation source: Chroococcus sp. CMT-3BRIN-NPC107 and co-occurring heterotrophs from well... | place: USA: Clark Mountains Wilderness, California | collected 2010-04-18
ACACCCGCTTCCACATCGCGCGGCGAGTACATTTGGCCGGTCCGAGGATCGCGTACATTCTCGAATAGCGTGGTCAGTCGGACGCTCAGGCTGACCCCCGTGGTCCCCCCAGTGTTCACTGGTCGGCGACTCCTTCGCGCGAGGCAGGACGAGTGTTCACCGTGGTCGGGCCGGTTGGTCGACGAGTGGGGACGATCAGCGGGGGTCACTGTATCGACCACGCGACCGGCACGACACCGCGTCAGTGCAATCAAGGCGCTACTGACGGCGGGTTCGCACCTGTGCCGCAGACATGCAGATTGTCGATAGCAGCCAACAGAATGCCGCGTCCTGAAACGGTAGGCCCTGTGCAGCTGCTCGTCGGACGATACAGGAGCACTTTTGTTGGCTGGTGTTGACAGATGGGGTCGGGGGTGGCTTGGATCGAGCCGATCGTCGCCGCCGCGTGGGCCCGCAGCTCATCGCCTCGCCTGGGAGGTCGACCAGCTCGTGATCGTCATCATCGGGGCAGGGCTCGCGGGGTTGACGCTGGCCTGCGCGCTGGCCGAGGTCAACGTGCCGACGGTGGTGTTCGAGCAGTACGGCAGCGCGGCGACGCTGGCCGCGGCCGAGCAGCTGCCCGACGTGGTCCTTGACGCCGACACCATCGCTGCCCTGCACGCTGCCGGGCTCGGCGAGGTCCTGGCCGCGCCGGTGGCCACCGTGGAGGCCGTGCGGCTGCGCGCGGACTCCCGGACCCACCGCATCGCGTTGCCTACCACCACGCTGGCCTACCGGCCGGGGGAGGCCCGCGCGGTCGCGCAGGCGCGCTACCGCCACGCCGACCTGCTGGGCGGTCTGCTCGAGCGCTACATCGTCCGGGGTGGACAGCCCCGGTGGTTGACCACGGCCATCGCGGTCGCCGGCCTCGCCCCCACCGGCACGCGCGGCACCGCGGTCGTGGCGAGCGGGCCCTTACCGAGCGGGCTCTCGGCGAATGGCTCGCTGGGGCGGCAGGTGCTCGGCGCCGAATGGGTCGTCGCCGCCGACGGCCGTGACGGGCTGGGGCGCACGATCGCCGCGAACGCCGGCGTCCAGCTCGTCCGGCACCACCACGATGTCACCTGGCTGGTCGCTGTCTTGGCCGGGACGCCGCCGTGCCAGGACCCGCTCTACACCACCGGAAGCGCCCAGTTCGCCGCCCAGCTCCCGTACACCGCCACGACGACCCAGATCCTGCTGCAGATCGGCCCGGGCGAGGATCCCTCCGCCTGGCCCGAGGATCGGATGTGGGCCGCGCTCGCCGAGTGGCTGGGCCCTGAGCAGCTGATGGCCCCCGGTCCGGTGCTGAGCAAGGTCGTCGCCCCGGTGGTGTCCAGTGGCGTCGAGCTCATGCGCCACGGGCAGCTCCTGCTGATCGGCGACGCCGCCCACCACCTACCGGTGGTCACAGCCAAGGGGGCGAACCTCGCCATGCACGACGCCCTCACCCTCGCCGCCGCCCTGCAGGCCGACGCCCGACCCGACGCGGTGCCCCGCTGGGAGCGCAGCCGCACCGCCGCGGCCGTCTCAGCCCACGCCTGCACCGCCGGGATCCTCGAGCTGACCCACCCGCCGGTCCAGTCCGGGGCCGGCTTCGTGCGTTCGGGCCGCCGGCGCATGCTGCTCGGCGACCCGGCCGCCCGCGCGGCGTTCGCCGCGACGTGGGCCAGCACACTGCCCACCGACGCCCCCACCGAGCGCGCCGGGTAGCTCCTGGGTGTCCCGGTCCACGCCGCACGTCGCAGGGCGCGATCGCCACCAGCCGAAGGGCACCCGCGTCACCTGCCGCTCCGTTGGCTTCCGCCAACTGTTCACGAGCCTTGATGGCTGGTATGAACAGCTCGTGGTGGATGGGCCGCCCCGCTCGACGGCTGCGCGCGGCACCACCTGGTGCCGCCCCGTCCGCCTCGACGACGTGACCGCGAGCAGCTCCGGCATTCCGGCGCCGGGCCGCGCAGCAGGCGGTCACGCCACCCGCGCGAGGCCCGTGTGACGTCGCGGGCATCCAAGGAGCCGACATGACCACCAGTGCGCACCGGGCCGACCCCGGCATCGACGTCCGCCCGCCCCCACCACGCGATCGCCGCGCCGTGGTCGTCGCCAGGGCCTGACCCGCATCCCGATGTCGCTGGACCCCGACATCGTCGATGGCCCCACCCCGTTCCGCCGCGAGCTCGACGCCCGCCGCGCCACCGCGGCCGCCGCCACCACCGACCCCGCCCGGCCCACCAGCCGGGCGTGACGACCGCCCCGCCAGCACCCCGCCGGGAAGGACCCCTCATGCCCACCCACCCCGCGCCCCGCGCCTGCCCCCCATCCCGGGCCGCGGCATGAGCGACCAGACCACGGACACCATCCCCGCTGGCGCGCCCCACCGCCCCGAGCCCGGACTCGGCCACGTCGGGGTCCGCGTCGGGATCCTCATCGCCATGTTCGCCGCCGGCGGGCTGGTGTTCACCTCCACGATGGTGCGACTGCCCGAGCTGCAGGCCGCGTTCGAGCTGGACTACAGCGCACTCGGGCTGGTGCTGCTCGCCCCGGCCGTCGCCGGGTTGTTGACCGCTCCCTGGATGCCCCGGATCACCGCCCGCTTCGGCGGGCTGCGCACCGCGGGACTGGCCATGGCCGCCTGGGGGCTGGCCGGTCTACCCATCGCCTGGACCGCGCCGAACCTGTGGCTGCTGGTCCCGGTGCTGGCCGTCTGGGGAGCGCTGTTCGTCGCGGTCGACATCGCGGTGAACGTGACCGTCACCGGGATCGAACGCGCCACCGGTCGCTTCCTGCTGTCGCGGGCGCACGCCGCCTTCTCCGCCGCCGGCGCGATCGGCGCGCTGGCCGGGGGTGCCGCCGCCCAGGCCGGGGTGTCGTTGTTCGCCCAGTTCGTCATCGCCGCGGCACTGTTCACTGCCGTCTCGGCGATCGCGCTGGTCGGTGCGGCGCTGCTTGACGCACTCGACCACCAGTCCGCCCCGCCCATCGCCGGCGAGACAGCGGCCGAGCCGGCGCCCCTCGAGCCCACCGAGGCGACCCGCAGCGGGACGCCGTTCTCCAGGTGGTGGCCGCTGGTGGCGATCTGCCTGTGCGCGCTGATGGCCGAGGGCTCGGTGGCCAACTGGTCCGCGGTGGGCCTGACCGGTCTGGGTGCGACACCGCTGATCGCCGGGGCCGGGCTGGCCGCGTTCTCCGCGGCCATGTTCGTCGGGCGGATGAGCGGGGACGCCGTCATCGCCCGGCTGGGCCACGTCGGGTCCATCCGGATCGGCACCGCGCTCGCCGCGCTCGGCGGCGGCGCCGGCCTGGGCGCTGCGCACCTGCTGGGCGACCCGCTGCTCGGCGTCGCTGGGTTCGCCGCGTTCGGTCTCGGGCTCTCGGTCGCCTTCCCCGCCACCCTGGCCCTGGCCGGAAGCCGCGCCACCGACGACGAGCGCGCCACCGCCATCGCGCTGGCCGCCCAAGGCGGCTACATCGGCGTGGCGGTCGGTCCGCCGCTCATCGGGGCCATCGCGCAGTACACCTCGGTGTCCGCGGCGCTGCTGACCCTGCCCGCCCTGACCGCGGTCGCGCTGCTGCTCAGCATGCTGGGCGTTCCGCGCGTGCCCCGGGCCGCACGCCGACCCGCCCCGCTGCCGGCCCGCGCCGGCCCGGACCTCGCGGCCCCCGTGCCGGGGACGGCCGGAGAGGAGGACTGGGCCCTCACCTTCGCCCGGCGGCCGCGGCGCGGCCGCAGCGGGCCCGCGGCACTGGTCGCCCTCGTCGCCGCCGTGGCGGTACTGATCACGCTGCTGGTGACCGGGCAGTTCGACACCCTGCTCCCGGGCGGCGGCGCGGCCGCGGCCCCGCCCCCCAGCGCCCCGACCGCGTACAGCGCTCGAACCCCGGCCCAGGGCCCGGCCCCGATCGCCAACGGCCCAGGCCTCGCCGCGCCACCCGCGCGGCCAGCGACCAGCGCGGCGATCCCGTCGGTGGCCGCGCTGATCGACACCGCCGACACCCCCGGCTACGTCGAGGTCACCCCCGACGGCCGCCAGGCCTGGATCGCCCATCGCGAGCAGGGCTTCATCTCCGTGCTCGACCTCACCCTCGGCGCCGTGGTCACCACCATCCCCTCACCAGCCGGCCCCCCGCAGTTCATCGCGTTCTGCCCGCCGGGCACCCCCGGCGCCGGCCGCGCCTACGTCTCGATCTACACCATGCGCGACGGCCTCCCGGACGACAACGCTCCGCACGTGGTGTCGGTGATCGACGCGCGCACCCTCACCCCGGTCGGCGATCCGATCCCGGTCGGGCGCCGCCCCTACGCCTCCTCCTGCTCACCGGACGGCACCACGCTGGCCGTGCCCTCGCACGACGACGCGCGCCTCGACCTGGTCGACACCGCCACCGCCACCCTGCGCACCTCCATCCCCGTCGAGCCCAACCCGCACTGGGCCGCCCACGACCAGCTCGGCCACATCTGGGTGGCCAACCACGACAACAACGCCGTCACCCGCGTCAACGCCCAGACCCTCGCCATCGGCGAGGGCGACGTCGTGCCCAACGTCGGGGTCAGCCCGCACGCTGTCGCGGTCAGCCCCGACAGCACCCGCGTCGCCGTGGTGTCCTTCGACAGCAACGAGCTCCGGCTGTTCGACACCACCACCCGCGAAGTCCTCGCGACCTACCCGGTCGGGCAGAGCCCCCAGGACGTCGCCTGGACCGCCGACGGCGCGCGCCTGCTCACCACCGACGTCATCGACGACCGCGTGTCCGTCATCGACGCCGCCACCGGGCAGATCACCGCCACGCTCACCCCACCCCTCGGCCAGCCCGAGACGTGGGACGGCCCGACATCAGTCGCGATCACCCCCGACGGGACCACCGCGGTGGTCACCCTGCTCAACACCGGCGCCGTCGCCGTGCTCGACCTCACCGCGGCCTAGCGAGCGACGCACCGCCCGACCGTTGCCGAGCCGGCCGGGCGGTGCGCTCGGACCCGCGGCGACGCTGCGCGCGTCCGGACCGCTACCGGGGCACAGAGCGTCGCCGCGCCTTCCCGGCAGATGGATCCGTAGTCGCGCGGTAGCCGTGACGAGGTCGACGCCGAGCACGGCCCAGGTGGTCGCGCTGCCCACGCTCGAGGCCGCATCCCCCGCAGATTGTTAGCTGCCGCCGACTATGCAGTATCAATGTTGGCTGGTATGAACAGGACCGTGTTGGAGCCCGTACCCTCGACCCCCGACGACGACGCCGCGCTGTCGCACCGCGAGCGCGCCGCGCGCGACGACGAGCAGATCCCGGCCCCGGCCCCTGCCGATGATCAGCCCGACGCGGATGACCAGCCGGGTGTGGATGACCAGCCGGGGGCTGACGCCTCGACCAGACCAGCCGACCCGGCAGCGCACTTCGAGGACCTCCTGCCCGGCTTCGTCCAGCGCCACAACACCGTCCAGCAGCACAACACGGAGTCGTGATCGCCCCGCGTCGCGTCGCAGCCCGCCGACTGCCCGCCGGCGAGCAGGACGACGTTGAGGTGACCACTCCCGTGCCCGCACCGCACCGCGCGGCTCGGGCGCTGCGCAGCGTCGGCGAGCTCGCGCGGTCGGCCGGCGAGCAGGCCCCGCAGGTGCGAGACCTCCAGAAGCCGGCGCGCTCGGAGGAGACTGCGGGTCAGGACGACGAGCAGGACCCGCTCAGCGGCGCCGAGACTGGTGCGCCTGGTCGAGCACCGCTCGCGTCGTGATCGCCGACATCCCGCTGGGTGCTGTACTCGTCTGGATCGGCGCGCTGTGCAACCTGGTCTTCCCGATCCCGCTGATCATCGCCACGGCTCGGGGCCAGCAGCGACCGAGCCGGGTCTCGTTCTTCATGTGGACGACCGAGGCGTGCATCGCCTTCGCGGCCTCTCTGGCTGCCGAGGCCGACCTTGGCGCGCTGCTGGTGACCGGGGCAGCGGCCGCTGTGCTCGCTGCGGTGTTCATCGCGACGTTCGTCCCGCAGCTGCGGGGTCGACACATCGCGGTCGATCCCGCACCGCGCTGGCAGGCGGGGATCGACCGGCTGTGTCTGGCGGTGTGCGTGGCAGCGCTGATCGGATGGTGGCTCACGGCCAACCCCCTGGTCGCGCTGCTCCTGGCGATCCTCACCGACGCGGTCGCCGCGGTGCCGACCTTCATCCGAGGCTGGCGCGGCCAAGAGGACTGGCTGCCCTACGCCGGGTTCGCCATCAACGCGGCGTGCTCGTTCGTCGTGATCACCGACTGGGCCGTCACGCAGTGGGCATTCATCTACTACCAGCTCGTCGCCTGCACCCTGCTCACCCTCGTGCCGCTGCTGCGCAACAAGCCCGCCACCCGACCGGGCGGCCGGTCCCGCTCGCTGCCGCGGTGGGGGGCGCGGGCAGCGACCAGCACCGCAGCCGCGATCATCCTGGCCTCCACCGCCGTGGTCACCAGTGTTGTCGTGTCCCCGGCCGAGGCTGCGCCGGCATCGGTGCCGGAGCAGGCCGCGGCCACATCGGCGCTGGACCGAGCCGCCGGCGCTTCCGCGTCCCAGCGCCCCGGCGCCGTGCCTGCCGCCGCCATCCCGAGCGTCGCGGCGGTGGCGCCGGTCCTGCCGACCCCCGACCACGTCGAGGTGTCACCCGACGGCCGCTCTGCACTGATCACCCACCACCTGCCGATGGCCGTGTCGGTGTTCGACACGCAGACCGGGGGCGTGACCGCGACGATCCCGGTCCCGCAGGGTCCGCCCCGGTTCGTCACGTTCTGCCCCACCACCGACGACCGCGCCGCAGGTCGCAACGGCGACCGCGCCTACATCAGCATCTTCGACGACCCAGGCGCCGACCCGTTGGCGCCGGCGCGCCACCTCATCGGGGTTCTCGACACCGCCAGCAACGAGGTGGTCGGGGCCATCCCGGTGAGCTCGCGCCCCCACGCCGCCACCTGCTCGCCCGACGGCCGGCAGCTGTGGGTGCCCCGTCCCGACGACGGCCGGGTCGATGTGTTCGACACTGCGTCGAACCTGCTCGTGCGGTCGATCCCGCTTCCACAGGGCGGCCCGCACGAGCTGGTGTTCTCCCCGGACGGGCGCCTCTTCGCGGCCTGCCGCGACGGTGGGGCCGTCGCGGTCCTGGACCCCTCCACAGCCACCGTCGTGGGCACCATCGACGTAGGTGTGTCACCCCAGAGCATCGCGTTGTCCCCGGACGGTCAGGTGCTGGCGGCGCTCGACCACACCACCTCCGAGGTGTCGATCGTCGACACCGTCGCCCAGGTGGAGGTCAAGCGCCTGGCCACGGGGGAGAGCCCGCGCGACGTCGCCTGGTCGGCGGACGGTCGCCTCCTCTACACCGTCGACCTCGAGGGCCGGGTCAACGGCGCCCCGATCGGCACCCTCTCGGCGATCAACGTGCAGACCCAGGTGCACACGCGGCTGCCCACCGGTGAGCTCCGCAGCATCCACGGTCCGACCAGCATCGCCCTGGACGCCGCCGGGGGCACCGCCTACGTCACCAACTCGGCCTCCGGATCCCTCGCGGTGTACGGGCTCGGCCAGTGATGCCCAGACAACCGGCACGGAACCAGCGCCGCAGCGCATTTGCACCTGCACCGGAAGGAGCGAGCACGTGAACGTCGAAAATACAGCAGAAACAGCAGTTGCCGCGGGGTCCCCGGTGGAACGGTGGTGCGAATACACCGTCTTCTACGCCGACGGCCGCGCTGCACTTATCCACGCCTCCACCAGGAGTGCCGCACTTACCGAGGCCCGGGAGTTTCGTCCGAGCTCGTGCGCGGAGCGCATCTTCGACGGCTGGCGAACCTACTGCGCCCACACCGATGCCGTACTGGCGCAGCTACCCGGACGCCCCGGGAAGGGGCTGCCGGGGGATGGGGGGCCGGCGGGGGAGTGGCCGGTGCGGCCGCGACGCCCCCCCGAGCAGCGGCGCCCACCGGTCCTGCTGGTCCAGTACGCCGCCCATCACCTCGACGGAGCGGTGACCCGCCTGCACGCCGCCGACCCCACGAAGGCCCTGGGCCTGGCCCGCAGCTACTACCGGCATTCGCCTGTCACGCACCTGCACGACGGGACCCACCGCACCGCCACCGCCGAGATTGATGGAGGAACGACCCCATGACCGCAGCGATCGATACCGCCCCCCGCACCGCCCGGCCGCGCCGGCGGCGCCTGGTCCTGGCCGCGGTGGGCCTGCTCGGCGTCGTATGCGGATTCGTCCTCAACGACGTCATCGTGCGCATCTACTGATGCAGGTGCCTCCTCGGTCGATCGTCCGGCTGCTGCCGAACACCGTCACGGTCCTCGCCCTGTGCTCGGGCCTGACGGCGGTGCAGCTCGCCCTGCACGGGCGCTACGAGCTGTGCGTGGTGGCCATCGCGGTAGCCGCGGTCCTCGACGCCCTCGACGGCGGACTCGCGCGGCTGCTCCGCGCCACCAGCAAGCTCGGCGCGGAGCTGGACTCACTCTCGGACCTGGTGGCCTTCGGAGTGTCCCCGGCGCTGCTGCTCTACCTGTGGCGGCTGGAGGACACCCGCCTGGGTTGGGTGGTGGCGTGCGTGTTCGCCGCGTGCATGGCCCTGCGGCTCGCCCGGTTCAACACCCTGCTCGAGGCCGAGGACCCCCACCCGTTCGGCACGCGGTTCTTCCTCGGCGTGCCCGCGCCCGCCGCCGCCCTCGTCGCCGGCCTGCCCCTGCTGGTGTGGTTGCAGTTCGGTGAGGGGTGGTGGTCTGCGCCGCTGACCGTGGGGCTCTGGGCGCTGCTGACGGCCTCGCTGATGGTGAGCAGACTTCCGACGCTCAACCCCAAGGCCATGCCGGGGAGCTCCCGGCTGATCCAGCTGGCGGTGGTCCTGGCCGCGGCGGCTCTCGCCGTGCTGGTGGTCGCACCGTTCCTGGCGGTGGGCATGGTCGCCGTCGGATACCTGCTGTCCATGCCCTGCACGGCATACCGGTTCGCCTGGCTGAAACGGCACCCCGAAGCGTGGGCCGCGCCGCCCACCGAACAGCCCAGGGGCACACGAGAGGGAAACCCCCGCGGTGGCCCACCATTCACGCTTCCCGCATTTTCCCGCGGCCGCGGGTGGAAGCCGCGGCGCCGCGGGACTCGCCGGCCGGCACCGAGAGAATATGCATTCAGACGGCGGTCGAACTCGTGAGCACCTGACCTGATGATCGGCAGGCACGGCTGTTGCGGATCTGTCCTCCACCGGGGACTGCACCACCCCCACGACGACACCACCCCCCACCACGAGAGGGCGACATGCTGAGCGACCGCGAGCAACTCGAGCTGGCCGAGATCGGCGCGCGGCTCTCCGAGGCCTACCCCGGACTGGTCCGGCGCCTCACCGGACAGCGCACACCACGTCTGCCGGTGCTGCTGCTGGTGATGGGGGTCATCGGCGTGGTGGTCGGGCCCATGCTGGCCGGGGGCATCGCGATGGCCTGGCTCGTCGGTCTCGCCTCGGTCAGCGCGGTCATGTACGGGCTGTTTCGCGTCCCGGCGGGCTGCGCCCACATCCGCGCCGACCACCAGCAGGTGTAACCGACCATGAGGCCGCCCGCGGTGTGCTCACTGGTTGGCACTGCCCGGCGCCCCCTTCACGGGGCCGGGGCCGCCGGGCCCGCGTCGTCGCCGTCGGTCGGGCCGCCCGACGCGCCGGCCAGCACGGCCCGCAGCCGGTTGAGCGCGCGGTGCTGCGTGACCCGCACCGCCCCGGGCGTGGACCGGACGACCGCCGCCGTCTCCTCGGCCGAGAGCCCCACCATGATTTGCAGCACCAGCACGTCGCGCTGGCGCGGCGTGAGCACGGCCAGCAGCTTCTCCAGGTGCCCGCTCAGCTCGAGGGCGAGGACGCTCAGCTCCGGGCCGGCGTCGCCGGCGGGGCTGTCGGGCAGGTCGGACACCGGGTCGGTGCGGCTGCGGCCGATCGCCCGGAACGCGTCGGTGACCTTGTGCGCGGCGATGCCGTAGACGAAGGCCCGGAACGACAGCCCCTTGAGCTGGTAGGCCGGCAGCGCGCTGATCACCGCCAGGCAGACCTCCTGCGCCACGTCCTCGGCCGAGGCGCCGACGGTCTCCTGACGGCCCAGTCGGGCCCGGCAGTAGCGCAGGACGAACGGGTGGATCTCGGCGAGCAGCCGGTCGTGCGCGTGGGGCTCACCCCTGAGCGCCGCGCGCGCCAGGCCGTCGAGGCGGCTGGACGGCGTCTCCACCTCCGGCTCGTGGGCGTCGTCGGCCTCCACCTGTGTGTGCCGAGCCGGCAGCGGTTCCCCCAGAGTCGTGCTGGAGGGCGCGCCGACCTTGGCGAGGTTCCGAAGGCTGTCGGCCTCCGCCCGGGAGGAGCGTCGGCGAAGGCTTCGGGCACCCGAGGATCCGAGCGAGGACCGAGCGAGCAGCTCCTCGATCCTGTCCACAGAGGTAGCTTCGCGTGCTGCGCTCATCGCATCGCCCTCGTCCCGCTCGGCTTTGTCCCGTTCGTGCTGCCGCTCTCGTTGCCGTTGCCGTCCCGCGAGGGCGGCACATCATGTCCGCCGGTGCGCGACCCGTCCTGCAGGTGATCCCTTGCCAAGCGCTGCTTGAGCCGGCGCAGTGCCTGCGCGACCGACCCCGGCCGCAGGTCGCCGCCCAGCAGGTCCGCGATCTCGGCCGCGCTGTAGCCCTGATTGTCCCAGGTCAGCAACAGTCGCTCCCGGTCGTTTTGCAGCTTCCCGTACAGCTGGTTGATCTCGGCCTTCTCCAGCACCCGCGCTAGCGGGTCCGCCATCACGTGGGTGCGGAAGTCGTCCTCAGTGGGGTCGTCCTCACGTACGAGCTGCTCGGCCCACTCCGCCTCCGCGTCCTGCTGGCGGCGCCACCGCTTGTAGGGGTTGAGGAACGCGAAGACGCAGCCGTTCACGAAGTACGTCTTCAGGCTCGCCCCGCCGTCGGGGCGCCAGCCCCTGTCGCGTAGCGCGTCCGCGCGGAACTTCCGCAGCGCCGCCACCACGGTCTCGTCGGCAAGCGCCTCGACGTCGTCCTGGTCGAGTCTCGCTGGGCGGGGGCCGATCGGATAGCCCCACCTCAGGCACATCGCGTTCATCTTGCCGGTGGCGATCCACGCTCGGGACACGGCCAACCCGTAGCCCGCCAGCTCGCTGGCGAAGCGGTCGTAGCCCGGGCCCTCGAACCGGACCTGCGCCAACTGCCCGAACAGCTCGACGTCAACGACGCGCCGCTCGAGCAGCTCCGCCGCCCACCGGATGCGGTCGTCCCGTTCGGCGTCGGCGACGTCCTCGGCGGTCACCGACTGCCGCGGCCTGCGTTCCGACTCGTCGAGCTGCTCGAGGGCTTCGTTCGCGCACTCGTGAGAGCCACGGGGGCGCTCACTTGGCGCGGGCCGCGGGGGCGCGGGCGCACGTTCGGCAGCGTCCGCTGCCGCTCGTGACGATCCCGTGCCGGCCAACCCGACGTCCTTCCGCCCAGTGTCCCGCACCGCGTTGCGGGGGAGCCGCGCGGTGCCGAGGCCTCGACCGCCCGACCCGGCCGCCGCCCCCCTCGCCCACGTTGTACGTACCGGCGATCGCCAACCGCTACATCGCTTTCAAGATTTTTTCTAGAGGCTGTCACCGCTGCTCAGGGGCACGGTAACGCACCCGAGGACGGTCCGAGGGGCTTGTGGAGCACCGCGACTTCGGGGTGCTCTGTCGTCGGTGGGCCTCGAGCGGGATCTACACCGGCGCGAACCCCGAGGAGGTCACGATGCCCACCCCGCCCGACCCGCTGCTCAACCTGCGCGCGGCGCTGCTGCTCCTCATCGCCCTGATCGTGGGGCTGATCGCCGGCAGCCTCAGCTACCTGTCGACCCGCGACGTGCCGGCCGCCGTGCTCATCGGCGGCGCCGCCGCCGGTGGTGCCCTCGCCCTGTTCCACAACCTGCTCGCGCGGCACTGACCTGCCCGACGCCGTAGCCACGCGAAGCGGCTCGCCCGACCGCCACCAGCTCCCGCTCCACGACGGGCGCTCCGCCGGGCGCCGCAGCACCAGGGACGCGCGTCGGCGATGCCTCGGCGGCCGACCTCGTCGCCGTCTCCGGGGGAGCAGCCCGTGCCCGACGTGACCGACCCCGTCCCGCTGGAGCCCCACCGCGCCGGGGTGCTGGCCTACACGCGCCGCGGGCACGCCGGGAGGTGGCGCTCGTGCACCGGCGACGTCGTGGTCGTCGGGACGCTGCGCCGGGCCAGGGAGGCGTGGCCGGCGTACGCGTGCGACGAGCACCGCGTCCACCTGGACGACGCCCACCCGCTCGACCACGACGAGCGGGTGGAGCGCGGGCACAGGCGGGCGCAGAGGCGGGGCGGTGGCACCCGCCGGGCGTGATCTACTCGCTGACGGGCGCCTCCGGCCGACGCTCCGCTTCACGGAGGCGCTGGTCCACCAGTCGCTCCAGCTCCCCCTCCGTGGGCAGCGGATGGTCGTGGATCTCGACGTTCACGGCCGGCGGCGGATCCTCGTCGCCGCCGAGCAGGGTCACCCACCCCGGGATGCCGCTGGCGACGCTGACGACGACGCTCAACACCATGAGCAGGCCAGCCGGGGTGCGCATGTGGTCCCATAGCCCGGCGAACATTGGTACCCGCGCGCGGACGTCCTCCGCGACCTCGTCGGGCGACGCGGAGCGCTCAAGGCCAGCGAGGATCGCCGCCATCAGGCGCTCGTAGTCCTCCAGCGTCACGCCGTCCGGCCGCAGGGCACGCACGATCCCGGTCAACTGCACCTGCGGTACGGGCAGCGTGGCCGACAACGTCCCGGTCACCAGCCCCGCCACCGACTCGTTGGCCATGGTCGGCGACGCTACGCACCTTCCCCGACACGAACGGCGACCGGGGTCTACCCCTTGCCGCTCCGGACGCCACCACGCACGGCGGGAGCGGCTATGCGCCCCGGGTCGGCTCCGACCGAGGGGCGGGGAGCACACCACCCCTGGTTGGTCGACGGCCCGCTGGGCGGCGCCGGGCCAGCCCTGAGGGGTGCTCCTCGCGAGCAACTGGCGCGCTTCGCGCGCGGCCGCGGGGCGCCGGCGAGTACACCGTCCCTCCCGCTGGCCCCGTCCACCGCGGCCCGGGCCTGCGGCGCAGGTCGTGAGGCTCCCAGGTCGGGGCGCAGCCCGCGGGCGCGGTAGCCGGCCCGGCGCCAGCCCGGGGGATGCGGGACGTCGACGGAGATCAGCGGCTGATGGCGGTCCACCAGTCGGTCACGACGCCGGGGGCGTCAGCGTCGACCCGCTCGCCGGGGCGGGGGACCGCGAGTGGAACTCCGGCCTTCTCCGCGGCGACCAGCAGCCGCTCGACCGGCTCGGACCACCGGTGCAGGCTGATGTCGAACGTGGCCCAGTGCACGGGGACGAGCAGGCCCTGCGGCAGCGACGCACCCACGGTCAGGGTCTGGTGGGCCAGCACCGCCTCCTCGGGGGTCATGTGGATGTAGGACCAGTGCGGGCTGTAGGAACCGATCGGGAGCACGGTGAGGTCGAACGGCCCGTGCGCGGCGGCGATCGCGGCCAAGGCCGGGGTCGGGCCGGTGTCGCCGCCGAAGAACGCCCGGTGCCGCGGCCCGGTGATAGCCCACGACGACCACAGCGTGGTGTTCGCGGTCAGGCCGCGCCCGGAGAAGTGCCGCGCCTCGGTGCAGTTCAGGGTGACCGGGCCGATACTCACCGCCTGGCCCCAGTCCAGCTCGACGATCCGCGGCTCGGGCACCCCCCAGCGGCGCAGATGCTCGCCGACGCCGAGCGGCACGACGAAGGGGGCGCCCTGCAGCCCGACGAGCGCCTCGACGGTGGCCATGTCGAGGTGATCGAAGTGGTCGTGGGAGATCACGATGGCGTCGACCTGCGGCAGCGACCCCAGAGGCAGCGGGACAGGGTGCAGCCGGCGGGGACCGATCCATCGCGACGGGGACGCGCGCCTGCTCCACACCGGGTCGGTGAGCACACGGGCACCGTCGACTTCGACCAGGACCGACGCGTGTCCGTACCAGGTCACCGCCAGTGGAGACGGCGGCGCCGCAGCAGTACCGGTAACCAGCGGTACCGGGCGACAGGGCCGCGCCGCCCGCCCCCGCGCAAGAAGTGCGCCCAGCACGTAGAGGCCCGAGCGGCGCTGCGCCGCCACGTCCGGCAGCGTGTTAGCGAATCGGCCCGAAGCGGTGCGTGGCGCTCCCGCCGACGCTCGAGGCCCGGGCGAGGCCAGTCCGGCGCCGGCAGCACCGACCGCCCGCCTAACGGCGAGAACTTCGTGCACGGCGGCGGCGAGGGCCGCAGCGGCTACCGCTGCCCCGGCCGTGGCGGTGCCCCGCCGCCCTCGCTTGCGGCCCGATCCTGGCGTGCGGCCTGCCTTCACCAGCCGAGACTATCGGCTCAGGTCGCACCGAGGAACAGATCGTCGGCTGAGATTG
>JAESGR010000821.1_pt1 | contig 14374 bp, 14 predicted proteins | sample 9269771 | NCBI WGS metagenome assembly JAESGR01 (sample SAMN15739572, study PRJNA653492) | algae metagenome | isolation source: Chroococcus sp. CMT-3BRIN-NPC107 and co-occurring heterotrophs from well... | place: USA: Clark Mountains Wilderness, California | collected 2010-04-18
CCCTCTCCACGCACACCGAGCAAAAAGAAGCGCCGCCGCGCGTCGCGCGGCGGCGCATCAACTTACTTCAGAGCGTCGGCGACGGTCTTGAACTTGGTGTTCAGGTTGCCACCCAGCAGGGTCAGAACGCCGATCAGAACGACGGCGATGAGGGCGGCGATCAGGCCATACTCGATGGCGGTGGCGCCGGACTCGTCCTTCATGAAGCGCGAAACGAACTTCGACATTGCTCTCTCTCCTTCTGCGAGCAGGTGTTGAGGGACCAGGCCTTGACCTGCTCGCCCCTGATTACCAGCCCACTTTCGCGGATCGCGCTTAATTCCCAGTAAAAGCGATTAGTTGCCCAAATTTTTCTTTTGGTTTACGCGAATTTACTATTGATGTTCGTTAACCGTGCGCCGGAAACGGGCCAGAATCGCGCCTTCGACATTTAAGACTCTCGCGCACGTGAGGGCCGGTCGGTTTAGGCTTTATTGACCATTCCCGGCGGAATCTGCCGCTCTACCGTTGGAGCCGCCCACATGCGCCTGATGCTCGCCGCCTTCGCCGCCCTGGTTCTCGCCGCCCCCGCGGCGGCCGAGACCATGCGGATCGAGCTCGATCACAGCACCCGGATCCGGCTGCCGAGCCCGGCCCGCGACGTGCTGCTGGCCAATCCGGACGTGGCCGACGTGACCATGCTGGACACCCGCAACCTGGTGGTCCTGGGCAAGGCCTATGGGATGACCCACCTGCTGGTGGTCGACACCGCCGGCCGCACCATCTTCGACCGGAACCTGGTGGTCAGTGCGCCAGTGAAGGGCCACGTCTCGCTCTACCGGGGGCCGGAGCAGCGCAACTACGCCTGCGCGCCCGACTGCGAAGTCGCGGTTCGCAAGGACGAAGACGCTTCTTCCGCCGCCCCGGCTCAGTCCCAGCCGCCCCTCGCCGCACCCTAGCCGGCGCACTTAACGGTCGCTTAGCCGCGTTCGGCTAGCCTGCCGGCCACGCTTCCGCACGCCGGCAAGGACCCAATGGCCGCCAGCTTCGCCCGCATCGCAACCCAGATCCGGCGCCTCGCCCGCGCCCGGGACGGCGCGACCGCGGTCGAGTTCGCGCTGATCGCCACGCCGTTCTTCCTGCTGCTGATGGGCATACTGGAGCTCGGCCTTGTGTTCCTGGTCTCGACCACCCTCGAACACGCGACGCAGGAAGCCTCCCGCCAGATCCGCACCGGCGAGTTCCAGGAAGGCGGCGGCGTCAGCTCCGCGGACTTCGAGGAGCTGGTCTGCGAGGGGCTGGCCTGGATAGGAAACACGTGCGCGGCCCAGCTGGACGTCGACGTGCGCGCCTACGCCAGCCTGCCGGCCATGCTGAACCCGCCGGCGTATGATCCGGACGAGGCCTGCTTCGAGGCGGGCGGGCCGGGCCAGGTGGTCCTGGTGCGCACCTCCATCCGCTGGAAGATCTTCACGCCGCTGCTGCGGCCGAGCATGGCGACCGCCGCCGACGGCGCCCGCCTGATCCAGAGCAGCACGGCCTTCAAGAACGAGCCCTACCCGGGCGACCAGCCGGCGGACGTGTGCGCGACATGATGCGCCGTCTTACTTCCTTCACCCGCGACCGGCGGGGCGTAGCGGCGGTGGAGTTCGCGCTCATCGCGCCGCTGATGATCGCCCTCTATTTCGGCCTGGCCGAGCTGACGATGGGCCTGATGGCCGAGCGGCGGTCGAGCCACCTGGCCTCGATGGCCGCCGACCTGGTGGCCCAGGACGCCCAGACCGACGAGGCGACGCTGGACCAGGTGCTGGCCACCGGCCCGACGATCATGGAGCCCTTCCCGGCCGCGCCCGCCGACCTGAAGGTGAGGATCAGCAGCGTGGTCTCCGACGAGGACGGCGAGGTCACCGTAGACTGGAGCCGCGCCACCAGCGGCTTCTCCATCCGCACCAAGGGATCGAGCGTCGAGAACCTGCCGGAGGACCTGCTCGGCGAAAACGAAGGCCTGATCCTGGCCGAGGTCGAGTACAAGCACACGCCGGTGATCGGCTACGTCATCGACGAAACCATGACCTTCAAGCAGCGGTTCTTCCTGCGGCCCCGCCAGGCCGCCCAGGTGGCCTGCACCGACTGCGACTAGGCTGCGACCAGCGCGGCCAGCCGGTCCACCAGGGCCGACGGCCCGAAGCTGCGCCCGTTCCAGGCCGCGACCGGCCGAAGGCCGATCAGGCTATTGGTCAGGAACACGGCCTGCGCCGCTTCCAGCGCCGCCTCGGTCGCCCGCACTTTGGCGACGGGCTCGCCGAGCGCCGCCGCCGCGGCCAGCACCCGAGCTCGCATCACCCCGGCCAGCACCCCGCAGGCCAGGTCCGGCGTCTCGATCCGACCGTCGCGGATCCAGAACAGGTTGGCCGCCGCCGCGCAGGCGAGCTCGCCGCGTGTGTTGACCATCACCGCCTCGTCGGCCCCGGCCGCCCGCGCCTCCTGCCTGGCCAGCACATTGTCGAGATAGGCGAGCGCCTTCAGGCGCGAGGCCGGCGAGTCGGCGTTGCGGCGCACTTTGGCGGTGATCAACCGGGCGGGGCCTAAGGGCGCCGGCGCCGGGGCGGCGATCGCGAACATCCGGCTGCGGACGGGGTCCGGACGGTCCAGCCCGCGCCCGCCCGAGCCGGCGGTCAGCGTCAGGCGCACGGCCGCGCGGGCCTGGTCCAGACCGGCCGCAGCCAGGGCCTCACGCGCCAGACGCTCCGCCTCCTGCGGCTCCGCAGCCGGCAAGCCCAAAACCTCGCAGCCCGCCGCCATCCGGTGCAGGTGCGCCTGCCAGTCGACCAGTTGGCCCGCCTGGGCCAGCACCGTCTCGAAGAGCCCGTCGCCGAGCGTCAGGCCGCGGTCGTCTGGCGGGATCACGGGCCCGCCCCGCAGAGCGCCCGCGCCAGGGCGGCGATCTTCGCCTCGGTCTCGCGCCGCTCGGCTCCGGGCTCTGAATCGGCGACCACGCCGCCGCCGGCCCGCGCCTCGACAGCCCAGCCGCGGGCGGTCTCCTCAAGCGCGGCGGTGCGGATCAGGACGCTGGAGTCCATCGCCCCGTCGAAGCCCATCCAGAACAGCGAGCCGCAGTAGGGGCCGCGCGGCAGCTCGTGGGCGGCGATCACCTTCATCGCCTGCACCTTGGGCGCGCCGGTCACCGAACCCGGCGGAAAAGCGGCCCGCAGCAGGTCCGGCGCGGCGCGGCCGGGCGCCAGCTCGGCGGTGACGGTGGAGACCAGGTGGTGGACGTTGGCGAAGCTCTCCACCGCGAACAGGTCCGGGACGCGGACGCTGCCGGGCGTCGCCACCCGCGCCAGGTCGTTTCGCATCAGATCGACGATCATCAGGTTCTCGGCGCGGTCCTTGGCGCTGGCGATGAGCTCGGCGGCGAACTCGGCGTCCTCGCACGGGGTGCGGCCGCGCGGACGCGTGCCCTTGATCGGCCGGCTTTCGGCCCGCCGGCCCTGCAGCCGCAGGAACCGCTCCGGCGAATTGGACACCACCGCCAGCCCCGGCAGGCGCAGATAGGCCGCAAATGGCGCGGGGCTCTGTGAGGCCAGCCGGACCAACAGGTCGAAGGGCCGCGCGCCGGGCCGAAGCCCGCCCGTCCAACTGCGGGCGACATTGGCCTGGAAGATCTCACCCGCCTGCACCCGCCGCACCACGTCGGCGACCACCGCCTCGTGGCCTTGGCCGCTGGAGGCGGTCAGGCCCGACGTGAGAGGGCCGCGGTACGGGGCGACTCGCGGCGCCTCGAACCAGCCGATCGCCGCCTGGGCGCGCATCTCGGCCTCGGCGGGCGCCTCGCCCCGGCCGACGGCGACGACCCTCCTGTCCACGTGGTCGAACGCCAGCACCGCCGGATAACGGGCGGCCGCGAGGTCCGGCCAGCCGGGTTTGCGGGCCAGCGCCAGGGGCTCCACTCGAGCCCCGAGCTCGTAGCCGGCCAGGCCCATCAGGCCGCCCTGGAACGGCGGGCCTTCCGGCGCTGCGGGCGCGGGCTCGCCCAACAGGTCTCGTAGCGCTTCGAACGGCTCGATCGGATCACCCGGGCCGACGACCAGCGTCGCGTCCGGCTCGCGGGCCAGGTAGGACCAGCGCGCCTGGGGCCCCGCGCCGCCCGAGACGAGGCCGACCGCCCAGGGCTCGTCCGCGAAGGCGGAGAGCGCCTCGAGGGGCTCGCGCCAGGGCGCGTCGAGCAGGACCGTGCAGCGCATGGCGGGGCAATAGCCCCCGGCGGGGCTCGGCGGAAGGCTCAGCGGGCCCGATCGCCGCCTCTGACGAAGAAGAGGCCGACGAAACCGGCCGCCAGCAGCAGGATGATGGTCGCGAATCCGCCCTGCTGCGTGCCGAAGATGCGGGTGCCCTGGTTCACCAGGAACGAGCCCAACCAGATCGTCGCCGTGCCGGACAGTGCGTAGACGCCGAAGAAGGCGCCGGTCTGCTCCGGCGGGGTCAGGCGGGTCAGCAGGGTACGGCTGGAGGCGTAGTGAGCGGTGATGAACACCGCGTTGGAGAAGCCGATCAGGATGAAGATCAGCTCCGGCAGGGTGCGGAACACCGGCCCGTCCCACAGCGGCGGGTGCGCGGCCGCATCGAAGCTCCAGAAGTAGAGGATCCGGGCCGGCGCCATGCCGATGAAGGCGATGACGCCCAGCACCGACATGCCAATCTCCACCAGCACCGCGCGCCGGGGACCGAGCCCGGCGTCCAGCCAACGGCCGACGAAGCCGCCCAGCACCGCCAGCACGGTCAGGACGAGACCGAACACCAGCATCTCCAGCGGCCCCCAGCCCATCACTCCCGCCGCATAGATGCCGGCGTAGATCAGGATCGCGGTCATGCCGTCGACGTAGAACATTCGGGCCAGCAGGAAGACGGCGGCGTCCTTGTGCGCCTTGACCGTCGAGACCATCCGCCAGAGGTCCCGCGCCCCGTCGGCGAGCGCCCGCAGGAACGGCACGCCCGTCTTCGGCGCATCCGGCGTGAACAGGAACAGCGGCAGGGCGCCGAGCGCGAACATGGCGGCCGCCATGGGGGCGACGATCCGCTCCGGCTCGTGCGCCGCGGGATCGAGGCCGAACAGCGGGGCCGAGGGTACGAAGCCCCAGTCGACCTTGCCCGGCAGGGCGAAGGCCCAGGCGGTGAAGCCGAGCGCCAACAGCGCAAAGGCGTTGCCCAGCGCCAGCGCCAGGCCCGAGGCCTTGTGCGCGCCGGAGAGCCCAGCCGCCCGCACCAGCAGCGAGTTGTGCAGCACCTCGGTGTAGGCGAACAGCAGGCCGATGATCGTGGTCAGCGCCATCACCCAGGTCACCGAAAGCCCGCCAGGCGTCGCCCACCACAGGGCCCAGATCATCGGGATCATCAGGATGACGATCGGCGCGAGCAGCGGCTTGCGGCGCCCGATCCGGTCCACGGCCGCGCCCAGCAGCGGCGCCGTCGCCATCACCGCCCAGCCGGAGTACTGGCTCCAGCGCGAGACGATCTCCTGCCCGCGCACCGGGTCGCCCACCAGGGTCGACGCCACGTAGGGCATGAAGATGTAGATGGTGATCAGGATGACGTAGGGGTTGCGGGCGCCCTCGAACAGCGACCAGGCCAGCGCCCCACGGTTCAGAGGCGCATCGCCGCCCAGTTCGGCCGCGGCCGGCGGATCGACCACCGCGGCCGGGCCGTGGGACTCCACGGCTGTGGATTCGGTCACGTCTCGCCTCCCCCGTCGGCCGCTCTGGCGGCGGCCTCATCGGGGGATAGTGGTCGCTCGCCGGGCGGCTGTCGAGCTAGCCGGCCAGCTTCGCGTCGGCGGCGGCGAGCACCTCTGTGGCGTTCACCTTGTACCCCTGCGCCGCCAGCGCCTCGCAGAGCGCGGTCAGGCACAGGCGCACGTGCCAGGGGGTGGCCGACGCGCCCATCAGGCCGATCCGCCAGACCTTGCCCTTCAGCGGGCCGAGGCCGGCGCCGATCTCCAGGTCCCAGCCCTTGAGGACGTGAGTGCGGACGGCCGCCTCGTCGATCCCGTCCGGAACCAACACGGCGTTGAGCTGCGGCAGCCTGTGGGCCGGGTCGACCAACAGTTTCAAGCCCGCCGCCTCGAGCCCCGCGACCAGCGCCTCGTGCATCCGTGCGTGGCGGACGCAGGCCGCCTGCTGGCCTTCCTCGAACAGCACCACCAACGCCTCGTGCAGCCCGTAAAGGGCGTTGATCGGGGCGGTGTGGTGATAGGTCCGGCCGCCCTCGCCGCCCCAGTAGCTCATCAGGAGGCCGAAGTCGCAGAGCCAGTTGCGGGGCTTTTCCTTGCGCGAGGCGATCGCCGCCTGAGCCCGCTTCGAGAGGGCGAAGGGCGACAGACCCGGCGGGGCGGAAAGGCACTTCTGGGTGCCGGAATAGATCGCGTCAGCGTCCCAGGCCGCGGCGTCCACCGGGATGCCGCCCAGGGAGGTCACGCAGTCGACGATGGAGAGGGCGCCGTTCTCGCGCGCCAGCCGGCACAGCGCCGCCGCGTCGCTGCGCGCGCCGGTGGAGGTCTCCGCATGGACGAAGGCCAGCACCTTGGTGGGCGCGGCTTTCAGCGCCTCCTCGACCTTGGCCAGGTCGACCGGCTGGCCCCATTGGTCGTCGACGGTCACGACCTCGGCGCCCGCCCGGCCGGCCATGTCGGCCATCCGGCCGCCGAAGGCGCCGTTGACGCAGATCACCGCCCGGTCGCCCGGCTCCAGCAGGTTCATGATCGCCGCCTCCATGCCGGCGGTGCCGGGCGCGGGCAGCGGGATGCAGGCGTGGTCGGGGGCGCCCATCAGCCGCTGCAGGGCGGATTTGATCTCCTCCATCAGCCCCTGGAAGTCGGGGTCCAGATGGCCGATGGTCGGCCGCGACAGGGCGGCCAGCACCCGCGGGCTGACGTCGGACGGGCCCGGCCCCATCAGGATCCGGCGCGGCGGCTGGAAACTCTGCATCACCCCTCCTGCGGCGCCTCTGGGCGCCGGCGCGTCACGTTTGCGTGCGTCACGGCGGGGTGATTAGTGGAAAATCCCGGCCCAGCGCAAATTAATCCACAGGATCTCTTCGGAGGGTCCGTCCCTGATAAGCGCCCGTCGCGGTGAGGCCTGCGGCGGGCGCTGCTCGTTCCAGGATCAGCCCAGGACCTTCGCCGCGATCTTCTCCCGCAGCCCGGCGTCGACGCCCAGCACCTCGGTCAGATAGCCGTCGATGGAGCCGCATTCCTCTGCCATGCGGTCGAAGGCGATGTGCAGGTATTCCGGCGCGACCGAAACGCCCACCCGCAGCGCCTCGTCGGCGGGCCGGCGGCCGAGGTTCTGCTCGAGGAAGTCCCCGAGCGAGGCCATCCGTCGGGTGATCCGGCTCTCCTCGTTGGTCAGCAGATAGTCGGCGACGATGTCGTCCTCGTGCACGCCGCAGATGTGGTGCGTCAGCGCGCAGATCATGCCGGTGCGGTCCTTGCCCGCCGCGCAGTGGACCAGCACCGCTCCTTCCGCCTGCGCCAGGGCATGGAACCAGCGGGAGAACAGCTCCACGTGCCGGCCCTCGAAGGGCGTTAGCGCGTAGAAGTGGCGGCAGTCGTTGCGGAACCACTCCGCGTCCAGCTCGCCGGCGCGGGCGTTCTCCACCCAGGCGTCGTGATCGTCGAGGTCGGATGCGATCACCTGGCGGGCGAAAGTCTCATGCCGGCACGGCTCGCGCCGCCGCTCGGAGGGCCGGCGCAGGTCCACCACCACCTCGATGCCGAGGTCCGTGAGCCTGGCGAGGTCCGCCTCGGTGGCGGCCGCGTGGTGGGCCGATCGGAACAGCCTCTGGCGCTTCACGCCCCGCCCGCAGCGGGTGGCGTAGCCGCCGAAGTCGCGGAAGTTCTCGATGCCGTCGAAGTCGATGTGCCGGTCCATGCGCCGATCTAAGCCGAGTCCCGGCGGAACGAAAGGGGATCGGGACGCTCTACGCCGGCTCCGCCGCCGCAACCTCTGAGACGGGGAACGCTGCGCCCGGCAGGTAGAGCAGGATGGGCCGGATTTCGTAGACGGCCGTCGGGTTGGCCTTGCGCAGCTCCCGCGCCATCTCGACCGCCTCACCGCGGCTCGCCGCCTCGACGACGTAGAGGCCCAGCAGCTGCTCCTTGGTCTCGGCGAATGGCCCGTCCAGAACCACGCCCTTCCCAGGGCCGCGAAGGGTGACCGCATCGGCCGTGGCGCCGAGGCGCGCCGCGGGCCCGAGCTTGCCGTCCGCGACGAGGCGGTCGTTGACCTTCAGGAGGTCGTCCATGAGCGCGGAATCCTCATCGGCGCTCCAGGACTGAACGACGTGTTCCTCATGATAGGCCAGTATGGCGTAGAGCATTGCGCTTCCCTCGCGACGGACGCTGCGGCCATGGAAGCCCATCGGCGCTCTTGGCTCAAGGTTATCCGAATGCGCGCGCCAACCGCTCCTGCTGCTGCCGGGCCGGCGAAGCCTTGGACGCGGGGGAGGCGCCCTCCTCGAGTGTGAACTGGCCCATGAGCCGCCGCAGCTCGACAGCCTCCTGAGCCAGCGCGCGGCTCGCGGCGGTGGACTCCTCGACCATCGCCGCGTTCTGCTGCGTCATCTGGTCCATCTGGTTCACGGCCCCGTTCACCTGCGCCAAGCCGACCGCCTGCTCCTGCGCCGATGTCGCGATCTCGGTCATCAAATGGCTGATACGCCCGACCTGACCGGCAATCTCGTCCAGCGCGGTGCGCGTCCTAGCCACCAACTCGACCCCGGCCTCCACCTGCGTCGACGAGGTGGAGATCAGCGTCTTGATCTCCTTGGCCGCCTCGGCCGACCGTTGCGCCAGAGCGCGCACCTCGGAAGCGACGACGGCGAAGCCCTTGCCGGCCTCGCCAGCCCGCGCAGCCTCCACGCCGGCGTTCAATGCCAGCAGGTTGGTCTGGAAGGCGATCTCGTCGATCACCGAGATGATCTTCCCGATCTCGCTGGCCGAGCCCTCGATCTCGCCCATCGCCGCCACCGCCTTCGAGACCACGTCTCCGCTGATCTCGGCGGTCGAGCGCGCCTCGGCGACCAGGCCCCGGGCCTGGCCCGCATTCTCCGCGGTGCGCTGCACCGTGGCGGTGATCTGGTCGAGGGCCGCCGCCGTTTCCTCCAGGCTGGCGGCCTGCTGTTCCGTCCGCTTGGACAGGTTGTCCGCCGCCTGGCTGATCTCGCCCGCGCCCGACGTGATAGTCTCCGTCTTGCCCGCGACGACGGTCATCGCCTGCTGCAGCTTGTCCAAGGCGGCGTTGAAGTCGTCCTTCAGCTTGCGGTAGGCGGACGGCACCTCGGTTCGCACCCGGACCGTCAGGTCCCCCTGGGAAACGCTGGACAGGCCGGATGCAAGAACATCCACCACCATCTCCAGCTCCTTCGCCGCCGCCTCCCGCGAGCGGGCGTTTTCGGTGCGCTCGGCCTCAGACTCGGCGCGCAGCCGCTCCTGCTGCTCGCGCAGCCGCCGTGCATCGGCGAGCTCGTGGCGCAACGTCTCGAGCGCGCGGGCGATGACGCCCAGCTCGTCCTGGCCGTCGGCTCCGGGCACCTGCGTCTCGTAGTCCCCGGAGCTGAGCCGATCCACCGCACTGGTGGCGCGGGTCAGCGGGCGCTGCACCAGCATCCGGACGGCGGCGTAGAGCGCGCCCAGCACCGCCGCCAGGATCAGCACGCCTCCGACGGCGACGCTCAGCAGCAGCTCACGGACCGGCGCCGACACCGTTTTCGCCGGCGCGTCCACCACCACGGCCCAGGTGGCGTTCAAGGTCGGCAGCCGCACCGGAACCAGCAGCCTGGCCAGCTCGTCGGCGCCCTGACGGACACCCTTGATCTCGGCTTCCTTGGCAGAGCTGAGCACGGTGCGCACGCTTTCGGAGCCCGCGTCGGAATACGGCTTCATCCTCAGCGCCTCGTCCGGGTGGGACACCCACTTGGCGTCGCCGGACAGCAGCATGACCCGTCCGTCGCCATAGGGCTTCAGCTGGTCAAGGCTGGCGGCGAGGTCGTCGAGGGCGATGTCGAGGCCGGCGACGCCGATCAGCCGCCCTTTTGAGACCACCGGAAAGGCCACGGAGGTCATCAGCACAGTCTTGCCGCCGACCTCGTACGGGTAGGGCTCGGTGATGGCGGGCCGGCCGCTCTTAGCGGCCAGCTCGTAGAACTCCTGGCCATAGACGGCGCTGTCCTCAGGCGGTTCGATGGCAAGGCGCCCATCGCTCCGCGCCACATAGGGCATGAACGCCCCGGAGCTGTTGGAGCCCAGGTCGGTGCGGCCAACCATCTCCGAGTCGCGACCGTCCCAAGCCCCGGGGGCGGAGAAGAACCAGCTGCCCATGACGAGGTCAGAGGCCGAGGCGTTCGGCTTCAGAAGCTCGACGACCGCGGCCCGGTCCCGTTCGCCCCGCTCGTGAGTCTTGGCGATCGCCGAGGCCATGCTCTGGGCCGCCGCCTCGACCCTGGTGAGCCGCGCGCCGACTTCGCCGGCGGCCGACTGCCCGATGGCCACGCCGTAGCTGTCGGATAGGCCGCCCACGGTCTTCTGGGACTGAAGGCCCAGGACTCCCGCCGCGCCGAACAGCAACAGCCCGATCGCCGCCCCCGCTACACCCAACAACTTCGCGGAAACGGAACCACGCATGCGAAACACCGAAAGCGACACAGCAACGAAGAGGTCCTGAAGAGCGCGAAGTTGCTTAACGTCGAGTTTAGCTTGGCTTGCATTTGCCCCGGCGGCGGGCGATCTGGCGGCGATGAAGTCCTGGCCAAACGTGATCCTCGTCGCCGCCTTGACGGCCGCGTTCGCCGTCGCCTCGTGCGAGCGCCAGGACACGCAGGCGCCTGCCGAAGAGGTCACCACCGCGCCGGCGCCGAACGACGAAGGTCCCTGGCGGCTCGAGGCTTCCGCCACTGCGGGCTCGGCGCTGGTGTTCAGCGACGGCGACGGCATCGAGCGGCTGCGGCTGGTCTGCCGGCGGGGCCCTGCCGAGTTCGTCGCGCAGGCGGCGGACGTCCAGCCGATCGGCAGCGAAGAGCGCTTCACGCTCGGCGTCGGCGAGACGCTCTTCACCCTTGTGGCCGATGTCTCCTCCGGCCTGCCGTTCGTCGAGGCCAAGGCTCCGCTGTCGCCGGCGCTGATCGCCGCGCTTGGCAGCGGCCAGCCTATCGCCGCGAACTATGGCGCAACCAACCTCGGCCCGCATCCGCCCCCCCAACGCGAGGTCCGCGACGCCTTCATTAGAGCCTGCGAGCAGGCTCTGACCGCCTAGGGCTGTACTCAGAGCACCAACCGGACACTGCGGATGTCCACAAGGGTGGTTTGCGGACGGGGCTAGCGCAGGTTGTGCCGGGAGGCGTGCGAAATCGAGGGGACGATAGAATGCGCGGCTGCTGGTCCGGCGGGCGCAAACGTGATGTGCATTCTCAACGATAGCGCCACCGGGCGCCCGCCACCCCCAAAACACCGCGGCAGAGGACGGCGCTGGCCGCGTCTCGCAGCCGCCCGCTGGGGCAGGGCGGCTGACGTCCGTCCGGGCGCTGAGCGAAGGTCGCGGACGGCGGTCTTTCAGTTTGTGCCCCGCTCGCCCTGCAAACGCGCTAGGTGAGGCCTTCCCAAGCAAGAGAGATCACCATGCCCGCCTACACCATCGTCACCACCAGTGCGGCGCAAGGCAGCGACGAGGCCGAGATCAATACGCTCGCGGACGATTTCGGGAATGAGAGCGAAGCCATCGGGTACGCGCGCCGGATGGCAGACGAGATGCTTGGCCTGGCCACACAGCTGTCCCTGGACTTCGACTACAGCAACGTCAGCCTCTACGAGGGCGACCTGATCGACGAGGAGCTGGATCCGCAGAACCCGTCCTTCGTCGGCATGTGGATCCTGGATGAGGCCGCCGTCGCCTTCATCTCGGCCGCCGAAGTCCGCGAAAACGAAGGGGCGGAGCCTGCGCCACAGTAAGGCCTCGACCAGCCGCATCGACGCCACGCGTGCTGTTTGGCCTCTGGCGGTACAAAGATCGGGTGAGGCCGGGACGTGCAACGGCCGCAAATGACCGCTGCGCGTCACTTGCGTTGAGCTGACACGCCGAAGGTGGCCGCGGCGACCTCCTCCATCGCGGCTATCGACCGGCTGTTTCATTTCGGGCGCGGAGCGCAATCGTCGACAGGGAGTTAGCGCACCTGCGCCAGGTGGCGCTGTCTCTTGGAGAGGCGCGTGGTTCCGCAATCAGAGTTAGTCCAAGCTCCAGTGGCCGACCAGTTGGAAAGCGCCGATTTGAGGCTGGGCCGGCGCCTAGCCGCCCACCGTGACCGGCCGCTCGTCAAGGCTGTGGCGAAGGTCGGCAAGCTCTCCGATCAGGAGCCCCTCTATGTGCTCAGCGGCCTGCTCGCGGTAACGGGGCTCGTCTTGCGGCGGCCGCGCTTGACGCAGGCGGGATTAACGATGGGCCTTGCGGTGGCGGGCGCCGACCTCGCTAAGAGCTGCCTGAAGAGCCTGGTGACACGCACGCGACCTCATGTGTTGCTGGATGAGGCGCGCTACGAGCGCAACACAGGCGGCTCTAAGGCAAAGCCTGAGCAATCCTTTCCCTCAGGGCACATGGCCGGAGCTGTGGCGGCGGCGTCTGCGCTGTGGCGCATCTACCCAGGGTCCCTGCGATACAGCGCTCCGCTCTGTGGCCTCGTCGGATGGAGTCGCATGTCCAAGGGCGCCCACTGGCCCTCTGATGTTGCGGCAGGCGCCGGCATCGGTCTGGCTTCTGGAGCGGCGACCGCGTGGCTCTGGCGGCGGACAGCACAGATGGCGGAGCGCATCTCCTCCGAAAGGACCCCTGTTCCGATCCTCGATCGGGTCAATTCGGCTCGTGCAGAGGCCTCGTGAGCATTTCTTTCGACGCTTGGGGTCGAAAGGGGACATGGGGCGCTCGGACAGCACGCAGACCTTGCTCCAAACGCTAAGCGCAACCTCTAGCGGAACGGCGGCTCGTCAAAGCTGCGCAGCTTGCGGGAGTGGAGGCGGTGGCCCTCCTCGCGGAGCAGGTCCATGGCGGCCAGGCCGATCTGCAGGTGCTGGCCGATGGCCCGCTCGTAGAAGGCGTTGGCCTGGCCGGGCAGCTTGATCTCCCCGTGCAGCGGCTTGTCGGAGACGCATAGCAGCGTTCCGTAGGGCACCCGGAACCGATAGCCCTGGGCGGCGATGGTGGCGCTCTCCATGTCGATGGCCACCGCCCGGGACTGGTTGAAGCGTATGGCTGAGAGCGAGAAGCGGAGCTCCCAGTTGCGGTCGTCGGTGGTCACCACGGTGCCGGTGCGCAGGCGGCGCTTGAGCACGTCGCCGCTCTCGCCGGTGACGATCTCCGCCGCCCGGTTCAGCGCCTGCTGCACCTCGGCGATCGGCGGGATGGGGATCTCCGGCGGCAGCACCGAGTCCAACACGTGGTCGTCGCGCAGATAGGCGTGGGCCAGCACATAGTCGCCGATGGTCTGCGAGCCGCGCAGGCCGCCGCAGTGGCCGATCATCATCCAGGCCTGCGGCCGCAGCACCGCCAGGTGGTCGGTGATCGTCTTGGCGTTGGAGGGGCCGACGCCGATGTTGATGAGGGAGACGCCGCGGCCGTCCTCGGCCAGCAGGTGGTAGCCGGGCATCTGATGCTTGCGCCACGCCGCTTCGGAGACGGCGTGCTCGGCGTTCGCCGTCTGCTTGGTCACCACCACCCGGCCGGCGGCGGAGAGGGCTGTGTAGGGCCCGTCCTCCTCCAGTTTGCGGATCGCCCAGCGGACGAACTCGTCCACGTAGCGGTGGTAGTTGGTGAAGAGGACGTACTGCTGAACGTGCTCGGCGGGGGTGCCCATGTAGTGGGCCAGGCGCGCCAGCGAGAAGTCGGTGCGCAGCGCGTCGAACAGGGCCAGCGGCCGCTCCTCGCGCTCGCCCTGCTGCCAGTAGCCGTCGGCGATCTCATCGCCGATGAAGGCGAGCTCGGTGGTCGGAAAGTGCCGGGCTATGGCCGCCGAGCCGACGTCCGCGAGCGCCAGGTCCGAGCCGTCCAGCACGTAGGGGAAGGGGATCTCCTGGTCCGAGCGGCCGACGTCCAGCTCGACGTCGAAGTCCTGCATCAAGAGGGTCAGCTGTTCGCACAGGTAGTCGCGGAACAGGTCCGGCCGGGTGACGGTGACGGCGTAGCTCCCCGGCGCAGAGATGCGCGCGTAGGCCCGCGACAGCCTGGGGAACTCCCGCCCCGCTGGCCAGGTCAGCCTCAGCTCCGGATAGACGAAGGCGCCGGATCGGCGCAGCTCGGGATCGGGCGGCTCGCCTGCCAGCAGGAAGGCCTTGAGGGCGGTGCGGAGCGCGTCGACCGAGGCT